>Ga0210050_1000125_pt1 | contig 100041 bp, 95 predicted proteins | sample CryGey132114_all_FD_185463 | JGI IMG/M metagenome (GOLD analysis project Ga0210050, IMG submission 185463) | Groundwater microbial communities from aquifer - Crystal Geyser CG22_combo_CG10-13_8/21/14_all (SPAdes) (version 2) | ecosystem: Environmental > Aquatic > Deep subsurface > Groundwater ... | reverse complement strand
TTAGAAAAGAACACTCAGATCAATCGTGCAGATCACTTTAGTTCCTTTTCTATGGTCTATGAAAACAATGAAATGGATTCTTTTGCGGCTATATCGGCCTCTACGAATGATGGATTAAATAACACAATGGCATTTACTGCCAAGCGACCCGCAAATAGCGCTGGTGGGATTGTAGCCCTTACCTACTTAGGGCCAACAAATTCCAATGCCAACTTGAATTGAAAACAATATAAAGAGATCTGCAATTGGTTAATTAAAACCACATGAGTTGCGGTGTTTAGGTGAAAAAGAAGGTGCCAGAAGGGCACCTTTTTTTATGCTCAACAGGCATTAATAATTACTTCCATGTATGCCAAGTAATACTTTATTAGTAATACCAAAGGACAAATACCCTCTTCAAAATGATGACTTATGATTTACCCTTAAATCGGGATTATCGAACCTGATAATCCTTGCAAATTTGACATGTCTTCTAACAACAATGCGCATTGAATCAAGAAGATGGGCTGATGCCCAATTCAATTAATTCTTTTTAAACCTTTAACAATTTTCAATTATGTCAATGGGAGCAAGTTGCACAATAACAAATAATACAGGTGCAGTATTAGTAGTCACTCAAATAAGTCAAGTGAATGATGATGCCACATGGTCGGCACCACCAGTCGGTACGAAGATTGCAAACGGTCAATCCGTACAAATCTCTATGGGAAATGCATCTGCCTTTCCTTTTGTAAGAGGTGTTGGTTTCAATCTGGGTTTTATAGACTTGTCGTCAGGTATTGTTGGCGGAATCTATTTGGATATTCCAGCCGTTGGAGCGCATCACTTCTCGTATGCCAACCAACAAATCTATAACTACCCGACCAGCAATCCTTCAGGAAACACTTACAATGTAGGGATCAGCTTAAAATAAGCCCTAAGATTGCAAGTATATAAAAAGAGAGGCAATAGACTTTTGCCTCTCTTTTTTGTCGTTTATACCAATAATTGAAATTATTTAAGTGCGTGAGCGCTGAATTATTTTTCATTAAATTGATCGTGAAAATTTATTCTGATCATGAAATCCACACTTTTAACACTCATCATTTTTTCCATTCTGTTCGCTTGCTCTCCAAAACAAGAATCCGTTAACAGCAGCGCTGAAAACATAAGCTTCGAAGCCATTTCACTCTTAGGTGATACATTGGTCTCTCCTCCCCCAAGCCAAAAGTCCATTGATAATTATTTGGAGCGGAAAGCCAATTTCGAAGCTGATCCATCTGCCGATAATTGGGTGTGGTATGGTCGCTTTATTGCCTACCAAGGCAAATACAAGGAGGCGATTGAAGAATACACAAAAGCCATTGAGCAATTTCCCAATGATGCCCGTTTCTATCGCCATCGAGGCCACCGCTATATCACAATCCGTGAATTCGATAAAGCCATTGCCGATTTTGAAAAGGCGGCTGAACTGCGATTAGGTTTAGAAAATGAAATTGAACCCGATGGAGCGCCAAACGCACAAAATATCCCTGTTAGCACGCTTCATGGCAATATATACTATCACCTAGGTTTAGCAAATTACCTGAAGGGTGATATGGAAGCTGCCTTAGCAGCATACCAAAAGGCAATTGCAGCTTCTCAAATGGACGATAATGTTGTTTCAGGTGTGCATTGGGTTTACATGATTTTAAGAAGAATGGGAAAAGAAGAGGAAGCCAAACAGGCGCTTGAAGTAATCAATAAAGACATGAAAATCATTGAAAACTTCGCTTACTATGACTTGTGCCTTTTCTATAAAGGGGAAATTACTTTGGAGGAAGTAACCAAATCTGGTGAGGGCGAATTGAGCAGCAATGATGCCGTCAACTACGGTATTGGCAATTGGTATTTGTACAATGGCAACGAACCAAAAGCAGGTGAAATATTTGAATCTATCCTTTCGAAACCTGGCTGGGCATCTTTTGGCTATATCGCTGCCGAAGCAGATTTAATGAGACTTAGTCAGCAATAATTTTATGAAGAATACAGTATTCAGCACTCTACTTGCAGGATTAATAGCGCTCCCTATTTTGAGCTGTCAAAAGCAATACGAAGAACCCAAGGTTTCATTGGAAAGCTATCAAATTGAACAAGGGTTTGAACTACAAGTAGTGGCAAGTGAGCCCTTTCTCGAAGCTCCTGTAAGTATTGATTTTGATAATAAGGGAAGAATTTGGGTGGCTGAAATGCGCGGCTACATGACCAACATCGATGGTGATGGAGAAAACCTACCTAGCGGAACAATTTCCATTATGGAAGACCTAGATGGAGATGGCTTAACAGATCATTCAAAGATTTTTCTTGATGGATTGGTGCTGCCAAGGGCATTAGCACACGTGTATGGCGGACTTCTTTATGCAGAACCCCCTATGCTCTGGTTTGTTGAAATCAATAATGATAAACCAGGCAAAAAAGTATTGGTAGATTCACTTTATGCAGATGATGGTAATGTGGAGCATCAACCTAATGGTTTGATGATGAACATTGACAATTGGATATATAATGCCAAATCTCACTTCCGTTACCAGCGTAAAAATGGCATTTGGATTAAAGAGCCCACCTCTTACCGAGGCCAATGGGGAATTACCAAAGACAACTTCGGACGCCTTTATTACAATAATAACTCTACCCTACTGCAGGGCGACTATGTGCTTCCTAATACTGTAATTAACAACCCTTATTACACGCCAGAGAATGCCATCAGCAAAACACTCACCACCAACCAAAGAGTTTATCCACTCCATGTCACTTCTGTAAATAGAGGATATGAAAAAGGAGTACTTGACCAAGACAGTATGCTGGTCAACGCTACTTCGGCTTGTGGTCCGATGGTGTATAGGGCTGGACAATTTACGGATGACTATAATGAGAATGTATTCGTTTGTGCACCAGAAGTCAACCTCATCAAGCGCCATATTCTGGATTTCAGTACGATTCGAACTACAGGTGAAGCCGCTTGGGTAGACAAAGAATTTTTAGCCTCTACCGATGAAGCTTTTCGTCCAGTAAACCTATTTAACGGCCCAGACGGTGCTATGTATGTAGTTGACATGCACCGTGGAGTAATTCAGCATGGGGCTTATATGAGTCCATATTTGCGCAAGCATTTGGAAGAAAAGGGGCTGGATAAAATCATTGGTATGGGACGAATTCTCAGGGTTAAAAACAGCGCGCAACCGCTACAAAAAATCCCTGATTTAGAAAATGCCACAAATGCCAAATTGATTGACCTCCTCAACGATAAAAATGGTTGGGTAAGGGACAAAGCACAGCAGTTATTGATCTTAAATGGAACTGCAAAAGATCAATTCAGCCTAAACGAAGTTGCGTTGGATGCAAGTAGGCCAATAGCACAAATGCACGCACTTCATACCTTAAATGGATTGGATTTATTAAGCTTTGAGCTGCTTATAGAAGTGGCTGAAACTAGCAGTCCAGATGTTGTAGCACATGCTCTGGTGCTAATTCCAACTCCAAAAAACGAAGACCAAATAACTGATCTGGTTTCACTATCAATGGCTTTAAAGAGTCAAGATAATCCAACCATTGATCTTTACTTAATTATGGCTTTAGGAAAATGGGCTGAGAGTTCAGCATCTTTCATCCCTCTTTTGAAAGAAATTTCTGAAAGAAGAACCGACCCTATTTATCAAGAGGCCGCCTTAAGTAGCTTGGCTGGTCAAGAAATTAAGATATTAGAATCAAATCCCGATACTGAGTTAACAGGCATGCTCTTACAGGCAGAAGTTAATAGAATAGCTAATGCCAAAAACTGGATTTATGAATTGGCTTCATTACCAGAAGATGATCGAACTAGAGGTCTTCGCTTTTACAAAAACATCTGTGGCGCTTGCCATGGGCCTGGTGGGGACGGGATTGAGGGTTTAGCCCCTCCACTTCGTAATTCGGAATATATCACCGCTTCACCGAAAAGACTGGCACTGATTCTTTTGCATGGACTGAAAGGCCCTATAAACGTAAATGGAAAACGCTACGAATTCAATGGAGAAATGCCCGGAATCATGAACAACCCCGACATGTCAGATCAGGACATCACAGACTTGATGATGTATTTGAGCAACGCTTTTGGAAAATCAACACGAGAAATTAATGCTGAACAAATAAAAGCTCTCCGTGCTATAAAATCAAAATCAGGTGGTGCGTATACAGAAGAGGAGCTCTTAAAAATCAAAAACTAAGCCTATGAAATTTTCCATATCGTTCTTTCTCGTTTCTTTTTGTTTCAGCGCATTAGCGCAAGAAAATTGGCAACCCTTGTTCAATGGGAAAGACCTGACTGGTTGGAAAATCAGAGGCGGAGAAGCATCTTACAAAGTCGAAAGTGAAACAATTATTGGTACTACCAAAGGTAGATACAATACATTTTTATCCACCGCACGTGATTACTCCGATTTCATTCTTGAACTAGAGCTGTTTGTTGATCCAGCAATGAATTCGGGCATTCAAATCAGAAGCCATGAAAGTGAAAGGGTACTCGGTTATCAAATTGAGGTAGATCCTGCGGCACGGGCTTGGAGCGGAGGAATTTATGATGAAAGCCGTAGAGGTTGGCTTTATCCACTGACTTACAATCCCAAAGGCCAAAAGGCATTCAAAAATGGGATTTGGAATAAGTATAGAATTGAAGCAATCGGCAATTCCATCAGGGTTTGGGTAAATGGCGTATTTACATCGGCTCTATTAGACGATAAAGACGCCTCAGGCTTTATTGCTTTGCAGGTTCACGGCATTGGTGATGAAGAAACTCCGGGCAAACAGATCAAATGGCGCAATGTGAAAATATTGACTGAAGGGCTCGAAAAAGCGGCTTGGGGACTACCTGAAAATGAATTTGAGTTGAATATGATAAAGAAGGACATTTCTCCTCTTCATGTTGATGCAGAAAAAGGCAAGACTTGGAATGTATTTGGATTGAAAATTATAGGCAAGATTCTAAGTGAGGATACCGATGGTGCTTATTCCGTAATTGTGAGCCATACCCCTGCAAATGGTGGCCCTCCACTTCATATTCACGAAAATGAAGAAGAAGTTTTTTATGTTTTAGAAGGCTCATTTGAGTTTACTTATGGCAATAACAAAGTGACAGCCGACAAAGGGGATATGGTCGTTTTACCAAAAAACCTTCCTCACAGCTTTAAAAATACAGGCACTTCCACTGGCATTACCATGAACACAATGACGCCTGGAGGTTTAGAGAAGTTCTTCGATGAAATAGCTGCCATCTCCAAAAATGGTCCACCCGATCCAAAACAAGTTTCTGAGATTGCAATGAAGTACAAAATGCGGTTTTTAACCAACTGATTTAGCGTCTCACAAAAATTAGTTTTCACTTTCTATCCTGAGCTGTGCGATGGAACTCTAATTAAACTCTATATCCTTCGTTCGCTCAGGGGAAGAAGCCAGAAGCTTCGAGGGCATAGCAACTTCTATTGTCAAGAATTCGGTATTCCCAACCAAATTTAGAATCTTCATGATCTAAATAAGTTGCCCAAATATTTAATACCTATTCATTTATCATGCAAATCGACACCCTAGATCAACAAATAGCCTTCATCAAAGAAATTGACAAACTGAAATACATTCAGCGTAAAACTTGCCTTTTTAATAGCACACGTAACGAAAACGATGCCGAACACAGTTGGCATTTGGCCATGATGGCACTTGTACTTTCTGGCCATTCAAACGAAAAAGTAGACATGCTTAAAGTACTCAAAATGCTCCTCATTCATGACATTGTTGAGATTGATGCCGGAGACACATTTCTTTTCGATACTACAAAAAATCACACTAATACGGATGAAGAGTTAATTGCAGCCAAGCGTATTTTTGGGCTTCTGCCCGAAGAACAAGCAACCGAGTTAATCGCTATTTGGGAAGAGTTTGAAGCTTGCCAAACAGCCGAAGCCAAATTCGCAAAAGCCATGGATCGTTTTGCTCCAATGCTTCAAAATTCTACCAACCAAGGAGGTACTTGGGCTGAGTTTAATGTTTCCTATGAAACGGTTATAGAAAAGAAGAAAGGGATCAAAGAAGGTGCTGAAGCAGTTTGGGAGTATGCCAAAGACTTGTTAGATGAGTCTCTAGCCAAAGGGGAAATTAACAAGTAGTGAGCTATTGAAAAGAATAAATACCTTATAAACCACCTTCTAATCAAACTTTACTTTTGGGTTTCAACATGGTAATTAGTCCCATAGGGACGACCTGTTCATAGACAATTTTCATGCTATTTTGAGCTCCAGAGGAGCGCCCTTTTATAGATCGCCCCTACAGGGCTAATATCCTCTAATCTGTTTTTCCTATTAACAGTAAGCCTCTATGAGGCTGAATGGTTAATTTTCAAAGCAGCATAGTGGGCTAGTAAAATTAGCCTATGGCTCTGATTAAATTTCCAAAATTCTGTTAGAAGACTCCTAACTTAAACACAAACCTGCTCTAAAACAAAAAAACCGCTCCGCAGCGGTTCTTTCTGTATTTTTACAAATACCCCCAAAAAACAAAAGCGGGGGATGATTGCTCACCCCCACTTGCCCTACAATCACCGTAACAATTGCAAGACATCAAGTTACTGTTAAAGCCTTTGTTCTTCCCCTATTGGCCCAAGCTATAGTTGAAAAACGCTACCTTCTTTGGCTTAGTCCGCAGTATCACACTCAGTGCTCAACTTTTGAAGCGCAGTTTTGCAGTCTTTTAGAATCAGTTCGGAGAACTAATTCTGCCGAAATCCGAAAAGTGTAAACACTCTTCTTCTTTCCCATTTTTGCCTACACACCCAAATGTGTTTGCTTTTTTGGTCACCAATTTTGACGAATCTATCTTGGTTTCAGCAAGCTGTCAGATAACCTCGGCTAACTAACACGAGTTTCCAGCAAATCAGATTTGCTTTCTCTCAATCATCATCCCCTTTCGGTTCGATGTATGCTTTTGACTGTTTCAGATCATCACCTTTCGGCTCTGAACCTTTCACAAAACGTTTTTTCGGACTTCCCCCGAAGAGAGATTGAAACTAAGTTTCTGACTTTTATCCCTCACTTGATATATCTAAGATATACTCACTAATTTTACGATCAAACTTTATAACCCTCTAGTTTTCAACAACTTTCCCACCCCGTAATCCACAGGGTTATGCCCTAGTTATGCACGGGGTTATCCACATTAGCCGCAAATCAACCTCAATAAAAGCATAAACATCATTATCAATTTCTCACTCACTCTGATTGCTTTTTACTAAACTTGCAGTTCAATTCAGAATAAGAGGAAAATGAGTGAATTAGAACACAAAGAGCCGCTCAACTTTATAGAGCAAATGATCGAGAATGATTTGAAATCAGGCAAAAACTCTTTCGTCCAAACCCGTTTTCCTCCTGAGCCTAATGGCTATCTGCACATTGGCCATGCAAAATCCATTGTGTTGAATTTTGGCCTTGCCGAAAAGTACAATGGTAAATGCAACCTTCGATTTGACGACACCAATCCTGAAAAGGAAAGTGAAGAATACGTCAACTCGATCAAAGAAGACATTAAATGGTTGGGCTATACTTGGAACGAAGAAGCCAGATTTACTTCAAACTACTTCGGTACTCTTTATGATTATGCGGTAAAGCTGATCAAAAAAGGGAAAGCCTATGTGGATGATCAAACTGCGGAAGAGATTTCTGCCGGCAAAACCAACCCTACAATTCCAGGAATCGAAAGCCCCTATCGCAACCGTTCGGTAGAAGAAAACCTTGATTTGTTCGAAAGAATGAAAAATGGTGAGTTCGATCAAGGCAGCAGAGTGTTGCGTGCAAAAGTGGATATGACTTCGCCCAACATGCACATGCGCGATCCGATAATTTATCGAATCAAAAAAGTGCATCATCACAATACTGGTGACGCATGGTGCATTTACCCTAATTATGACTTCGCCCATGGCCAATCCGATTCACTGGAAGAGGTTACTTATAGCCTATGTACTTTAGAGTTCAGGGACCACAAGCCATTGTATGATTGGTTTATTCAGGAACTCGAAATTTTCCCTTCGGAACAAACCGAATTTGCTAGACTCAACCTTAGCTATACCATCGTAAGCAAGCGAAAACTCCTGCAATTGGTAGAAGAAAAGCATGTAACGGGCTGGGATGACCCAAGAATGCCAACCATTTCTGGATTCAGAAGAAGAGGATACACTCCAGACTCAATCAAGAATTTTGTAAAGAAAGTGGGTGTTGCCCGAAGAGATGGCATTACGGATGTTGCACTTTTAGAACACAGCATTCGCGAAGACCTGAACAAAAAAGCAAACCGTGTTTTTGGTATTCAAGACCCTTTGAAAATGGTCATTACCAATTGGCCGAAAGAGGATTTGGAGATTTTGCATGCCGTAAACAACCCAGAAGACGAATCGGCTGGAGTGCGCGACATGCCGTTTACCAGAGAGGTGTATATCGAAAGAAAAGACTTTATGGAAGATCCTCCATCGCCTAAGAAGTTCTTTGGCTTAGGACCAGATCGTGAGGTGCGCTTGAAATTCGGCTATATCGTAAAATGTGAAGGCTTTATAAAAGATGCTGATGGCAATATCACTGAAATTCATTGCACCTATGATCCTGAAACACGTAGTGGCAACGATACAAGTGGAAAGAAAGTGAAAGGCACTTTGGGCTGGGTTTCGGTGGAACATGCCGTTCCGGCCGAACTTCGACTTTACGATAGGCTTTTCAAAACCGAAAACTTAAACTCTATTGATGATGACTTTTTAAATCATATCAATCCGGATTCGCTAACGGTGGTTGAAAATGCCATGATGGAACCTTCCATTAAATATGCTAAAGTGGGCGATATTTTCCAGTTCGAAAGACAGGGTTACTTTGTGATTGACAGAGATTCTTCACCAACAAAGAAGGTATTTAACAGAACCGTTACGCTAAAAGACAATTGGTCGAAGTAGCTGTTAGATTCTAGATATTAGAAGTTAGATTTTAGATTTTAGGGGATGCTCCTCATTTTCAACTGATTGATTATCAACCGAAAACTGTCTTATACTTTCTATCCTGAGCGGAGCGAAGGAACTATGGTTAAGCTTTAGACCCTTCGTAAACTCAGGGAAAGAAGCATTTCATAGTTACCTTCCGTTTCAAAAACCGGCTTAATCCAATCAAAAACAAAATTTTCAGGAGCTAAGTCCATAACCGAATTAGATTTTAAGCAACCAAAAAGCACGATATTCAGATTATCGTGCTTTTTTTGTGTATGCCATTACTCAGATCGACTGTCCAAGAACTAAAGCCCAACCAAATCGCCATCATAGGTTTACCATTTGATGAACACTCTTCTTTTTTAACAGGCCCAGCCAAAGCACCAGAATTGATCATTCAAGCAGTAGAATCTGATTCGGCCAATTACTTTACAGAAAGCCTAATCGACCTTAATGAGCATCCTAAAGTGCCTTGGTGTGGTAATGCTCCACTGACTGACTATTGGTCAATCGAAAAGGCAATTGATCAAATTATGGAGCAAGGCGCTGTTCCATTTTCTTTGGGTGGCGACCATTCTGTAACCTTTCCCGTTTTAAAAGCTGTTGCCAAAAAGCATCCACAGCTGAGCATTCTTCATTTCGATGCGCATGGCGATTTGTATGATGAGCTAGACGGCAACAAATACTCTCATGCTTGTCCTTTTGCGCGAATCATGGAAAATGGATTGGCGCAATCTTTAACCCAAGTAGGTATTCGTACTTTGACCAAACACCAAAATGAGCAAGCCGAAAGATTCGGAGTGAAAGTAATCCAAATGAAGGATTGGAAGGCGGATATGAAATTTGAAATTGAAGGCCCCGTTTATCTTTCCTTTGATATGGATGTGCTCGACCCTGCCTTTGCTCCTGGCGTTTCGCATCACGAACCGGGTGGCTTCTCAACCCGTGAGGTATTGACTATGATTCAAAACTTGAATCTCAATATTGTGGGCTGCGATGTAGTCGAATACAACCCCGAAAGAGACATTAACGGAGTGACTGCCATGGTAGCCGCTAAGGTGGTGAAGGAGTTGGTGGCGAAGGTGGTGAATGGATGAGATAATAGAGACTATCTGGCTAAAAACAGATATTGATTAAGTGAAAATGATTTACGATATTTCTATCGGCCGATAGAAATATCTATCTTTGTATATGTTGAAAATAAATGATCAGAAAAGTCCATTAGGCGAAGTATTTGGCTTCCCCATTAAAAATGATGGGCCTAAGGCTCAACGTTACCGAAAGCAAAAACTTTGTCCCTTCAACAACAAAGTCCCCAACTGTACTAAGGATAAAGCCAACAATCCTCTAGGAGTATGTAGTGTATGGCACAATGGAGTGTCGGTAATCACTTGTCCAACAAGGTTCAGAGAAGATTGGCTCATAATAGAAAAGGCTGCAGAGTTTGCCTTTGGATCACAAGCCACATGGACTTCCATATCTGAAATTAAACTAGTAGACAGAAATGGTCAGTCGGCAGGTAATATTGACTTTGTATTAGTACAGTATAACGAAAAGGGGCAACTTGTAAATTTTGCTTCCCTCGAAGTCCAAGGTGTTTATATTTCTGGCAACTTGAGAAACCCATTCGAAGAATATATAAAGAACCCGTCAAAAGATTTTGAATGGCCGACAGGATACAACTACCCAAAACCTGATTATCTCTCTTCTTCACGCAAGCGACTTATACCTCAAAGCTTTATAAAGGAGGGATTTTTCAATCATGGAAAAGAAAACAAACCGTAGCTCTTCAAAGATCTTTTTTTGAGACACTCCCCTCACTTCCTACCACAACAAAAGAGAAAGCTGACATTGCTTGGTTTCTTTATGACCTAGAGTTCAATGAAGAACAAAACCAGAATAATTTAGTCTTAACAAATACAGTTTATACCGAATTTGAACCTGCGCTTCTAAGGGTAACCACGCCTGAACCAGGAGATGTCACAAATTTTATCAATATTTTACAGAGCCGTCTTGATGAACATTTGGACAAAAACTCACCTGATGCACCATCATTAACAGATATAATTAGTAATTAAAATGGATGGACAATTAGCTATTTTTGAGACTAATCGCAAAAAATCAACCCAGAAAGTTGTAAACGTTGCCTCTGTACCTCAAAGGAGCCCATTTAGATACCCTGGAGGTAAAACATGGTTAATCCCTGTAGTCAGAAAATGGCTCAAACAATCTTCTGATAATTCCAAAACTTTGATTGAACCTTTCGCGGGTGGTGGAATTGTGAGTGTAACCGCAGCTTTTGAAAAATTGGCAGGCAGTATAATAATGGTTGAGCTTGACCCAGAGGTAGCCGCTGTATGGGAAGTAATTATTAATGGAGATCACGATTGGTTAGCTGATAAAATTTATTCGTTTGATCTTACTTCTGAAAATGCAAATAGAATTCTTGAGAAAAAGAATAAAAACATTCAGGAACAGGCATTTAGCACAATACTCAAAAACCGTATTTTCCACGGAGGTATTATCACAAAAGGTTCAGGGCTAATAAAGAACGGGGAAAATGGAAAAGGAATTAAGTCTCGTTGGTATCCTAAAACATTACATGATAGAATCAAGGGGATTGGGTATGTAAAAGAAAAAATGCGCTTTATAACTGGCGATGCCTTTGAAGAGCTGGAAAAAGTCAAAAATCAGAAAGATGCTTATTCTTTCATAGACCCACCTTACAAAGCCGCTGGAAAGAGACTATATACTCATTTTGACATCAACCATGATGCTCTTTTTGCTCTGACTTCCCAACTTAAAGGTAAGTTTATGCTCACATATGATGATACGGAAGAAATTCGATCATTAGCCCATAAACATAATCTTGATTTCAGAACAATTCCAATGAAGACCACACATCATATTCAAAAAAATGAGCTCATAATATCAGACAATTTTGATTGGTGGAATTGATATGACAACATTCAGGTTACTTCTTCTGCTCATCCTTCTTCCAGCCCCATTGTATGGTCAAAATATGACCAATAGTATTGGAGTAGTCACTATTTCAGATGATTTTGACAATTCAGACCACATTCTAGAATTTCTTAATGATGACGGCTCTGTATGGAATGCTATTAATCTCTTTGATGAATGGAAGCCAATTGAGGGCTTTATTATTATGGCCTTTCACCCAGATTATTTTCTCTATAAAATCAAGTGCAAAGAGAAAACTTCAGAGTACTATAGAGTAGTAGTCAATGAAGAAACAGGATTGACAAAACGTATCTTAATATCCTCAAAACTAAAGCTTCAAACGTGGGAAGAGTATGTATTAGATGTATTCACCGTTAGTTTCAACATATCAGAAACATCAATTCTTGACAAAATTAATGGATCACCAGTAACTAAATTACCAGTCAAAAATCAGTTTCTTTTCCCGAAAGAAGTCAAGGGTGAATGGATGAGGATAATCTGGACAGATTCTAATTATCCGACTGACGATTCAATCAACTATTCAGGTTGGATTAAATGGAAGAAAGGAAATGAAATTATAGTAAGGCTTCATCACCTATCATAAGCAACTCACCAATGAACCTCCACACCACCCTCCCAAAAACCCTTCAACCCTATTTTCAAGCGGAGTTACAGGCTTATGCTGTGGCGTACAAAGCTGGTGATTTAACCAAGGCTTGGGTGCATTTGGAACGGGCGCACATCATTGGGCAGCGGTATCCTTTTGCGCACACTTTCGTGCATTGGAAAATGCTTCAGTTTGGGTTTAGGATCAAGAGCGCAAAAGAAGTGATTGGGCAAGTCCCTCGTTTGCTTGTGGGAGGCGTAAAGTCATTTGTAGGAAAAGTGCCTGTGGGCAATCCCGGTGGCGCAAATGTACCGCCCATGAAATCCTTTCCCATAGAAAAAGACATTCAGGATATTTTTACTAAAGCGGGATTAGAGGCTAATTGAGAAGCTTTGCAATATCTTGCAATACTTTGTGTTTTAGGTTGTGCCATTTAAAACGACTTTGGCATCGTCCGCCCGAATTACCTTGTTCAAGAAGCTGATAAACTCAGCATAGTCTTCTGGAGCATACCTCTTTTTCCAAACCACAAATTTCCGTGTATAGATTACTTTGCCTTCTTCCTTGGTAATGGTGGAAGTGTACTCGCCATACTTACTGGTGATTTCTGTATTCGAAGGCATGTATTCAAAATTAAATTGCTCTGGAAAACTAAAAGTAACCGAATCAACTTCTGTTACCGCTTCAGGCCAGATGAAATCTGTTTTTCTATCTTCTACCTTAGGCAGGTTATACTTTTGGCGCGAAAGGGCATTCAGATTGAAAGAAAGTCGCTTTCCGCTTAATTTGGCATATTTAGGTACTTCATAATTAGCCGTAATTGTCGCTGATGGAATGGGCGATTTATCTACCTCTGTGGTGTAATTCACCAATTGGAAATTGGCGAAATCTGTGTTGTTCAATATCCATTCTTTGGTGTCTTTTTCTCCCGAACTTAAAGCCCAGTTCAAATTCTTATGTTCATACTTAAGCCCAGCATATTTGTTGTCGACATGGGCTTTAGCATTGCCGGCTGCATCCAGCTCCATTTGAATATTTCGTGAAAGCACGTTTACTTTTTCATCATAAATCGGGGTATGCACAATTTTCGCCCCGTCCTTGGTAATGGCAAGTACATCTCTATCTCCAGTAAACTCACCCATATAGCCGAAAGGATTATTCTGGCTTGTACATTCCAGCCAAATTGTATCGCCTTTATTGGGCACACACAGAATCACGTGATTAAAGGTACTATTCGGAAAATCTGGCAATAAAGGTCGAGGGTCATCATCGGCCTCCACAAGGGTGTATAAAGCCTCAATCCCAATGGACTTTAACAATGACTGCGTATAGAATGTCAATGCTTTACAATCCCCATAGCCCAGTTTATCTACATCAATTGCAGGAAAAGGCTGAAAACCTCCTATCCCCAACTGAATACTCACATAACGGGTTTGACCTTGCAAGTATTCATACACAGCTTTGATTTTAGCTCTATCATCGCTCATTCCAGCAGTGAGTCCTTTAATTTTATCAATTGTGGCTTGAGGTAAATTGTCTCTTCCTTTGTTTAAAAGTTGCTGCCATTGGCCTACTTCGTCCCAACTCGACCAGCTTCCTTGGTAACCTTCGAATTCAAACTTGGACGGTGCGGTCATCACAACTGGAGTAATCTCATTCCACTCAGGGCCAAAAGGCTCTAATTCTATGCCTTTCAGATTTTCAAATTCCCACTTATATTTTGCTTCACTCGAAGTTGAGAGATCTTTGAAGTTATTTTCTTCGATATTATAGTTTTTAAACCTAGGATGAATACCCGTGGGGCCCGAAAGCGTGTATGCTGATTTTTCTACAGCCACTTTGACATTGGGAATTACATACCAATTCGGAATAAAGTAGAGATAACTATATTCAACTTCATATTCATATTCAATCGTATAGGGGTAATTGGGTTGTTTTAGGTCTAAGTATTTCAAGCGATTGTCTTCGTAAACACTGAATCCATTGATACTGCTTTGATCCACAATATCAGACTTTCTGAATTTATAAATCTCCTTGCCAAAACCGTCATAGGCACTCCCTTTGATAATTTTTACATTGGTGAGTTTATCATAACCCACAACTAATTCGGCCAAACCCTTGGCTTTGGCATTTAAGATGGTGACTATCCTTTTATTTCTGAATACACCACTGCTGATAGAAGTCACTTTGAATTCCCCTTCAGACAAGCGCACAACGGCATTAGCCCCTTCTAAAAGTTCACGTGGTATTTCCGTAAACTTATACTGCCCCCAAACTGAAGAAGGAATCAAAACCAAAAGAAACGCTAATCTGAAAATACCTTTCATTGTACTCTTTTTAAAACAATTTGCTCCGCTTGCTTATCTACTACTTTGCCATAGAACTCCTTCAGCAAGGGGTATTCATCTCCAGAAAAAACAACTTTATTCACCTTAAACGAACTTCGGATCATTATTTCTCCATTAGAGACCACTGACTTCACCGTGTAAAGTCCATCATTATTCGGTAAACCAAGGGCTATATTTTGAGGCATGCTCTCAACCATAAAACCTTCAGGTATTTTGAACATAAACACATAATTGGAAGTTTGATTCGATGCGAAATCAACAGGGAATTGCCGCTCCTCAAGCTTGAAAGGGTTTTCTTCAAACTTATCGACAAGAAATGGATTGATATAAATCAAATCGCCTAAAGTCTCCATTTGGGATGTTGATTTAATTTCAAAAGATGCACCAAACGGTTTTTCAAGGTCTTCCGCTTTCTTTAATTCGAGAGCAGTAACCTCCCAACCATGGGTTTCTTCTATTTCTTGTTTGAACTTCTTTTCATCCCCCAATGCTTTTGTTCTCATTGCACTTCCAGAGTAGTCCAAATAATTAACCTCAACCTTCCCAATTAAGTCACCTTCTTCATTTATTCTCATTTCAGCAAAGGAAGAAGTGCCTAATTGACCATTGGAATTCAAGGCAATCCAACCGGCCCTGAGGTCAGAAACTCTCCATCCGTTACCGTTGAGACACCGTACAGGCAATAGGTTCATTGGAAGCGTACGATCAGTTGCGTCTAACAATAGGTCAACTTCCCCTCTTTCGACAATAGCGATAACATAATTAAATTGATTTGACACTGGGAAATATTCCCTTATGGCTCCATTGGTTCTAGTACTTATCATCACTGGATCGGCTTCAAAACCTGCCTTCCTTAACATATTGATCAATAATAAATTAATCTCAGCCGAACTTCCTTCTCCATCATCAATCACATTCTTGAAACTTGAATCCAAAAACTTTCGATTCATACTGTTCCATTTAACTTTAGATCGAACGAAGTCAAAAATTCGTTGAATTTTATCTTCATCACTCACTGCATCCGCGGTAATGCTCGCTACTTCTGCTTTCAAAAAACCAGAGCTATTCAAATCAGTACTGTAAGAATTCGTCTCTAGCATAGTTTTGTTTATGGTACCCCATGTTCCTAAAAAATTCTGAGGGGCAGCGTTGGGCATAGAAATAGTGGAGAGTTCGAAGTTTAACTTTGATATAAAATCGCTAGAACTTGCAACATAGGGTTCTTTTCGAAAAGCAGGGATATTATCGGAAATGATTGTGAGCAAGTCCTTTTTATAGGAAATCTTAGTATTCGAACTTGTTGTTGCCCTCTGACCTAGTCTATTATTATTCTCATTTTTTATTTGGAGGTTAATCGTTTCCATTTCGGCCTCTTCACTAAAAGAAGTAACAGGATGATAACCCTGCATGTACCTTTCAAACTTAAAATACTCAGGTATTTTGGCCACGAATTGACTTCTAACAGTAGGTATATTTTTTTGAAATGTCCAGTCAGGAAAATTAAAAATATAGTCAGAGGAAATTTTATAGCTATACTCAATTACGGACCCAACTTTGACGTTTGGCAGTGTAAATTTTACATTGTCCCAATATTCATTCATTGCTTCATCAAAAATGGCATCTTTGTCCATCTTAGTTGAAACAACCTTATCTCCATCCAGGGTATGGGTTAGGGCTTTGATATTGGTTATCTTCTCTTTCGAGCTTCCATCCTTATACAAAGCCACCTCCACATCTGCCCAACTATAGCCATCAGTAGACAAAATCTTTATCTTTGTATGCCTTTCAAACTCAATATAAAAACCTCTGTTCTGAGCATATTTAATTTCCCCAACCCCATTGTCCCATAAAACCACGGCCTCAGCAGAAGAATCCAGAGCGTATTTTGTCATTTTAAGTTCTTCCATGGAGAAATCCCCAAATTTGATCGTCTCAACTTGAGAGAAGACCGCAATTGGACTGCATAAAAGAAGAAATATGGAAATGTATTTTTTCATTAGTCGATTCTTTTTAAAACAATTTGCTCTGCCTGCTTATCCACCATCTGCGCATAAAACTGTTTCAGGTAAAGGTATTCTGGCCCCGAAAAAAGGGGCTTGGTCACCTTAAATGAACTTCGAACCATAATTTTACCTTCTGCCAAAGCTGAAATCATGGTGTATTTACCGTCATTATTGGGTAAGCTCATAGAGATATTCTGAGGAAGAGATTCCACTTTATATCCTTCCGGTACTTCCAAAGTGAATACATAATTATAACTCTGCCCTGTACCAAAATCGACTGGGAATTGTCTTTCTTCCAATTTGAAAGGATTTTCATCTACCTTGCCCACAATAAATGGATCAATGTAAATTAGATCACCCAAATTTTCGATTTGATTGTTTGCATCTGCTTCGCAGATCATTCTAAACGGCTGATAAATATTGTCATCCCCTTTCAATTCCATTGTACTCACCGCCCATCCGCGAGATTCTTCTATATATTTTTTAAAATTGTCTTCTTCTCTTAATTTTCTGTTTCTCATATTCGAAGCACTGTAATCCAAATAGTTAATGTCTATCTTTCCTCCTAGGCTACCGTTTTCTCCAATTTTCATTTCCACAAAAGCCGAATAACCTTCATTGCCTTTGGTGTTAAGCCCCACCCAGCCTGCTCTATCTTTGGAAACTCTCCAGCCTTGTCCATTCAAACATCGGGTCGGTAAAAGATTGATTGGAAGGCTTCTATCAGTGGCATCAAGCAGAAGATAATTACCATCGATATCCACTACGGCCATGACATAATTGAACTGGCTCGATAGCGGGAAATACTCCCTGATCATTCCATGCCCTCGGGTACTAATAAGCACAGGATCTGATTCAAAACCTGCTTTGCGCAGCATATTGACTAGCAATAAATTGATATCTGCTGAGCTCCCTTCCCCATCATCCAGTACTTTGCGGAAGCTTGAGGTTGGATACATTCTGTTTCTGTTGTCCCACTTCACTTTAGACTTCACATAATGATATATGTTTTGGATTTTTTCTTCGTCTGTTTTGGCTTCTGCTATTAGTGCTGAAACATCTTCTTTCAAGAAGCCGGAAGTATTCAAGTCAGTACTGTAGGCCTCTGATTCGAGCATAGTCTTATTTATACTCTCCCATGTACCCATATATTGCTTAACTGGTTGGTTAGGGTAGCGAGTCGATGCCAATTCAAAATTAATTCTCGAGATATAGTCATTGAGATTCGACATGTAGGGTTCTTCTCTAAAAGCAGGCACATCCTTGGCTAACCAAGTGGTTACATTTTTTGTAAAGCTTAAGCTCTCAGTTGAGTAATTCGTTTTCTTCACATATCCTTGATCCGCATTTTCTTTATAACTCAAAATAATGTTTTCCGTTTCCCTATCCTCTTTTATATCACTCAACGGGTGAAATCCCTGCATGAATTTCTCATATCTAAAATACTCTGGAATTTTCGCAGTGTATTGACTAGTGACAGTTGGAATGTTTCTTTGAAAGGACCAATCTTGAAAATTAAAAATGAAGTCTGAATCAATCCTATATTGATATTCAATGATTGCACCTTCAGTTACATTGGCCAATGTGAATTTCTTATTATCCCAGTTTTCGCTTACTTTTTCATCAAAAATTGCCTCCTTACCCAATTTGACAGTTTTCATTTTTCCATTTTCCAAAAAATAAGTGGCGCCCTTTAAGCCACTCACTTTTTCTTTGTCTTGGCCACTGTGGTATAATGGAACTTCTACATTAGCCCAATCATAACCTTGTTTCGTTAAGATTTTAATTCTTGTATGACGCTCAAAAACTAAATAGAAACCCTTTCTCTGATCATAGGACAACTGGCTAGTACCTTCGTCCCACAACACCACAGCTTCTGCCGAAGAGTCTGGTTCGTAAGTGGTCATTTCTAAATCCTTAATGTCTATTTTTCCAAATTTTATGGATTCTTGAGAATATGCTTGCAAGGAAAAAAGAAGTGTGCAAACTGAAGAGATAAATAAGGCTTTCATAGTTTGTTTTTGTGGTTGATTGAGAGCATATCACAACTTTTGGATACAAATCGTTGCTATAACAGCACTTTTAACAAAGAGATATCTTTTAATTGTTGTATTGCCATATCTCAATTAAGACAAAACTGCTGAATCTACAATGGAGCAACACTATAAAATAGAATGAAAATTAAAAAATAAATGGTCTGGACAGGCTAGTCTATATACTGGAGTCAATTCGATTAATTGATCTTCTTAAGCACCGTGATTAAGTCAGAAATCTCCTCCTCATTATTATAATAGTGCACCGAAGCTCTTACCACTTCTTTTAAGTCCCTGCTCGTCATATCGAGGTATGTATTTGAGGTGCCATTCCAAGAAACATTAATGCCGCGCTCATGAAGATAAGTTTTCGCCTCATCAGCAGATTTACCTTCAAGGGTGAAAGACACTAATCCGCTTTTCAAATCCCCAATATCATGCACTTTTACATAGGGCAGTTGCGCCAATTCATTTCTGAGAATAGCGGCCAAGTATTGAATCCGCTGCCATATATTTTCAACTCCAATCGTCAAAGCATAATCAATGGCCGCTTTTAACCCCATTGTATTGGCCCTGCTCGCTTCCCAGCCCTCAAACTTTCTGGCATCAGTTCTTATTTGATAGCTATCTACTCCTGTCCATTCCGCAGCATGCGAGTCGATGCAATAAGGAGTTAATTGGGATAGTACTGATCTTCTCACATAAAGAAAACCCGTACCTCTTGGAGCCCTTAGGTATTTTCTGCCTGTTGCTGAGAGCATATCGCAACCAATTTTCTCAACATCTATAGGATATTGGCCAGCAGACTGGCAAGCATCTAGCAAATATAAAACTCCATGTTTTTTGGTAATCACACCAACGGCTTCGGCATCAACGGTTAATCCACCATTGGTAGGCATATGAGTGACGGAAACTAACTTTACTTTTGAGTCAATCATCTTCTCAAAGGCCTGTAGATCAAGGTCACCAGAGGTTAATGATGGGATAACCTTGATTTCTAAGTCGAATTTTCTTTTCAGATGAAGGTAAGCTAGATAATTGGACGCATAATCTGCTCTTGTGGCAATGATCACATCACCGTTTTCCCAATCAATTGCCTGAAAGGCTGCATTCCAAGCTACAGTAGCGTTTTCTACCAGAGCAATCTCATCTCTGTTCGCATTCAATAATTTTGCGATTGAATCATAGGTTGCTTCTAATTGAGGTAAGTACTTTTGATTCGTTTCATAACCTCCCATTGTCATCTCCTCATTATTATACTCATTGACAGCGTTACGAACCGCGTCTGGAGGTAAGGAGCTTCCCGCATTATTAAAATGAATTACATGTTGAGTACCTCGGGTCTCTAATCTGAAACGCTGAATATCTTGGTCCGTGAGCATATGGTAAGTTTCAAAAATGATCTTAAAGTTGAATTTGAAAAGAAAGCTTTGATCGACAAACGAATTCCAATAAAAAACCCCGACAAATGTCGGGGCTTGGATAGAAAACACCTGTTTAATTAATCACCTCAAACCAAAACTAAATCAGGTTATCTTAAATATTGTGTTTTATGAATAAGTACATCCAACTCTTTGGACGTGATCACTTGTTTGCCATTTTTTAGTTCTTCCAAAAGAATCTCAGCTACCCTTTCTTCTCCTGATTCAAATGGTTCATTGGATTTTAAAGTATTGTTGCTGTGCATCAATTTAAGGTGATCCAGTAACATTGATTTGCAATCATCTTCTACATAAAAAACCACTCCGCATATGCTTATTTTATGGTGACCTTCCATAGTTCCGAAGTAAAATCTGGTTTGAGCGTACATTTTGTTTTTGTTATTAGACCCCTTCCTTCCTGAAAGGTTACTGGCAATCAAGCGTTCGGTATATAGATGTGCTAAAGGGAAGAAATGTTGCACAATAATCTAGAATTAACTGAAATTAACGAGCATCAAGCGACTTGTTAACACCGCATTAACAGTTAGCGCTCAGTCTTCCTAAAATAGATGTCGCTGGTAACAGTTTTTAGGCGTAACTCATATCCGCCATTTTTATAGTCTCCTTCGATATGATGACTACTGATTTTAGGCAAACCGCCCTTTTGCTGGGTAACCAAATCTGTATTGGTATATATGGCTCCCATGGTGGTTTCTATTTCAATTGCTGCGCCTGAATCTTGGGGCCAAAGTAGATTTATTTCACCCGTAACAGTCTCTAGATCAATATCTCCTATAATGCCTTCAACGGCTACATCGGCCACAACTGTTTTGACTTTCATATTGGCTTTGGAAGGCATGAATATTTCGACCTTAATATCAACGCATACATTATTGCCTTTTCGATCACCGTTCCAATAGATGTTTCCTTTTTTAGAACAACAGCAGTTATCTGCTTTCTCGAGCTTCTTTGTGTTGATTTCTATATCGACATTCAGTCTGTCTGAGTTATCATCAATTTTCCAATTCATTAATGAATTGTCTTTGCCCTCATTGATCTCGTATGTGATTTTAACCGAAATCTCATTTTTGTCCCAAGCCTTGATAACTACATCGGAACCAAAATTCAAATCCAAATCTAATTGCTGACCTTTGAAAGGAAAACTCTGCTCAATAACTTCTGCTTGTCCAAAAGTCAACTGGGTACATAGCCCTAGAAAAAATAGGAATAGTAGTTTCATGGCTTAGTTAGATCTTAAGTAAACATTGCCATACTGCGATTTGAAGTTCAAGCGCTGATCTCCTTCTTTGATGGAAGCATGTGCTCTGATCCATTTGCCTATGCCAAGATCATCATTCATCTCAATTTTTGATTTCAGGTTGGAGTAGATTTGTCCCCATTGGGTTTCGGCCTCAAATGCGAGTGGATTGTTTTCGTTGATCGTCACATCTATTCCTCCATACATGGCTTCCACATCAAGATGCTTTGGGCTCTCCAAGACTTCTACCAAACCGTACTTGGCATCAATCAGCAGGGCCATGCTCCTTGGCACAGTCACCTCCAAAACAATGGATATGTTTATCCCATTAGAATAATAGCCTCTCCTGCCAGAACTCACAGTCATTCCCTTTTTGGAAATCGTGATCGTGTTCCCGCTGTCGTCATCGTCATTAGATGAGATGGTGAAACCTTTATATTTATTGACGTCCTTAATCTCCGACTCGATCGTAAGTCGATTGCCACTAACCTTTGAGGAGAGTTTAAAATCGTCATCAAATTCTCCATTATGGATATCCACCACTCCTTTAATGTTGACCTCTTCTTTATCCCAAACTCTAATTTTGACCAATTCAGGATAAGTAAAAAAGAGATCAATTTGATTTATGTCTCTGGCATCAAAGTTTTCATTGATTTGCTTTTGAGCGTTGGCCATGGCTGAGGTAGCCAAAAGCGCAATTAGCATTAATAGTTGTTTTTTCATTGTTGAGATTTTTAAGTTTTCGACCTTGGGCTTAAAATTAAAAGTGCTTCAAAATCATTGATTCTGAAGCACTACTGACCTATTTCTTGCGCAAATACACGTTTTGATAAGATGCTTGAATATCTAAGCTGACCCCGCCTCCATTCAATTTACCCTCAATGACAGAACTCATTTTTCTAAGGCCTTCTGTCTTAGGAAACTCAATATTTAAGTCTGAATAAGCTTCTCCATAAGGTGTTTTGGCTTTAATATCTGCTTTAGAATTTGCAGGTAAAGTAATGTCAACATCACCATAGACAGATACCAAAGAAGTTGGTCCAGATTGACTTAATGCAGTGAATTTAGCTTCAATACCCCCATAAACCGTGTTGACAACGGCTGGCCCAGTGATATCTTCCATGTAGACTGAGTTGTATCTTCCTGAAATCTCAAGTTCTCCTGTAACCTTATAGACCTCAATTTTCCCACCTTCCCAGTTACCAGTGTGCTCAATTGCTAAGTTCATGGACTTGGGTATTTTAACAGTATACTTACCCTCACCTCTGCTGGCTACTTGAAAAATAGTGATTTCTCCACCTTCTGTTTTTACATTTAAGCCAATGCCTGTATTATCTTCACCTCTTGCGCTCAAAGCCTTTAAGCCCTTAGCTCTTTCCGATCGCTCTCGCTCAGAATCTGACGTGATTTGAATTTCTGTACCATCGTATGCTTCAACACTTACGCGGTTGACTTCTTTGATCAAGACCTTTTTCTGACCCGAAACCGCCACTTTATAGTCTTGAGCTTGTAGGCCAAAAGCCGCTAAGAACAATGCCAATGCAATTAATTTTATGCTTACCTTTTTCATCTTTTCCTTTTTTTATGTTTTCAGATATTTTGAGTTTTGCCTTTTAAGGAAGGCACTCCTGACCTATTCAATCGATTAAATATTTTTTTTAAAGTTCTTTGAGTTTGAACATGCCCATATAGGCCTCGTCCTTTACTCCTTTTAAACTGTTCTTGTCTTGAGTAATTCGTTCTAAATCGTCCACGGCAGATTTTACCTTATTGCTGACCAAAACCTCAATCAGAGCGATTTGAACCATGGGTTCTTTTTCCGTACCAAGCGCATTAATCAAAGCCTTCTTAGTTCTTTCGTCACCGACAAACCGAGACAATGCCTCTACCGCCTTCAACCTAACATTCATGTTACTATCCGTTTCCAACACGGTGATCAAAGCATCTAGGGTTTCATCATCTACTTCGGAAAATCTATATGAATAATTGACAGCCTGAAGTCGTCCACTTGGCGAGCTACTGCTCATTTGGCTCAGCATCATTGATTTAACTTCGGCCAGTTCAGCTCTTACGTTTTCAACATCTCCATTTTTCAATTGATCACCCGCATAAAATCCTACCAGAATCAATGCCACGGCAGCGGCTATTCGATAAAACCATGCTCTGTAGTTCGTTGACTTCGTAATTGGGATTACCTTGGTTTCTTCACGCAATTGACTATCCAATTTCCCAAAAAGCTTGTCCTCAGAAAAATCATCCCAAGTAGTTTCAGACCTTAATTTTAATTGAGAAAACCAAGCCTGATGCACTTGTAAATTAGCAGGCACATCACCAGCTCTAAAGAACTCTTGAAGTTTTTTATCCTCTTCCGTTGAGGTTTCGCCTTCAAAATATTTTTCGATTAGTCGCTCTATTTCTTTATAGTTGTTCATAATCTTCAATTCTTAAATAATCCTCTCTTGCCTTCTTCCTTGCTCTTGAAATCCCCACCCTAATGTTGTTGATTTCCAACCCCGTCTGCTCGGCAATTTCTTCATAACTAAATCCCTCAATATCTCGCAAAGTGAGTAGCAAACGCTGCTGCTGTGGCAAATGCTCAAAAACCCTTACCATGGTTTTCACACTGTCGTCAAGCTCAATTTTATGATATGGGGAAATAAAGCCAGAATCAATTTCCATCTCCTGAACATCGAGATGCCCTTTGTGCTTCTTTGTCTTCAGTCGATCGAAGCATAAGTTTTTGGTGATGGTCACTGCAAAAGCCTCCACACTTCGATATTCCTCCCATTGCGAACGGTTGTTCCAAAGCTTCACCATCACGTCTTGCAAAACATCTTCAGTATCCTCAACCGACTTCATCAAGTTCAAGGCAATCCTGAAGAGCTTATCCTTTATTGGTAAAACCTTTGATTTAAAAGCTTGTAACTCCATTCAATAGCTAGGACGAGGTTGAATAAAAGTCATTACATTGATTTGATAAATATTTTCCAATCCGCCTATTCGAGCTGGTAAGTATTTAAAAATCAATTAATAATGATTTGAAATTTTGTTGATGTAATTTCGGGAAAAATTAAGTCGTGTTTTTTATTCTTTCCAAAATACTCGCAATATTCGTTAGGCCACTTACCTGGATCATAGCTTGCTCGGTTTACTCCCTCTTCACAAAGCATTCTAAGAGAAAACTTGTTTTTTCTATTACTGCCGTTTTGCTTTTGATTCTTTTTTCAAATCAATACTTGAGCAACAGGGTTATGCTCTGGTGGGAAGTACCCCCTGTACCCATGAGCGAAGTGCCCGTGTATGATGTTGGAATCGTTTTTTCTGGCATTTCTAAAGGCAGTAAAATGCCTGATGATCGGGTCTATTTTGAAGGTGGAGCGGACAGAATTACTCATACGCTTCAACTGTACAATGAGGGAAAGCTGAAGCACATTATTGTAAGTGGTGGACTTGGGTTTCAGCAAAGGAGCATGAGCATTGCTGCCGAAAGACTAAAAAGCTTTCTAACCATGGCGGGAGTTCCAGACTCCGTGATCACTGTTGAGCCTGATGCTGTAAACACCTATGAGAATGCCGTAAAAAGTGCTGAAATTCTTAACAGAGATTTCCCAGAGGGCAAATACCTGCTCATCACCTCGGCTTTTCATATGAAAAGATCTGCAATGTGTTTGGCCAAGCAAGGCGTACAATTTGATCAATTTCCTGCTGGCTATATGACAGACAGGCCCACCATGAATTTTGATGATCTTTTCATCCCTCGCGGAGGAGCAATTAGCAAATGGGAGTCTTTGGTTAAAGAATGGGTAGGCATTGTCACCTACAAAGTGATGGGGTATATTTAAAAAACTACCACATTGACATCCTCAAGAATTTTAAGGATTTCTGGTACTTCTTTCATTTTAAGGTAATAGTTGATGTTTTTACCATCTCGCTTACTGCCTAGTATCCCTTTCATTTTTAGGTTGGCCAAGTGATGCGAGGTAAGAGATTGCTCTAACCCTAAATAGGCGGTAATGTCATTTACCGACATTTTATCATTTCGACTTAGGAGGTCGATTATGCCAACGCGCATAGGATGCGCTATGGTTTTTAGCACGAAGGCAATTTTCTCGACTCGGTCGATATCGATCTGCTCTTCCATTTTGATAGGGTTTTCTCAAAGGTATGATCATATGTTCATATAAAAAAGAAAAACTTAAGAAATTCGAGTGCCTTCGCCACATTTTTTTTTCGCACCATATTTTTTGAATAATCAGTTAAGTATTCCGCATCCATTATCTTGCATTTCATCACAAAACATAGTTCAAAGCCATAAAAAAAAGGGTCGCTACACCTAGCGACCCCTTCCCTTCCATTGTATAATAAAATACTACCTAAAGATAATTTTAAGTTCAACTCTTCTGTTTCTCGCCCTACCTATTGCTGTGGCATTATCGGCAACAGGATTCACGATTCCGTAACCATCGGCAAACAATCTGTCAGAAGCAATTCCTTTATTGATTAGGTATTGTTTTACTGCATTGGCCCTTCTTTTTGATAAATCAAGGTTTTTCTCAGCATTGCCTGTACTATCCGTATAGCCGCTCAACTCCAAGCTAAAATCATTCTCTTTCATCAATACCACTACTTGATCAAGCGACCCATTTGAAGAAGACTTTAGAACATCACTTCCTGAATTAAATTGAATATCCTTTACAGCAAGATCGAGTACTTTCTTCACCTCTTCCTTAACCTCTGGACAACCGTTGTTCGCAGCAAGGCCTGCTGTAGCCGGGCACTTATCATCGCTGTCTTTTATACCATCACCATCTGAATCTGGACAGCCATTCAAAGTTCCAGCAATTGTTGGACAAGCATCATCACTGTCTTTCACACCATCACCATCGCGATCTGGGCAACCATTCAATGTTCCTGCGATTGTTGGACAAGCGTCTTCACTGTCTTGAATACCATCACCATCTGTGTCAGGACAACCATTGAATTTAGCTATACCAGCAACTGTTGGACATTTATCATCAGCATCTTTGATACCGTCACCATCTGTGTCAGGGCAGCCATTCAAAGTACCTGCTTCAGTTGGACAAGCATCATCTTTGTCCAAAACTCCATCACCATCAGTATCAGGCCATGGGCAACCTTGGTTCTCTATTGGGCCAGCTTCTGTTGGGCAGGCATCTTCCTTATCGAAAATACCATCTTCATCAGAATCCTTCTTACCTCCTAAATTGAATGATACACCAATGGCGTATTGCATGTAGTTTGGAGAGAAGTCAATACTTTTCTTGTAAGCTGCTCTTGCATTAATTTCGGCATTTTCAACCACTTTGAACTTCAAGCCAGCTCCCAAAGGAATGATGCTGTAATTGCCGTCATTGAACTCTTCATAAATCGGTTCTATTTTTGAAAACCCAGAAACTCCGTAGCCTGCGAAAATATAAGGAGCAACCTTAGCCTCTTTCTTAAAAATATAGCCGTTGTCGAACTTATAGACGATGCGTAAATCACCATCTGTTACATTGCCGTCCAACACATCATTGTGAATAATTCTACCGTGCGAAAAACCAATTTCTAAATCGAAACTAGGGCTCAAGTAGCGCTCAATCCCAACCCTGAAACCAGAATTGTCCAGTTGTCCAAAGGTGAACCTGCCATCATACCACTTGTAATCTAGCTTGTTGTTGGTTAGCTCAACGGTTAACCACCATGGAGCATCTTTTGTCTGTGCTTTAAGCCCAAAAGAAAGGCCTATAAAAGCAATTGCGAGTAATAATCTTTTCATAGTTTTTTAGTTATTTGTGACTGGCTTTTCAAAAGACTTGCCAAAGTTTTGAACAAGAAAATATAGTCATTAGACCATATATAACCACAAAAAACTTATTAAAATAAAATATAAAAAAATTAGCTTTTCCAGTTCAAGAAAAATTTTCCCGATTTGGGAAGAAAAACACACCCCAATTATGAAAATCGGTTTGATTTCGGACACGCACAGTTACCTTGATGAAAGGGTTTTCTTCCATTTCGAAAATTGCGATGAAATTTGGCATGCTGGAGATGTTGGAGACATAGGGCTGCTTGAAAAGTTATCATCTTTCAAACCTGTCAGAGGGGTGTACGGCAATATTGATGATCAAAAAATAAGATCAATGCTTCCCTTGGACTTGAGTTTCAACATTGAAGGCCTTGCGGTTTACATGCTCCATATTGGTGGCTCGCCTCCGCATTATGCCAAGGGGGTGAAGTCAAAACTGAAAGAAGTTCAACCTCAACTATTCATTTGTGGCCATTCTCATATCCTTAAGGTAATGCCCGACCATCAACTCAATAAAATGCTTTATATGAATCCTGGAGCGGCTGGACATCATGGGTTTCACAAAGTAAGGACCTTATTACGATTTGAAATAACTGCCGGAAAAATCCACCACTTAGAGGTGATTGAACTTGGGCTTAGGGGCAAAGAAAAAGCCCCGACAAGTCAGGGCCTTTAAATCTCTTAGTAGTTCTAGATGACTATCCTTTATTTAATCCGTCTAAAGCAATTTTAGCGGCTTCAAATTCTGGAGCGATAGCAAGTGCTTCGCTGAAAAAGGCCTTTGCCTCTTCGTTTTTACCTTGGTCCATAGCTACGAGCCCTTGTAAATTTTTCAGCGCAGCCGCAAACTTAACCTCTTGAGTACTTCCATCATTCTTGGAGAGTCCAATGGTTTTGTCTGCTCCTACCTTCGTTTCAAGAATCTTAATATTATTATTGGCCTCGTTGTAGCGCTTCAAAGAATATTGTAGATAAGCAATTTGATACAGGATGTTGGCATCGTCATTCTTCAACCAAATCTCTTGGTAATACTCAATGGCCTTGTCATAAATCCTTAGTTGTTCATAGCTCAATGCTGTTATCTCTAAAGCGATCATGTTGCCAGGGTATTTCTTAAGAAAATCCAAGGCCACTAAGGTGCTTGAAGTATACCTGCGGTTATTGTAGTAGAACTCAGCAAGTGTTCTCAATGCAGAGCTATCGTAAGGCGACAATACCAGCATATCATAAAGGGCAGCTTTTTGCACTTCCACATCATTGTACATTTGAGCTACATTGTAAACAGCAAGTGCCTTTGCATATTCATTAGACAAGTAGGTACTGTCCTGGGCGAATGAACTTACCGACATAAACATCACGGCAGCGATCATCCAATACTTCATTTTTCTCATTTTATGGTCTATTCAGATTAATTCAATTGTTAACAATTTCGAGGCCTTTTTCCCTGCCTAACTTTAATAAATATTCAAATGCTTGTTCATACTCATTTTTAATTACCCCTTCTAAAACTGCTTCGCGAAGAGCCTCTTTGAGTTCTCCAACAATCTTGCCCGGTGGTAAGCCAAAAGTGCTCATAATGAGCTCTCCTGTAATAATGGGCTGAAAGTTACGAATTTTATCCTTCTCCTCTACCTCGCGCATTCGAACTTCAACCTTGTCAAAATTCTTCAAAAAGCGTTCTACTTTATTCTGATTTTTGGAAGTTATATCTGCCCTGCAGAGTTTCATCAAGTCATCTGTATCTTCCCCAGCTTCGAAAAGCACTCGTCTTACGGCAGCATCGGTAATTTCTTCTTTGGAAAGGGCTATAGGCCGAAGATGCAATCTTACCAGTTTCTGTACTTTTTTCATTTCGCTTCCTAAAGGCAGCTTCAATCTTCTGAAGATCGCAGGTGTCATTCTTGCCCCCTTGTCTTCGTGCCCATGGAAAGTCCATCCTACTTTTTTATTGAATCGCTTTGTGGCTGGTTTAGCGATGTCGTGAAGAATGGCGGCCCATCTTACCCAAAGGTCATCTGTGGCTTCGCAGATATTGTCCAATACTTGCAAAGTATGGTAGAAATTATCTTTATGCGATTTATCCTCTATAGTTTGAACCCCTTGAAGGGCCACCATTTCTGGGAAAATTATTTTCAGTAAGCCTGAATAGAACAGGAGTTTAAATCCATAAGAAGGCTTATCGCAAAGGATAATTTTATTCAATTCAACAATCACTCTTTCAGCAGAAACTATTTCGATTCTAGCTGCCATTTCCGTGATCGCTTCAAAAGTATCGGCCTCTATGTCAAAATTCAATTGGGCGGCAAAACGGATGGCCCTCATCATTCTCAAAGGGTCGTCAGAAAATGTGATTTTCGGATCCAAAGGCGTTCTGATGATCTTCTCTTCTAAATCCTTGATCCCGTTAAATGGATCGACCAAAGTGCCATAATCCCTTTTATTCAAAGAAATGGCCATGGCATTGATGGTGAAATCGCGCCTGTTTTGGTCGTCTTCCAAAGTACCATCTTCAACAATGGGCTTTCTCGATTCACGATTATAGGATTCTCGTCTCGCCCCGACAAATTCCAACTCTTGTTCACCATTTTTAATCATGGCCGTTCCAAACGACTTAAAAACAGTAAGTGGCAATTGACTTCCCAAAGCCTTATGAACCGCCTCTGCCAATTTGATACCTTGGCCAACACAAACAAAATCTAAATCTTTCGAGGCCCTTTTCAACAATAAGTCGCGCACAAAACCGCCTACCACATAGGTGTCTAATTGCTGTTCATCAGCAACACGTCCAACAGTGGCGAAAATTTTGTCGTCAAGAGATTTGGATAAATTCATCTAAGCTTGCCTCGGTAAAAAGGAGGCGCAATTTAGCGGTAAATAAAAAGGCAACAAAAAGAATGTAATAACTTTCCCTTATGGCAAATTGCCAAATGGAATGTGGAGAAATGAGGCTTTCCATCTAAGTAATTTTGCCAATCCATTTTCTGCACGCTTTTTCTAAACTTGGCTTTTGAGGATAGCCAAAAATTGAAACCAAACTTTCTTCGGTTATCCCTCAAGTCAGAGGAATTGTATTACCTTTGTATCCCATAAGTTACTTTCAGAATACTCTTACTTATGGCCTCTACGAAATACATTTTTGTTACCGGTGGTGTTACTTCTTCATTAGGAAAAGGAATCATTGCTGCCTCTTTGGGTAACCTTCTCATGGCGAGAGGCTACCGAGTCACCATTCAAAAATTTGATCCTTATATCAATATAGATCCAGGAACTTTAAATCCTTACGAACATGGCGAATGCTATGTAACGGATGACGGAGCAGAAACTGACCTTGACCTTGGCCATTATGAAAGGTTCTTGAACGTTCGTACCTCACAAGCCAATAACGTAACTACTGGAAGAATTTATAACAATGTAATCACCAAAGAAAGAAGAGGCGATTATTTAGGGAAAACCGTGCAAGTGATCCCTCATATCACGGATGAAATCAAAAGCAACTTCTATCGCTTGGGCGAAACTGGCGATTATGATATTGTAATTACTGAAATAGGCGGTTGTGTTGGCGATATTGAGTCACTTCCTTTTATAGAGGCGGTGCGCCAAGCGAAATGGGATTTAGGTGAAAGCAATTTTTTGGTGATCCACTTAACGCTTATCCCCTATTTAGCTGCCGCGAAGGAGTTGAAAACTAAACCCACTCAACACTCCGTAAAACAACTTTTGGAAGCAGGGATCCAACCCGATATTCTGGTTTGCCGATCAGAAAAGCCATTGCCAGCAGATATCCGCAGAAAACTTTCTTTGTTTTGTAATGTTCAGTTGAACTCTGTGATTGAAGCCTTGGATGCTGAAACGATATACGATGTGCCCTTATTGATGCGCAAAGAAAAACTTGACGAGCGAGTACTGACTAAATTAAAACTTGCCCATAAAGAGCCTCCCCATATTGATGAATGGAGAACTTTCTTAAGCCGACTCAAAAATCCAACCAACGAAGTCAATGTTGGGCTTGTAGGTAAATATGTGGAATTGCCCGATGCTTATAAATCCATTGCAGAAGCGTTCATCCATGCAGGCTCCCAATTAGAGTGCAAAGTGAACGTTCACTGGATTTCTTCAGAAACCTTGACCGAAAAGTCCGTAAAACGAGCATTATCTGATTTAGATGGGGTTTTGGTCGCTCCTGGCTTTGGCGAAAGAGGAATTGAAGGCAAAATTGAGGCTATTCGCTATGTCCGCGAAAATAATATCCCTTTCTTTGGCATTTGTTTGGGAATGCAGTGTGCCGTTGTCGAGTTTGCCCGTCACGTGTTGGGTTTAGCCAATGCCGCATCTACTGAACTGAACAAAGGAACCGAGCATCCTGTGATCGACCTGATGGAAGACCAAAAGAAGATCACGGATTACGGTGGAACAATGAGACTAGGGGCTTATGAGTGCGAACTTAAAAAATCGTCAAAAGCCTTTAATGCTTATAAAGCATCGACAATTGAAGAAAGACATCGCCATAGGTACGAGTTTAACAACAAGTATTTGAAACAAATGGAGAAGGCTGGTTTAAAAGCAACTGGAATTAACCCGAAATCAAAATTGGTTGAAATCGTTGAACTTGATAATCATCCCTACTTTGTTGGCACACAGTTTCACCCAGAATTAAAAAGTACCGTCATGAGCCCGCACCCACTATTTGTGAGTTTTATTGACGCAATGATCAAGAATAAGAAGAATTAAGATTTAGAAAAAAGAGAAATGGATAGAAATCAGATGATCGGTCTGGGTTTGATGGCTGCGCTTTTAATAACGTATGCCATTGTTTTTAAACCGCCAGTTACCGAAGAAGATTTAGCAACACCTGCCGCTACAGAACAAGTTACCCCCACCCAACCTAGTTTAGGTGAAACAAGCAATATTAGCGATAGCAGCCAAGATACTAGCGCGGTAAACTACGATGAGCAATATGGAATCTTCGCACCAGCCTTTAATGGCACTGAAAAGAACATTACCATCGAAAATGATGTCGCCAAATTCTCTTTCAGCTCTAAAGGTGGATTGGTAAAATCAGTTGAACTAAAGGACTTCACCACGTGGGACAAGCGTCCGTTGATTTTATTTGATGAAAACACCAGCAAACAGGCATTGGTGATTCAAACCACCAAAGGCAATATCAACCTTGCGGATCTTTATTTCAATGCCAATCAAACGAGCAAAACCATTGTAGAAGGTGATTCTTTAAAATTGGAATTCACCCTGGCCCTGGATGGTAATAATTCCATCGTACAAACTTATACTTTGGCAGGTGGCTCTTATGTTGTGGGTTATCAGGTCAAGGTCAATGGGCTTAGCAATGTGATACTTGGTGATGAATTGCGGTTGATTTGGGCCAATAAAATGAAGCGGTTCGAAATGAACTTGGCTGATTCTAGGATCAAGTCCACCATTAAGTACTATACCCTTGCTGAAGACCTTGATGAACTCAGCGAAACAAGTACCGATGATCAGCAAGAGCAGATCGTTGAACCAATACATTGGCTGTCTTTCGATCAAAAGTTCTTTAATGCAGGGATAATCTCCGAAAAGGGCTTCAGTTCGGCCAATATTGCCACTTCTGTTCCAACTTTAGACAGCGCCATTGTAAAGACTGGTGAAATCAACTTGGCGATCCCAATGGTAGATTTGTATGCTGGGGGCGAATTCAAATATTACTTTGGGCCTAACAATTACAACATCCTCAAAAAAGTAACCGATGGTTATGAGGAAAACATATACCTGGGCTATGTCTTTGTAAGCTGGGTAAACAAGTACATCATTATCAATCTCTTTGACTTTCTGCAACGCTATATTTCAAATTATGGGGTAATCATTATGATTATCGTTTTGATCATTAAGCTTGCTCTTTTCCCGCTTTCGCGAAAATCATACCTCTCGATGGCCAAGATGAAGGTGTTGAAACCTGAGATCGATGCCTTGAAAGAAAAGACTGGCGGAGATGCCCAAAAAATGCAGCAAGAGCAAATGAAGCTCTATAGAGAAGTAGGAGTTAACCCTGTCAGTGGATGTATACCGGTGGTGCTTCAAATGCCAATTTTGTTTGCCATGTTCTTTTTCTTCCCTAATTCAATTGAGTTAAGAGGAGAATCATTCCTATGGGCAACCGACCTTTCTACTTACGATGTGTTGTTCTACTTGCCCTTCACAATCCCTTTTTATGGATCGCATGTGAGTGGTTTTACCCTTTTAATGACATTATCCACGATTCTCTATACTTGGTCGAACAATCAGGTAAGTACAGTACAAGGACCAATGAAAACAATTGGTTATGTGATGCCTGTAGTTTTCATGTTCGTACTGAATTCTTACTCTTCGGGATTGAGCTTCTATTATTTCGTTTCAAACATTATCACTTTCGGTCAGCAAGCACTGATCAGGAAGTTTGTGGATGAAGACAAAATCAGGGCTACCTTAGAAGAAAACAAGAAAAAGAACGTCAATAAAGGCAAATCTAAATTTCAGCAGAGGCTGGAAGATGCCATGAAGGCAAGCCAGGATGCTCAAAAGAACAAGCAGATCGGTTCGAAAAAGAAGTAAGAAAGAGGAAGGGCTTACCTTCCTTTTTTTTGGTTATTTCGGCCTAAAGTTGGGGGAAACCAAAGGTTGCCAATTGTTCATAGATTGTTCATTTTCAATTGATGCATCGGCCTAAATTCTTTCAATGATTCTTATATCTTTGTACGTTGTTGAACACTGGATTCTATTCCTGATTACATCCAAGGGAGCAATCTCAGTAGAACAAATTTGCTAACAGCTTCAGGCCTTTCGCCTTGAGTACCAAAAACTGAAGTGAAATCATTTTTAGACTAACAAATGGGTAAAATTATTTCCATAGCGAACCAAAAAGGTGGAGTAGGTAAAACAACCACAGCCATGAACCTTGCCGCAAGTTTAGCGGTGTTGGAATACAGGACCTTGGTAGTAGATGCCGATCCACAGGCCAATACCACTTCTGGTTTAGGACATAACCCTAGGGAAATCACCAAAAGTATTTATGAATGCATGGTCGGCAAAGAAGCAATCAAAGACTGCATCGTTCCTACCGACATCAAATTTTTAGACCTTTTGCCATCGCACATTAATTTGGTTGGCGCAGAGGTAGAAATGGTGAACATGAACCAGCGCGAAGAAAAAATGAGAGGCGTTTTGGCCGAAATAAAAGATAATTATGACTTCATTCTTATCGACTGTGCTCCGTCATTAGGCTTAATCACCATCAATGCATTGACTGCTTCAGACTCTGTCATCATCCCTGTACAATGTGAATATTTTGCTTTAGAAGGTTTAGGCAAACTACTGAATACAATTAAGATCATTCAAAAACGTTTGAACTCCGCCTTGGAGGTAGAAGGTATCTTGCTAACAATGTACGATGTCCGTTTGAGGCTTTCGAATCAAGTGGTAGAAGAAGTTCACACGCATTTTAAGGACATGGTGTTTGAAACCATCATTCCCCGAAATGTAAAACTGAGCGAATCTCCTAGCTTTGGATTACCTGCCATTGTGCATGATGCAGAAAGTAAAGGTGCATTATCTTACCTTAGTTTGGCAAAAGAGATCGGAGATCGTTTAAATTAGAAAATCCAAATGAATAAGTAATTTTGATGCTGGTTTTCCTAGCGTTGGAATTCCCCTTTTCATTTTTAAGATAAAGCATATGGCAGCAAAAGCACCCAGAAAGAAAAACGTATTGGGAAGAGGTTTAGGTGCTCTTTTAGAGGATTCAAACTCAGAAAGAAACAATAACTTCGAAACCACTTCTGTGGGCAATATGAACGAAATCCCCCTCGATCAAATTGAAGTAAACCCGTTCCAGCCTCGGACGCATTTCGACAGAACAGCTTTAGAAGAATTGGCTGATTCCATCAAAGTACAGGGCATCATTCAACCGATCACCGTCCGACAACTGGGCGATGGCGAGTATCAATTGATTTCAGGAGAAAGACGTTTCCAAGCTTCCAAAATTGCTGGGCTGAACGCCATCCCAGCCTATGTTCGCACCGCCAATGACCAGCAAATGTTGGAAATGGCCATTATCGAAAACATTCAGCGCGAAAACCTGAATGCCCTCGAAATCGCCCTGAGTTATCAAAGGTTGCTTTCTGAATGTCAGATCAAGCAAGAAGAGCTGGGTGAGCGAGTGGGCAAGAACAGGACCACGGTCAATAACTACCTAAGACTGCTAAAGTTACCGCCAGATATTCAAGCAGGATTGAGAGACAATAAAATCTCGATGGGACATGCCCGCGCCTTGATCAATGTAGAAGACATTGACAAGCAATTGCACATTTACAAAAAAGCCATTGAAGAAGACCTTTCTGTTAGAAAAGTAGAACAACTGGTACGCGATTTGATGAACCCTGCGGAGCCAAAAGCGAAACCAGAAAAAGGAGATAGCCATCATAGAACTTATGAAGTGCAACAAATTCAGCACAAGCTATCTTCTCACTTTGGAACTAGGGTAAACCTAAAAGCGGATGGCCAGTTCAGAGGAGAAATCAAAATTCCATTTGTTTCTACTGAAGATCTAAACCGTATTTTAGAGATCATTGATTTGTAATGTTGAAGTATCTTTTCGCTTTCTATATCATTTTTTGCTCGTTTGGGTTAAATGCCCAAGGCAACTCTTTTGATAAGCGACTTATTGAAGGCGATACCATTCAACCTACACAACTCAAGAAGGAATATGACCCTCGCAAGGCCTCTACGCTCTCGGCAATGCTGCCGGGTCTTGGCCAAATTTATAATGACAGTTGGTGGAAAGTACCCATTCTCTATACCGGGATTGGTTTTGCGGTTTACTATATAGATCTCAACAATGAAAACAGAATTTTAGCCACTGATAAAGTTAAAGAGCTGCTGGCAGAACAAGCGAATGGCGAAGTCATAAGTGAGAATCAACTTCGTGCTCTTAGACGTCAAGCCGATTTTTGGAGAAAAAACAGGGACCTTGTTATTCTTACACTAGTAGGAGTATATGGCTTAAATATTATTGATGCTTCGATTGATGCCCATCTAAAGGGCTTCAATGTGAGCGATAACCTTGCTACTTTTAAACCCAAAGTGGGCGTAATCAATAATGGAGCGCCCTATTTAGGGATAGGAGTTACCATTCCAATCAGATCACGATGAACATTCTTTTATTAGGTTATGGAAAAATGGGTCAAATGATAGAACATTTGGCCTTAGGTAGAAATCATACCATCGCAGCGAAGATCAACATTGATAACCTAGCTGAGTTAGAGAGTCTGGATACCTCAAAAATAGATGTTGCCATTGATTTTAGTCAGCCGCATGCTGCTCCGAGTAATATCAAATGGTGTATTGATCATAAAATTCCGGTGGCCGTAGGTACAACAGGTTGGTTAGATCAAAAATCAGAGATTGATAACTATTGCAAGGCTAATGGAGGCACTTATCTCTTCGCTTCCAACTTTAGTATTGGCGTAAATATCTTCTTCAAAGTCAATCAGTTTTTGGCTAAGCTGATGAATGGTCAAGCGGACTATGATGTAGCCATGAAGGAAATTCATCACACGCACAAGCTAGATGCACCAAGTGGTACTGCGATTACCTTAGCGCAAGGCATCCTCGATAATGTAGATCGAAAAGAAAAGTGGATCAACTCCCCTACTGACCAAGCCCATGAGCTTTCGATTATTTCTGAAAGAGTTGACCCTGCACCAGGAACACATTCCATTTACTACGATTCAAAAGTTGATTCTATAGAAATTACCCACACTGCTCATTCCCGTGAAGGTTTTGCGATGGGCGCTTTACTCGTTGCTGAATGGCTTCCAAGCCAAAGTGGTGTAAAAAGCATGGATGACTTTTTGAAGTTTTGAGCCTAGGTCACCCAAAGTCATAAATTCTATAATTATCCATTTCCTTTTTATCCTGAGCCTTAGCGAAGGAACTATCTTTCACGCCATAGATCCTTCGTTCCTCAGGAAAAGAAAACAATCATGGGTGCCAGAAAAGTAGTTTTAAACTTGAATCACCATTCAATTTTACCCAAGCCCCTTTCCTCCAAATAAGCGTTCGCCTGACTAAAGTGCTTACAGCCAAAAAAACCGCGGTAAGATGAAAGTGGGGATGGATGTGGGGCTTTCAGAATTAAATTATCTGCAGAACTGACAAAGGACGCTTTTTTCTGTGCATAACTGCCCCAGAGCATATATACAATCCCTTTTCTTTGCGAAGCCAAACGATGAATCACGGCATCGGTAAAAATTTCCCAACCTTTATTTTGATGAGAGCCAGCTTCATGTGCTCTTACCGTGAGTGCTGGAATCAGCATTAATACATAATACTATTACGCAATTAATTACTTATTTAACTTAAAAATTAATAATTATGAACTACGGTTACAATGTGTAGTTTCAGTTCTATTTCATTCAAATATATGGAGTACCTAAACATTATCTTTAAGGCAGTTTTATGCAGTGTTATTTTCTGTGTCCTTTCATGTACTAATAAGGAAAAAAGTAAAACGCCTGCGTCCAGCATTGAGCATATAGAAGTTGCCAAAGCCATTGAGTCCAGTAAACCTATTAATGCATCTGTTTTAGGAATTGAATCTTTCGAATACGTCACGTTAGAAACGAATGAAAATACATTTAAGCTGGCCAATCCCTATATGATATCGACTATAGGTGATGATAAATTATTTGTCAAATACAATAAGCAAATGGCCTTGTTCAGTCAACAAACAGGAGAATATATTTTAGATATCGGTAAATTTGGAACTGCTCCTGACTCCTATGGATTGGTTTCTAAGAGTATTAATGACAGATCCAATCTAGGATTAGTCTCTGTGTTGTCAAGAAATTGGAAAGAGATATTCGAATACAATATATCTACAGGAGAAATAGTAAACAGAATCAACATTAGGGATGTGATTGTAGATAATGACACACTACTCTCTCCAACATCTTCGCTTTTATTCGATTTTTTTATTCAGGACGATGAAAATATATTTTGCTTTTTGCCTAATGTATTTGGTGATTCCCCTTTTAGGATAATCCGATTTAATGATAAAGGGATCCTTAAAAAAGCATACCCTCAAGGACAAACTTTAGAAGAGAGATCAAATCGAGACAATTCTTATGCTGAAGCGATTTTTTATGAATATAACAGGCAAGTAATCTTTAAAGAGCGATATTCTGATACGCTATTTGTGGTGAATGATGAGAACCTAAGTCCACGGTTTGTATTTGATCTAGAAGAAAAATCACCACCCTATCAAGACCGATATAAGCACTCTTTCCCAAATGAAGCGTCTTATCTAAAGGTAAATCCACCGTATCCATATGTCGACAGGACAGGGTATATCTTCATTGAGTCTCTAATCGAAAACGATAACTTTTTGATTTTTTCGACTATATATAAGGAAGAATTGTCTTATGGATTTTTCGATAAACGTAAAGGCACCACACACGTTTCAAAACTACGCAACGATGCAACTCATGGATTTTATAGTAATATTGATGATTTCATACCTTTTCGTCCCTCTTACCTTGACAGGGAGAATAATAAACTTGTTGGTTTTGTAACGGCTGAAGATGTACTCACTTGGTTTGATAAAAACCCTGAATTGGCGAGTAAGCTCCCATCAGAACTATCAGCGCTATCACGAATTAAACCAGAAGACAATCCCATTGTAATGATTGGTAAATTAAAAAGTCATTAAAGCCTGCCAATGAAATACCTTTTCTTACTAACACTACTGATTACTTCTGGACTATCAGCATATCAAACTCAAGTAGAGGTAAGTCTTTCTATGGCAAAAGGCAAGCTAAGTCTGACTGACTTCACAGACCAAGTGAGTGCAATTCCATTGGAAGACACCAAGCATGGTGAGTTCTCGGATATTTATGAGGTAGTCGTCATTGATGACTTCTTATTTCTATCCACGTTCCTTAAAACAGATAACGAAGGGATTTTTAAAGTTCTTCAGTTTTCAAAAGATGGTTCATTCCTCAAACAAATAGGCGAAACTTCAAATGCTCGTTTTGGCCTAGTGTATGATTTTGAGAATGAAATCCTTGGAGTCTCTACCAAGAAAAAACTTAGTTATTATTCAAACACAGGTGAGAGAGTTTCTACCTCCGAAGTAGACACTAATCATTTTTTTATCTATTCAAGTAATCTATATGGAGTGGTAATGAATTTTGATAACTCAAGATGGTCATACTCACTCAATCAGTACGTTGGTCTTGACCTGACAAAAGCAGTGAACCTTGCTAAAATAACTGATCCTTCTGAAGATGCTTTTTTTATGGGCTTTAAACCTCAGTCAACATACAATAATGACAAGGCTTTTATATCCTTTCATGTAGACAATACAATCTATGAACTTCATAATAACGAGCTCAAAAAATATGTTGAACTTAACATAAAGTTACCCTTGGTGAAGAAACCCAGTCTAAGCCAAGGCATAGTAGGGTCATGGGTCTTTGCTTCCTGTTCTTATCCTTCTCGTGCATCCATGATCTTTTTGTACAACCTAAAAAGCCAGAAGAGCTACCTGATTCCTTTCAAAGCGTCTCAGTATAAAATAGAAGCAGGAATATTAGATGATATTTATGATTCAGGATACTTTATCCCGAGTATTTCCATTAAAAACAAGCCCAGCGCCCAAAGTACTCAATTATTCTATTATTTAAAGAACCCATCAGATGTACCTAAATTTAAGAATGTTAAGGCAAAGAAAATTCTATTTATTGCTTCAACTAAATGAGTTTCTAAATAAACAATTATGACCTTTAGACTGTCAGCAATAATAACTTCCCTCTTAATTCTGTTGTTTACATCATGCCAAAAACGCTCGGCAGGCACACATGGTAACATTGAAGTATTAAAAGTAAATACGAGCAATACCTCTACAAGTCTGTACGAAATCTCTAAATCCAACCGAACAATAAAACTCGAAACCAGGAATGAGTTAATAGGACAAGTCCGAAACTTGTCCCACTCCGATGACTTCATCTTTATATCAGACGCTATTCAAATATTCAAATATGACCATAAAGGAAACTTTATCACGTCATTTGGTACTAAAGGGCAAGGCCCAGGAGAATATACCCTATTGACTTCTATAGCCATTAATGCAAACGAAAAAAAAATCTACGGCACGTCTTTCAATAAATTACTAGTCTATGACTTTGATGGGGTTTTTCTAAAGGAGAAAGTATACTCTGGCATATTCGATGCTGTGCTGGCATTGACTGACAAAACCGCCCTTTTAAAAACTGAATTTGGAGCTCCCGATGCGTCTGGTAAAGGAAAAGTCAACCAGACAATCTTACACATTTTGAATAGTGACCTTAATGTAACCGATAGTATGCCTGTTCGATCAACTCAAGTAATTAATGGTTCTGCAGCCGTTTTGGGCTTTGGTATAGACTTTATATCCAATGTAAACAACCAGAGTTTCCTCTATTATCCTGTTGTTTACAGAGAGCAGATTTCAAGAGATACACTTTTCTCTATTAACAATAATCAGCTCAGCCCTACGCATAAAATTGATTTTGGCATAAATGATCGACTAAAGGAGAAATTTCTGATTTCCTCAATAGTCAGAAGTCGAAATTACATACTAGTCAGTTTCATCTATAACTCTGTACAACATCAATGTTTGATAGACTTAAGGAATAAATCCTTTGTCACAGTAAAGGAAGGTTTTGAAGATACCGTTTTCAATACCGGAAAAGTTAAGCTTAGGCTTTGGGATGAGGAATTAGATGAATTCTATTTTATCAAAGATGCTATGGAGGTACATGAAGTTATTGATGGCTTATCTCAATATGATAATCCGGTAATATCAATAGTATCTTTAAAATAAAAATTTTAGATCATCCATGTACTTTGCACCCTGAGCCTTTCCGAAGGAACTATCATTTATTATATAGATCCTTCGTTCCTCAGGAAAAGAAAACAGTCCTGAGTACTTGAAATTAAGTTTTAGGCTTGAATTACCACTTAATTTTACTCAACCCTTTTTCTTCTAAATACTCATTTGCTTTACTAAAGTGCTTACAGCCAAAAAAGCCACGGTAAGATGAAAGTGGTGATGGATGTGGGGCTTTGAGGATTAAATTATCAGCAGAACTGACAAAGGCGGCTTTTTTCTGCGCGTAACTTCCCCAGAGCATATATACAATCCCTTTTCTTTGCGAAGCCAAGCGATGAATTACTGCATCAGTAAAAGTTTCCCAGCCCATATTTTGATGAGAGCCAGCTTCATGCGCTCTGACCGTGAGTGTAGCATTCAATAATAAAACACCTTGGTCGGCCCAACGATCCAGCGATCCATGGGGCGGAATCTCCTTGCCAATATCATCTTTTATTTCTTTGAAAATATTGACCAAAGAAGGTGGAAAAGGAATTCCTTCTTTTACCGAAAAGCATAAACCATTCGCCTGATTTGGACCATGATATGGGTCTTGCCCCAGAATAACCACTTTTACATTATCAAAACTGCATCGATCGAAAGCCCTGAAAATGTTATTTCCTGCTGGATAAACAGTTTGAGTTTGGTATTCATTCCTCACAAATGCAGTAAGCTTACAGAAGTACTCTTGCTCAAATTCATTAGATAACTCCTTTTTCCAGCTTTCAGCAATTTTTACATTCATCGATTTTTCGTTTTTACCATTAGTATTTTTAAAACTAATCTATATCTTTAAAACTCTGAAGAGAAAGCTTTAAATGATAGTAACAGCGGTAACAGATGGCGTAAAAGTGAGTGTAGAAACTAGCTACCAACCGGAGTATTCCAGTCCGGGGCAGTTCCACTTTGTTTTTACCTACCGTATCACTATTCAAAACGAAGGTGAAAACACCATCAAACTTCACCGCAGACATTGGCAAATTTTCGATACCAACAACGAAATGCGCGAAGTGGAAGGTGAGGGAGTCGTTGGCCAACAGCCAGTGTTAGAACCAGGTGAAAAGCATCAATATGTCTCCGGTTGCAACCTCAGAAGCGGAATCGGCAAAATGCGTGGCACCTATTTGATGGAAAGGGTGGTTGACGGTAAACAATTCGAAGTCACCATTCCCGAGTTCACCATGATTGTTCCTTATCTCTTAAATTAATCTCCTTGTACCAATTATTGGCTTATATCAAATACTGGCTGCTGTCAGTAGATGAGCATTCGTTGCACTCCCCTTTTCTTTATAAGTGCTATACCGAAGTAGTTAAAAGTAAGTCGAATACACGCGATCCTGCTATTGAGGAACTTCGGAAACAACTACTTAGAAACGACACCATTGTTGAAATCGAAGAAATGGGTGCTGGGTCAAGAGTGAACTCATCCAATTCTCGAAAAATAAGTGAAATCGCCAAGCACTCCGCCACTCCTACTCGATTCTCATTGCTGCTTTTAAGGATAATTCAACAATACGATTTTAAAGGTATAGTCGAACTGGGGACTTCATTAGGCTTAAATACTGCTTATCTGGCCAAATCCAACGAAGAAGTCAAAGTCACTACTTTTGAAGGAAGTGGAACCATTGCTGGATTGGCGAATCAACATTTTGAGCAATTAGGCTTATCGAATATCGAAGTCGTCATTGGAAATATTGATCAGACTTTGGAGACTTGGCTCGCCACCGCCTCACCTATTGATTTGGCTTACCTTGACGCCAACCATCGTTATGAGCCTACAATCCGTTATTTCGAGCTATTGTTACCTAAAATAAATCAGCAAGGGATGATCATTTTAGATGATATCCATTGGTCAAAGGAGATGAACCTAGCTTGGAACGAACTTAAAAACCATCCGCAAGTGAGTCTTTCCATTGATTTATTTGAAGGTGGTATTTTATTTCTGAATCCAGAAATCCCCAAAGACCAATATATTTTAAGCTTCTAGACGCTGGTTCGAAAGGAGTTTCCTTCATAAGAAACCCTCCAAAAGTTCTTATTCTTAATACTCACAAACCATTCAACTTTTGGAGGGGTATTGCTACCCTTGAAATTCAGGCTTTTAACTTCCTCAGTTTTACGAATAACTCATTTCCTTTTCTTGGCTGGATGGAATTATAGGCCTCTTCCATCAATTCAATTTTTAAATGAGCTTCGAATAGATTTCGATATTCTACTTCATTGCCGCCAAAAGGCGGATAATCGGTATGCAATGGAATTTTAAACATAAGTCCCACCAGTTTTCCTTCTGGTGCTAAAAGTGTTGTCATTTTTTTAACGTAGTTAATGCGCAATTCAGGACTCAAAGCACAAAAGAAAGTTTGCTCAACGATCAAGTCGTACTGAGCACTATGCTCAAAGAAATCACCATGAATTAATTGCGAGGATGGAAAAGCCGGAATCCTATCCTTGATATTCTGCAATGGAAGAACCGACAAATCAATTACATGCACATTTTCAAAACCTATTGACCACAAATATTCAGCTTCGTAGGCATTTCCTGCTCCTGGAATTAAAATCCGCAAGCTTCTGTCAGTAAGTTGATCGAAGTATTCCTTCAGAGGTCTCGAAATATGGCCGATATCCCAGCCTATTTGATTAGTGGCATATCTTTCTGTCCAATAGTGCTCATTAAATGTGTCAATCATGCGCTGCTTATCAATTGGTTGGTATATTTAAAAAAGTTTTAAGTAATTCGCCCAATATTGAATAATTAAGGCGTTAAAATAGTTCATTCAGAGATTCAAAAACATGGCCGAAGAAGCAAAAAAGAAAGGTGGTAATAAAGACAGCATCAGAATTATATTAGTCATTGCCCTTATTATTGTGGCTGCAGGCGCTGGCTATAAAATCTATACTGATGGCATTGCCAAAGAGCAACTCCAAGCCGAGTTTGACCAAACCAAAACCATACTGACCACTAAACTCGACAGCATTAGTGGACAACTTTCTAATCGTATCTCCGAAATCGCCAGACTAGGGGGTAATATAGATTCTTTGGTAACCCTAAAGGATTCCATCACTGCAGAACGCGATCAATTGCAACGTACAAGAACTGCCAACAAAGCCATCATTCAGCGACTGGACAGAAAAGTAACTGGCTATGAAGAATTACTCTTGGCAAAAGATGATGAAATTGCTGCATTAAAAGTGATCAACACTCAACTTCTGGAAGAAAATACAGACCTGAAAGTTGAAAAGAATGAGTTGAATGCCACCATTCGCGAAGCCAATCAAACCAAACAACAACTTGAGCAAAAAATCTCGCTAGCGGCTAAATTGAAAGCAGAAAATATCAAAGTCTACAACATAAACTCGCGAGGCAAGGAACGCGAAGGAGATTTCCGAAGCAGGCAAGCCGAAAAAATCAAAGTAACCTTTAATCTTTCAGAAAATGCCGTTGCCCCTGTGGCAGGACATAAAATCATGATTCAAATTGTCGATCCTGCTGGAAATGTAGTTTTTGATATTGCGCGAGGTTCTGGTTCTTTCCAAGTAGATGGCCGCGAACAATTTTACACAGCAATGCAGGAAATTCTCTTTGACAACTCTAAACAGGAATTGAGCTTTGTTTATGACAAGGGCTCCGAATTTGATAAAGGAGATTACAAAATCAACATCATTTCTGATTTCTACGAAATAGGCCAGGCAGGTTTTAGTGTTAGATAAAGGTGGGAATGATTGATGACTCTGAGCAAGTAATTAACTATTACAAAACTTCAAACAGAATTTCTCCAGAGCTATTCAACACATTGAAAATGGTTATGTTAGAATGGAGGAAAGTTATTACTTCATCACATATTAATGATCAACAGAAGCTTATATTCAAGAAGGCACTAGCACACTCAAATTCAGTCATTTGGTTTGAATTGGGCTTTAGACTAGCGAAATACTCGGCTCAAGATCAATCTGCAATATTTATACTTACAGAGACTCTTCTAGAGTCAAACTATAGATCTAGATTAAAATCAACTGCCCTAATACCCTATTTAAAAGACACACATCAAGAATATTTTCTTTCAAAATCAATTAACGACAAAAGTAAAAAGGTGAGAATAAAGGCTGCTGATGCGATTTTAACTATTAATAAAAAGGAGTATCTCGCATTGATTGAAGAAAGGATTTTGATAGAGAATAATGAGGAAGTAAGAAGTGCTTTAAACTTTTGTTTGGCCAATTTTGATAAAATTATCAAAAGAGCCGATGGTGGCACCGAACTAGTCTTGTGAGACAACTAAATTTCAAGTTTATGCAAACGATGGCATTTGGCTTTAAAGGCGAATAGCTTATCTTTCAATTTGGGTTAGTCCAGTCTTAAACCTTATTCTATGCTCGCCATTCAGAAAAACTTTACCAAGTCCTTTTACATTTTACTGAGCTTACCCGCCACGGCCATGGGTTTTGCCCTGTCGGTTCAAATTGCTGCGTTAAGCTGGATTTTAAATACCAAGTTCGGTTTCAATCTTGAAGAAATTGGTTTTGTTTGGGCGGCTGGTCCTACCGCAGGTATTTTAGGTCAGGTCATCATTGGTCTAGTGAGTGATAAAGTTTGGTTTTGGGGCGGAAGAAGAAGACCTTTTATCTTGATTGGAGGCACCATTGCCGCCCTTATGCTTTTGGCCTTACCTAATATTGATGTTATCAGCGAAGCTTTGGGTGTCGAAGAAGTGATTGGGGTAGCCATTGCCGTAGCGCTTTCACTTGATTTAGCGATTAATATCAGCTTCAACCCTACTCGATCTGTCATTGCAGATGTCACCAAAGAAGGCGTTGTCAGGACAAAAGGATATACTTGGATGCAGACCATTTCTGGTTTCTTTGGTGTTGTGGCTTACTTGATTGGTGCATTTATAGGCAATTACGAGCTTATTTATTTAGGCGCCATTTTGGTCTTTCTATTCTCTATCATTCCTACATTTTTTATTACCGAGCCTAAGGTCTTAGATGAAGTAGAAGAAATCATCGAAACAGCGCAGCCCAAAGGCAAATCCAACATACCCGAATTCTTAAAAATCTGCTTGGCGCATGCTTTTACTTGGCTGGGCGTTCAAACCATGTTCGTTTATTCTTTTGCCTATATTAAAGAGGTAATCATGGGTTTTGGCACAACTGAAAGCCTAACCGATATTCAAAATAATGACATTGGTTTTACTATTGGAATTGCCTTTGCCATTTTGAACACCGTTGGTTTTATTCTGCCTGCTTTAGTTTTAGAACCCATTACCGAGAAAATTGGTCGCGTAAAAACGCATACTTTATGCATTGCCATCATGGCCATTGGGTATTCATTGGTGATATTTTTAGGACAAAGTACCCTAAGCCTCTATCTGCTTATGGCGGTAATTGGTATAGGTTGGGCGGCTGTGGTAAGCCTTCCATTCGCTATCATGTCCGAGACCGTTAGCCAAAGTAAAATGGGCTTATTTATGGGCCTATTTAATCTTTCGGTAGTACTTCCACAGTTAGTGGCATCTAATCTTGGTGGCTATATTGATGGTCAAGAAGACAAATCTGTAATTTTCATTATCAGTGCAATATCCTTGGGCGTATCGGCCGTTTTATGGCTCTTTGTAAAAGAGAGTCAGAAGACCAAAGTCCAACTAAGTCCAGCCTCATCTCATTAATATTGAACCATGAAATCAAAACTATTCCTTTCTTTCATTGCTATTGTTATGCTAAATATGGCCTGTGAAACCACCCCAACTTATGAGTCTTACAATGATTACCCTGTCTACGAAGGGAATGATTTAGGCTTTACCTACAGTCCCGAGCAAACTCAATTTAAATTATGGTCGCCTGTTGCCTCAGCAGCTAAACTTCATCTCTATGAAAAAGGAGATGGCGACAATAAAATCAAATCGGTTGATTTAAAAAGGGGAGAAAATGGGGTTTGGTCTGCGAATGTGAAGGGAGACCAAAAGAATAAGTACTACACTTTTCAAGTGGAACAAAACGGCCAATGGCTTCAAGAAAAGCCAGATTTATATGCGCAGGCCGTAGGGGTCAATGGACAAAGAGCAATGGTGGTTGAACTTTCGGAAACCAATCCTGAGGGTTGGGAAACTGATACAAAACCAGCGCTCGAGAATTTCACAGACATCATTCTTTATGAACTTCAAATCCGAGACATGTCCATTCATGAAAGTTCAGGTATTACCAATAAAGGCAAATATTTAGGATTGATTGAAACCGGCACTAAAAACCCATCAGGATTATCCACCGGTTTAGATCATATCAAAGATTTAGGCGTTACCCACGTGCACCTATTACCCACCTTTGACAATCGTTCAATTGATGAAACTCGCTTAGATGTACCACAATACAATTGGGGTTATGATCCACTCAACTACAATGTTCCTGAAGGAAGTTTTTCGACTGATCCTTTCGATGGCAGAACAAGGATCAAAGAGTTCAAAGAGATGGTGCAAACCATGCATAAAAATGGCTTAAGAGTTATTTTAGATGTGGTTTACAATCATACAGGGCAAACAGAAGATTCTAATTTCCAACAACTTGTTCCCTTTTACTATTATCGCCAAAATGCAGAAGGAGGATTTTCGGATGCAGCAGCTTGTGGCAACGAAACCGCTTCTGAGCGCGAAATGATGCGCAAATACATGATCGAATCCGTTATCTATTGGGTGAAAGAGTATCACTTAGATGGATTTCGCTTCGACCTTATGGGAATTCACGACATTGAAACCATGAATCAAATCAGTGCTGAACTGCACAAAATTGATCCTTCAATCTTTATTTATGGAGAAGGCTGGACAGCAGGCTCTTCTCCCCTTCCTATGGAGCAACAAGCTCTAAAAGCCAATACTTATAAACTAAATAAAATAGCTGCTTTTAGTGACGACATGCGCGATGGACTAAAAGGAAGTGTCTTCGAAGAAAAAGAAGGTGGTTTCGCCAGCAATAGAAAAGGCCTGAAAGAAAGTGTGAAATTTGGAATAGTGGCCTCAACAGAACACCCTCAAGTTGACTATGAAGCTGTTAACTATTCTAAAGCACCATGGGCAGCAGAGCCCTACCAAACGATCAACTATGTCTCTTGCCACGATAACAACACGCTCTACGATAAGTTGAAACTGTCCAATGAAGAGGCTTCCGAAGAAGAAATCGTCAAAATGCACAAACTTGCTCAAACCGTGGTACTAACGTCACAAGGAGTACCATTTCTGCATGCCGGCATGGAAATGCTTCGTACTAAAAATGGTGTAGAAAACTCTTACAATTCCTCAGACGAAATCAATCAAATAGATTGGAATAGAAAAACAACTTACAAATCTGAGTTTGATTATTATCAGGGAATGATAGCACTTAGAAAAAATCACCCTGCTTTCCGAATGATGAGTAAGGATTTGATCCAAAAGCACCTTGAATTTATCGATATTATGGATGAAAGTGTGCTTGCTTACCGCATTAAGGACAATGCCAATGGCGATGATTGGAAAGAAATTCTGGTACTTCTGAATGGCAGTAATATGAACAAAACCATTGATCTGCCCAAAGGCAATTTTACCTTAATCGCAGACGGGCAGAAAGTGGATGAAAGCTGCATCAGAAGTTATAAGAATGGCGTAATCACCATTCCTGCTTACACCGCTTTTATTTTGAAGGCAAACTAAGCTCGGTTTCGAAAACCATAATTGCATGGCCTTTTAGAAGCACTCTATCCCCCTTTAGGACAGTTTGCATTTCACCTGTTCTGGCTGAAGCCTGGAATGCGTTGAATTCTGTTTTGCCAGTTTCACTCGCCCAATAAGGTGTTAAAATCGTGTGCATAAAACCTGTTACAGGATCTTCCTTGATGCCTAGGTTCGGAGCAAAATAACGGCTCACGAAATCATAGCCTGATTGCTCTCCTCTAGCGGAAACAATAACTCCGCTCTTGGCTTGAGCAGCAATGATTTCTGAATTTGGATTCGCATTTAATACGGCTTCTTCATGCTCAAAAATCAAAATTAACTCATCAGGGTAATCGAGTACTTCCTTGATTGGGTAACCAAAGACCAATTCCATTTCGGCTTTATCAAAACCCAAATTAGGCTTTGCAGGATTGGACGGAAAGTCCATGGTAATCATTCCATTCTCGTCTAAACTGGTAAAAAGCGAGCCGCTCAACGTCCTAAATTCAATGACTTTAGAAGTATCCCAATACCCTTTTTTCCAAAGTGCAAAGGCAGAAGCCAAAGTAGCATGTCCGCATAATGGAACCTCAGAAGCAGGTGTAAACCACCTCAAGTCGCAGTGATTATCGTGAAGCGTAATAAATGCCGTTTCGGACAAATTCATTTCCAGTGCTATCTGCTGCATTAAATCAGTAGAGAGTTCATTTTCAACAATAGCAACTGCTGCCGGATTTCCTTTGAATAATTCCTTTGTAAATGAGTCGACTTGATAGATTTTCATACCACCACTTTAGTTTTTCTATTTTTATATATCACATTGAGCACCACTCCCACCATCACGCAGGTCATTCCCAAATAAGTTTGAAGATTGAATGTTTCTCCAAACAAAACGTAGCCAAAGCCCAAAGCATAAATAATTCCAATAAAACTCAGGTTAGAAACTTTGGCCAGTTCCTCCGACTGGTATGACTTCGTCATATAGTATTGAGCGATTTGCGTAAGTACTCCAATTGCCAAAAGTATGATCCATTCAATTCCATGAGGTTGCACCCAATGAAAAATCGAATAAATACCCACAATAGGTAAAGTAACCAGAGGGAAGTAGAAAATAATGACCAGTGGATGCTCACTTGTTTTGAGCTTTCTGATCATGTTATAGGCAATCCCAGAGCAAAAAGCAGCCCCAACTCCTAGTAATGCCATATAAGGCGAAACTCTTGGATCGAAACCTTTGATCATCAAAATCCCCGCGAAGGACATTGCAAAAAAGACCCATTGCAGCCAAACTACTTTTTCTTTGACAATCCACATCCCTAAAATTGCAGTGAAAATTGGGCCAAGAAACATAAGCGTTACTGCGCTGGCCAAAGGAATTTCTTGAAGCGTGGTAAAAAACATCATCAGGGCTAACGCACCTGCCAATCCGCGCAGAAAAAGTATCTTTCGATTCTTACCCAATAATGGTACTCTTTGAAATTTCAAAGCTATGCCAGACATGGCAAACGAAACAATCGATCTAAACAAAATGATTTCGATGGCAGGAATATTGGGGACATACTTGATCAGGACATTCATTATGGCAAAAATGAATGTTGACAAAAGCATGTACTGAACTCCTTTTGAAAGCATGCGCGAAGTTGCGATATTCCACACAATTATCTCATCATTAAAGAGTAAAACATGGCCTTAAAAATAGGTACCACAGCACCAGAAATCAATCTAAAAAGCACCAATGGAAAACGTTTCATTTTGAGTGATGAAATGAAAGGCAAACCCTGCATCATTTACTTTTACCCGAAGGACTTTACGCCAGGTTGCACAGAAGAAGCCTGTACTTTTAGAGATGCCTTTTCTGAATTTAGAGATTTGGAGGTGGATGTATTTGGCATCAGCCGCGACACCATAGCGAGTCATTTAAAATTTAAAGCAGCACATAATCTTCCCTTTGAATTGCTTTCCGATTTGGATGGAAAAGTATGTAAAGCATACGATGCACTCGTCCCCATCATTGCTTTACCCAAAAGGGTAACGTACCTTTTAGACGAAAATCATAGCGTAGCTGCTGTCTATCAGGACATGTTTGGCGCTAAAAAGCACATCGAAAAAATGCTCAAAGAGATGAAATCTGCCAATAGATAGCAGTTTTTCGCGTTTGACTTATATCTTTATGTTCTTGAACCTAACCCAAGCAGTAATTAAATGACTAAAACGCGCCTAATTGTTCTGCTTTTCGCGCTAATAACGAAGAGTATCTTTGGTCAACAATACGTCACCACTGGTGATTTCGATAGGCTTTCAAAAGCCTCTTTTGGCCTTGGCTTGAACACTTATTTTGGAGAGCTATCAGACTTTGGTACAGATTCAAAATTGAATTTTGGCTTGAGCGCAAGCTTGGGTTACGAGCACCTCTTCACCGACAAAATTGCGCTTCGCGGCAGCTTATCCATTTATTCCATCAAAGGAGCTGATTCGTTGTCAGTAGATAGGGAAAGGTTAGCGAGAAATCTATCATTCAAAGCCACGAATATAGAATTCACAGGTCAAGCCCTTTTTTATGCTTATCCTCATCCCCATACAGGCTTCAAAGATCGGGCTTTTGCCAATCCCTATTTTGCTTTAGGACTTGGGGTAACCACCAATAAACCAAAAGCAACATTGGCCGGAACAGACTATGAGCTGAGGCCATTAAGACTAGAGGGAATTGAGTATGGCACTTTGGCGGTAGTGATTCCTATTGGGGTTGGGGTCAGTATTTTCGTGAATAGATTTATGGATTTACAATTGGAAGTGCAGTACACCCCCACCCTTACAAAATACTTGGATGACGTAAGTGCAAATTACAGAGACCCTTCCTCTTTTGTCGATCCTGTGGCAGGTCAATTATCAGATAGAAGAGTAGAATTAGGTTTTGATCCTGCCGCAGCGGGCGACCCTAGGGGTGAAGGCTCAAATGACTCCTATTTAAGGTTTGGCTTTAGATTGGGTTATTACATTCCGGGCTCTTTATACGGTAAGTCTTCCATAAGATGTAAAGTCGAGAAGAAGACGAGATAATCTTAAGTCAAAATCACCCCATCTTTGATTTCAATCTTACGATCGGCCATGGCAGCCAAGCTTTGGTTATGGGTAACAATAACGAAGGTTTGATTCAGTTCATTTCTCAGATCAAAGAACAGTCGATGCAATTCATCTGCTGTCTTCGAATCCAAGTTCCCGCTAGGCTCATCGGCAAAAACGATACTCGGATTGTTGATTAAAGACCTCGCCACAGCCACGCGCTGCTGCTCACCGCCCGAGAGCTCAGAAGGCTTATGGTCTTGTCTTGAAGTAAGCCCCAACTTTTTCAATAGTTGCTTTCCCCGTTCAAAAACTGCTTTATCATTTGAATTCGACATCAAACCAGGCAAACAAACATTCTCCAAAGCAGTAAATTCAGGCAAAAGATTATGAAACTGGAAAATAAAGCCAATCTGCTGATTGCGGAAGCCTGCCAGATCTTTGGATTTCATAGATCCCACCGATTTTCCAGCAATTACAATTTGCCCAGCGTCTGCGGCATCCAAAGTACCCAAAATGTGTAACAAAGTACTCTTACCCGCACCAGATTCACCTACCACAGACAACACCTCCCCTTGCTGAACGGACAAATCTATTCCTCTCAGCACCTGAAGTTCGTTATAAGATTTTTGTACTTTCTCTGCCCTTAAAATTTCCATGTGTAAAAATGAAGGTAAACTTAATCAAATCATCTCAAACCTTACTTATCTAGTCGAATAAGCTACTTGTTTTTCCTTGCTATATTAAGGTCAATGGTGTAGTTTCGTGCAAAATTTTATCGCATGAATATCCACGAATACCAAGCCAAAGAATTACTAAAAAAACATGGAGTAAAAATCCAAGAAGGCATTGTTGCCTCTACTCCTGAAGAAGCTACCGAAGCGGCTAAAAAACTAAATGCCGAAACTGGAACAAGCTGGTATGTTATAAAAGCTCAGATTCACGCTGGTGGACGTGGCAAGGGTAAAGTCAATGAAACGGGTTCAAATGGGGTTGTGCTGGCTAAAAGCCTAGAAGATGTACCGACAAAGGCAGGCGCTATTTTAGGTGGCACACTAGTTACGCATCAAACTGGTCCTGCTGGAAAAAAAGTAGGTAAGGTACTCATCGCGCAAGATGTTTACTATCCAGGCCAATCTGAGCCCAAAGAATATTATATGAGCATCCTTCTGGATCGTGCCAAAGGCTGTAATGTGATCATGGCCTCTACTGAAGGAGGAATGGACATTGAGGAAGTTGCTGAGCACAGCCCTGAGAAAATTGTCAAAGAATGGATTGATCCAAAAGTTGGTTTACAAGGATTCCAAGCTAGGAAAGTAGCCTTCAAATTAGGGCTGGAAGGAAATGCCTTTAAAGAAATGGTGAAGTTTATCTTCTCTCTTTACAAAGCCTTTGAAAGTTCTGATTCATCGATGTTTGAAATTAATCCAGTACTAAAAACATCTGATGATAAAATCCTAGCTGTTGATGCCAAAGTTAACCTAGACGACAATGCTTTAATGCGTCACCCTGACCTTCAAGCACTTAGAGACATTACAGAAGAAGACCCTTCTGAAGTTGAAGCTGGAAAATACGGCCTAAGCTATGTAAAGCTTGATGGCAATGTAGGCTGTATGGTGAACGGAGCGGGTCTGGCAATGGCCACCATGGACATTATTAAGCTTTCAGGCGGAGAGCCTGCCAACTTTTTAGATGTTGGAGGTTCGGCCAATGCTGAGACCGTTGAAGCAGGTTTCAGAATAATTCTGCAAGACCCTAATGTTAAGGCTATTTTAATTAATATTTTTGGTGGTATTGTGCGTTGCGACAGAGTCGCCAAAGGTGTGGTTGAGGCCTATAAGAAAATTGGAAATATTAGCATCCCAATTATTGTAAGACTACAAGGCACCAACGCAGAAGAAGGCGCAAAAATAATCGATGAAAGTGGCTTAGCGGTTCATTCTGCCATCCTTTTGAAAGATGCAGCCCTAAAAGTTCAAGAAGTTTTAGCATAAAATTTCAGCATCCGTAGCTCAATTGGATAGAGCACCAGATTTCGGCTCTGGGGGTTGAGGGTTCGACTCCTTCCGGGTGCACACACAAAATCCTTCATCAAGTTTGAATGAAGGATTTTATTTTAGCTCAAATTATAATATATTTGAGCGTTCCTCACCGACCTAAGATTGATATGACCACCATTTTTGATTCAATATTATGATAAATTGAGGTGTATTTGGAATGAAAAAAGCTTTACTCATCACATTATTATTAGTCTTTGTTATTGATGCTGTCAATGCACAAAGCTTCTACTCAAGACGAAGAGACAGGTCTCTTATGTTCTCCTTTGGATTGGGACAAAGTACATACCACGGTGATTTACACGATGTACTTTTTGATGGTTTTACGGCTAGACCGAATGCAGGCATTGGTCTACGCAAAAAACTTGGATCTCAGTTAAGTTTGAGATTAGACCTGAACTGGTATCAAATAGCCGCGGCAGATTCTCTCAATCAAAAAATCGGGGAAAGAAAAAATAGATTTGGAGGCCCAGATAAAAGACGTCCAAGAAATCTCTCTTTTAGATCAAATAACTTGGAACTATCAGCCCTAGTAGTTTTTAACCTTATCCCAGTAAATAATTCTTACACCAGACGCCCTTTGATTAATCCTTATATTTTCGCAGGGCTAGGTCTAAGCTCTAATAATCCCAAGGCATTATATGAGGGGGAATGGGTGGCATTAAGACCTCTACAAACGGAATTGATCCCTTATTCAGGCAGAATCATGGTGGTGCCTATTGGTATTGGAGTTCGGTTAAAAGCAAATCAGTACATCGACATTTTAATAGAAGGCGGTAGGAGATTTACCCGAACAGATTATTTAGATGACGTTAGCACTGAGCATGTAGATATTACGGAATTTGATGTTCTTTTTGGAGAAGGTTCTGAAAATGCAAGATTGGCTAAGGCACTCTCGGATAGAGGGCCAGAAGGAGGTTTCCAAGATTTTAGACTGGGTGATGACCGTGGAAATCCTTTAAAAAATGATTCCTATTATATTTTTCAAGTCAGACTAGAAATGTATTTACCCGAGAATTTACTTCAACAACTTTTCTCTCCTAGTAGAAAGAAACCGAAATTTAGATAATCTTTATCTTACTGATATTCAATCAAAAAGCCCCATTCAAATGAGTGGGGCTTTTTGGTGGTATAAGATTTTTCTTAATTAAAGTGAGCAGTTTATTTAAATATATAGGGTTGTATTGCCCTGAATAAAGAAATTATCTATCCAACATCGAAAACTTTGATTCTTTGCTCTTGTACTCAGTGATCAATATTTTCAAGAATTTTACAAGTTGCATTTCTCCATCTCCGATTTTAGCGTCAACTGTGCCCAGGGCATTTTCAATTTCAGCATAAATACGCTTTACCTCAGCAAACTCCACCGCCCTTACCTTCGCAATCATGATCTTTGGATGATGAGTACTCAGGGTATTTTCACCATCTTCTAACAGTTCTTCAAACAACTTTTCACCTGGCCTCAATCCTGAAAAAACTATGTTGATATCAAGTCCTTCCTTTAGCCCAGAGAGTTGAATCATCCTCTTGGCCAAATCAACAATTTTAACCGACTTGCCCATATCAAAAACGAATATTTCTCCACCATTACCCATAACACCTGCCTCCAGCACAAGGCTGCAAGCTTCTGGAATTGTCATAAAATACCGGGTGATATCAGGGTGGGTCACAGTAATCGGGCCTCCTTGTTGGATTTGTTTCTGAAAGATTGGGATGACTGAGCCGCTTGAACCCAAAACGTTTCCAAATCGGGTAGTTATGAATCGGGTGGGATGCTCTGCTTCAACTTCATTCAAGAAGTTATTCAAGGATTGAACATATATTTCTGCTGCTCTTTTTGTCGCCCCCATCACACTCGTAGGATTTACTGCCTTATCAGTAGAAATCATTACAAACTTCTTTACCTCAAACTCAACTGCCAAATCTGCAAGGTTTTTTGTTCCAATAAGATTACAATGAATCGCTTCATGCGCATTTGATTCCATCATTGGAACATGCTTGTAAGCAGCCGCATGAAAAATAAATTCAGGTGAATATTGCCTAAAAAGATAAGTCAATCGTTCACGATTCGTGATATCGGCCACAAAACAAATAAGTTCATAGGAAACAGTGCCATATCTTCTGATCTCATTCTCCATTTCAAAAAGCCCCGTTTCTGACTGGTCCAATAAGATCAATTTGGAAGGTTTGTATTTTGAAATTTGCCTCACCAATTCAGCTCCAATGGAACCTGCGGCTCCAGTAATTAAAATACATTTGCCCGAAAGTTCTTGGCTCACATATTTATTGGAAAGGTTGATAGTGTTTCGTCCCAGTAAATCTTCAATCCTAATCTCCTTGATCTGATCAATCCCAAATTGACCGCCAATCCATTGATCCACAGAAGGTACAGAAGACACTTTGATGCCAAATTCAAGACATTGATCTACCAATTCATTCTTTCGTTCCAATGACATTTGCGTGGTAGCAATAATCAGCTCAGACGGATGATTCTTAATGATCACTTTTTCGAAATCATTTCGAGCAGAGTAAATTCTGACCCCTCCTAGAATATTTCCGATTTTACGTGGATTATCTTCCAGAAATCCGATGACTTTAACATTAGAAGATGTATCATTATCCAGCAACTGCTTGGTGATCATACCAGATTGCCCTGCTCCAAAAATCACAATCTTCTTTTTGACTTTTGGAATCGTTCGATAAAAAGCAAAGAGTTCTTTGACCAAAAGTCGATAGCTTGTCAAAATCACGAGCGCCACAAAAAATGCTATTAATGCGATTGAATAAGGCATTGCATTTTCTGACAGGTAGTTGATGCAGAATGATATTCCCAAGGTTAATAGGCTCGCATAGAGCACCCTTAATGTGTCTTGGACACCCGTATACCTAATAATTCCTGCAAAACTTCGTGTGATCAACGAACTCATTAAACCTGCAGTTGTAAAAATGATCACCCCTCTGAAAAAGTTAAATTGGTAGAGCGCATCAATATCAAAATTCAGCCTCAGCAGATAAGCTACCAAAGCAGCCAATGCATAAACGACCAAATCGATCAGTACTATGATCCATCGGGGCAATACATTCAAGGTTTTAATTCGCTTTATCACTTAGTCACACATTTAACTATAGCATCTACTACTCGTTGTAAACTTCGCTCGCTGAGGTTGGAACCAGAAGGCAAGCACAGGCCTTTATCAAAAAGTTCATCACTCACGCCATTGCCATAATATGGAAACTCTTTATAGAGAGGCTGTAAATGCATGGGTTTCCAAAGCGGCCGAGTTTCAATATTAGATTCCCAAAGCGCCAGCCTTATCTCTTCTCTTGTCTTTCCTAAAATCTCTGGTTGGATGAATACGGAGGTCAACCAATAATTGGAACGGTCTCCTTCACTATTTTCTGACTGAAAAATAAAGCCTAGATCCGTTAAGCGCGCTCTGTAGAATGCGTTATTGGCCCTGCGATTGGCCACGTGACCATCGAGTACCTTCATTTGTCCACGTCCAATTCCTGCCAAAATATTGGACATTCTGTAATTGTAGCCTAAGGTAGCATGTTCATAATGAGGAGCATCGTCCCTGGCCTGAGTGGCCAAAAATCTAGTGGTATCAATCCAATCCTTGCGCTTGGATGCTAAGGCGCCTCCCCCAGAAGTGGTAATGATTTTATTACCATTAAAAGACAATACCGAAAAATCGCCAAAAGAACCAGCCATTTGGCCGCCAATTTCTGAACCTAAGGCCTCAGCAGCGTCTTCAATCAAAGGGATTTCATACTTATTGCAAATGGATTGAATTTCTTTGATTTTGCATGGCATTCCATACAAATGCACCACGATAACCGCCTTTGGCCTCTTTCCTTTTGAAATCCTATCCAAAACAGCCTTTTCTAGCGCAATTGGGCACATGTTCCAAGTATCTGGCTCGGAATCAACCAAGACAGGAGTTGCTTGCTGATACAGAATTGGGTTGGTTGTGCCACAAAAAGTAAAGCTTTGAGCAATCACTTCATCCCCAGCCTTTACGCTTAACTGGATCAATGCCAAATGAATGGCAGCGGTACCACTCGACAATGCCGCTACGTACGGTACTTTTATATACGCTGCCAAGTCCTTTTCAAATCCATCAACATTGGCCCCCAAGGGCGCAATCCAATTGGTCGAAAAAGCATCGTGAATAAAATCAAGTTCTTCACCCCCCATGTGAGGCGAGGAAAGCCAAATTCTTTCTTCAGTCATTATTATATTTTATGATTCTAGCAGGATTACCTACAACAACGGCAAAATCGGGGATATTTGAAATCACCACCGCCCCGGCTCCAATGGTTACCCATTTTCCAATAGTAATATTTGGAATGACGGCAGCGTTTGCCCCCACTTGAGTGCCTTCCCCTATTTGTACTCCACCGCATAAGGTAGCATTAGGGCTTATGTGAACAAAATCACCTAATGAACAATCATGGTCTATCGATGCGGAAGTATTGATGATGCAATGATCTCCAATTTTCGTGTCACTATTGATCGTTGCCGAAGCCATGACCACGGTTCCCAAACCGATTTGAACAGAACTATCCAAAACAGCCTTTGGGTGGATAGCCTTAACGTATTTCAAATGATGTTTCAAAGCCAGTCTCTTTCTTATCGCGTTGGACCCTATAGCAATAATCGCTTCTTGATCGAGAAACTCAAAGCTGTCTTCTAGTAAAACTGGAATTCCTTGCAATTCCTTAATTGAAGGGTTGGCATCCACCAAGTTATCCAACTCAATATTGTTCAGCCTCAAAATATCAATAATCACTTTTGAATGCCCAGATGCTCCAATTAAAATCATGTATTCCCTTTAAATTTCTCCATAGTGACAGATGTCCTCGAACTAATGCCTTCCCTAATCACTACTTTTTTCAAGGTTAAAAATAGTATTCTTAAGTCCAGCATAAAAGAACAATGATCGACATACCAAACATCGTACTCAAATTTGGTATTCCAATCCAAAGTATTTCTTCCATTGACTTGAGCCCAGCCAGTAATACCGGGTTTAATATCATGCCTCCGCGCCTGTTCATCCGAATAAAGTGGCAAGTATTCGGTCAGTAAGGGCCTAGGCCCTACAAGCGACATTTCTCCTTTCAACACATTGATCATCTGCGGCAATTCGTCAATAGATAGTTTCCTTACCCAGCCACCAAACTTAGTGAGGCGAAGATCATCTGGCAGCAATTCACCCGTTGAAGTCCGTTGATCCGACATTGTTTTAAATTTAATGATTTTGAACGCTTTTGTATTCTTACCCGGCCTTAATTGAAAAAAGAATGGACTCCCTTTATTGATTGCCCATAATATAATGGCTGTAATTAGAATAATTGGGGAGAATACAATTAACACCATTAAGGCAATGGAAAAATCGATAAGCCTTTTGAATAAGCTATTGTACATATTCCTCTATTAATGCGATGTATTCCTGGTGGAGCGCCTCCCAAACTACTTTTTGATCATACCTATTTACGATCATAGGCCTGGCAACTTCCTTCATTCGCTCAAAAAGCTCTGCATCGTTCAGCAGTCTTTCGATCGCCAACTTAAGGGCATTTTGGTCTTTTACAGGGATGATCAATCCATTAATTTCATGCGCAATGATCTCATTGCAGCCATTAATATCGGTGACAATGGACGGCAGTCCCATGGCTCCAGCCTGCATTGGTACATTCGGAAAACCCTCTCGGTAAGAGGGGAAAGCAAGGAAATCAGCCGCCAACAAATAAGGCCTGATCTCAGATTGATAACCTACTGCGTGAATATTAGGGTTCTGCTGGATTTCCAATACCGTTTGATCGTCCAAAGGATCCAAATCAGGTTCGAAGGGCCCCACCAAAATAAGGCTTAACTTTTCAAAAGATTTAAAAGCCCCAACAAGTTCATTGATTCCCTTATCGCCTGTAATACGACCTATGAAAATCGCCACTTTATGATCTAAGGGTATCTGCAGTTCATCCTTGATGGCGAGGGCTCTTCGCTCTAAAATACTATCTGTTTGAAAGTAGTCGGTATCAATTCCATTGCTACTGCCATTGCCTATTACTTTCAACTTAGTTTCTGAGGAATAAATATGTCGTTGAATGTATTCCATCATCTTGAAAGAATTAGGATATACTCCTGTAGCGCAATGGTACGTTAATCGCTCGACTAGCAATAACACCTTTCGCTTAAGCCCCTTCGTTTCCATTAAAGGTAAGCCTGCCACTGTATGCATTCGAATCGGCACCCTACATATCCAAGCGGCAATCATCCCAAGCAGCCCTGCCTTTGGCGTATGTGTATGAACAATCTGAAACTTATGACTTCTTAAAAACCTTACCAGGCGAAAAATGGCCACCAGATCCAATAAAGGTGAGATGGTCCTTGAGAAAGGAAAGACATGATGTGCTACCCCCTCTCTGGCTATAATTGCTTCAATTTCTCTACCCGAAGAGGAGCCCGCACATACCTCAAATCCCTGGGCTTTCATAAAGGCAAATTGGCCTCTTAAAAGCAAGTCAAGTGACATTGGAATTGTGGTAAGCCTTAAGATTGAAATCTGGGAAGATGAATTCTTCCTCATACTAAATCGCCTTAGGAGTTTGACTCAAGGCTCTTTTGGTACTCGACTGATTACGCAGCTGCAACAATCTATCCCTTAACTTTTTGTTGGACATGATGAATTGCATTTGCTTCACTCTTTCTCGCTCTGCCCTGATGATCGGGAACATCATCAATGCCACCCAAAAAATAGTAAACCTTAAACCCATATGGGTAACACCGTAAGCAAACAGAGGCAAAGCATACACCAAATAAAACCATGATAATTTTTTTAGTACGGCATAAACAAACATCAGAAACAAAACAGTACCGGGAATACCGTAGCAGAAAATGATAGTACCAAATGAAGAATGCATCTCATGATTGTCTATAAAAGTATCAAATCGATTGTACCCCCCCTCTCCAGCTCCAAAAACCAAATATTCTGGATGGTTGGTTATGCGGTCATAACCTCTATACTGCCATTCCGTAATTTCATCAGGTCTATCGGCTTCGTTTGCCTCCCTTATATCCAACGCATTCTGAAAATTTGAGCCTATTTCAGTTTTAGAGAAAACAAATAGACTTATACCTCCAACAAAAAGCAATGCGAGGAGATTTCGAACTGAGAAAATTTTGTTGGCTATTAAGTATGCCCCAAAAAGTATAATCATAGAGCCCAAAGCGGCTTTTGACACACTTAAAACAGCCATATAGGTAAACAATAAAAAACTTAAATAAATGATCAGCTTTGGTAACTTTATAGCTGTCTCCATAATCAAAATAATTGCTAAGCCGCATAAACTGTAGTAGCCCAATTGATTAGGATTGGTAAAGAATAATACCCCACGAATATCATCAACTGGATTTGAAATGAAGCGAGAAAGCACAATTTGTGCTATTGCTGAAATAACACATGCATAAGCAGTAGTGTATAAGAATGCTTTACCGTATTGTTTAAATAATGAAAGTGCAAAACCCATGACCAATAGGTTAAAAATATAAAAAGCACAAAGAAAATACCATGGCAAACCACTATTGCGCTGACCTAAAAGGGAAATAAAAACGCCAAAATTAACGACAGATAAATAGATACAGAAGTTCAAAAACTTACCAAAAACTTGCTTGGACTCCCCTTTTAGTTCCCATTTGCCAGCCAAAATATAAAAGCCAATCATCAATGCAACGAAGATATCTGAGGGCTGTGCACTTCCTGCAGGAAAAATATAGTACGGAAAAGCAATCAAATAGATTGCCCAGGCTTTTAGCCAACCCTTAGCGCCTAAGGTATGTTTGAAAATCTCTAGCATTTACTGGTGATAGCCTTCACTAAATTGTCGCTGCTCTTGCCCGCTTGAACATGGCTCTCAAAATAATCCGAATGCCTATTCAACGACCTTAAATTAGTCAAATCAATGGCCCCATTCAATGGGATCGGTAAATAATTATCAGACTCTTGGTAGTCGAACACGTAACCATAGTTCGGAATTTCCAATTGCGCCAGCCCTTTGCCAGCTGCCAGTAATTCTAGGCCTACAGTAGATGCCATGATAACACCTGCTTCTACCCACTGTATGGCCTTAATGATCTCTTTTGGCAAAAGCATTATTTTATTCACGTGCCGTTTGGCAATCAAAAGATATTCCTGCTCGTCCTCTCTGGGATGGCATTTAATGCCAAGCGCAATTGCTTCTTTGTTCAAATGCTCAGCACTTCGCTTTACAAAATTTTCAAAAATCAACATTTTCTCAGAGTGCGAACAGAAACCTTGATCATCGATTGGATTAGTGAATACCCCTAAGATACGTTCTGTCGGATGAATCGGATTGCTGCTGAGCAATTCCATAAACTGATCAAAGCGCGGAGAACCAGTAACCACCACTTGACTCCCCTTCGACTTGACTTTTTCGAAATGAAGGGCAGACCTTTCTCCCCAAGCATAAATCTTTCTGGCACCTGCTCCACCATAATGCGAATCTGATTCATTCGGTAGTGGAAATCTAATGCCCTCTTGCAGTAGATCAAAAGGAATCTTTCTTCTTTTCAATACATAAACAATCCTATCTCCAGGGAAAGCGGCATCATTCATCAAAAGCACTAAATCCAAGCCATTTATGGCCTTTTTGATGAAAGGTCTAATTTTCAAATGCCAAAAAAGGCTCCTCACTACTTTTCTCTTAATTCCCTGATCACTTCCTAAACTTACTTTACCTGAGCTTGGCTTCAATTGCCCAGGCAAAGGAGGAAAGGCCTCAAAATCAATTTGTCTTGCCAAAAACCTTTCTTTCGGGCTGGGCATTCTCCTTATTTCACATAGAGAGATGTACTTTACCGTATGACCAAGTTGCTTTAAAGCCATGGCCACCTCGATGGTTAAATCTACATGATGATTGGGGTTTGTGATCAGAATGGCTATTTTCATCAGCCTAAAAAGTTGAAATAAGAGGTTATGGCCTTATCGGCATGAAATCTAAGCACTGACGCTGGTGCATGCTGAGCAAAACGGGTCCTTAGCGCTTTGTCATGAAGAATCTTGAGCATGGCTTCTGCCATACCTTCCACATCTCCTACAGGCACAAGCAGACCATTCACTTCATGGATAATTAATTCGTTCGGTCCTGTTGGGCAATCTGTGGCCACGCAGGCCGTACCACAAGCCATCGCTTGTATCAATACTCCAGGCATTCCTTCATGGCGCGAACTTAATACATACACGTCACAAGCCGACAAGTACTTGAAAGGATTTTTATCGAAACCGCCCAATTCTATTCTTTCTTGCAGCCCCATAGCCGCTATTTTGGCCTTGTAATGAGCCGCCAGAGGGCCTTTTCCTAAAATGAACAAGCCGACATTCGTGTTGATTTGAGCGACTTTTTCAAAAGCCTCCAATAAAGTATCATAGTCCTTCTGCCATTCGAAACGTCCAATAGAAAGCATAATCTGATCGAATTTCTGAAAGAAGGTATTTTCTAGGATTTCGTCCTTTCCCAATACCAAATCTTCATTAATGATCGGATTATTTACCACTACTACTCGCGCATGACTCAGTCCTAGGCCTTGAATACACTCTTCGGCCACTCCCTTTGAGACGGCCGTAACCCAGGTTGCCCTTTTGTATAAAACACTTTTGAGCAAAAGCATCAATCTGCGCTTTAATTTGCTCTTATTGGGTGGAAACAGAATATTTCGCTCTGAAACCACTGTCACACCTCTGTATTTAGCGAGTAATACCGCTAGCATCATCGGCATAGAAGCCCCCCCACAGGTAGAATAGAGAATGTCGTAGTCAGAGGTTTTGAGCAACCTTTTTAAAGGTTGCCACATGCTCCAAAGTGAATTTGCTTTTAAATCAAAGACCTTGACATCTTGTGGAATGTCGGGGATAAACTCCCCCTCTGCCCGCATCAAAGCCAAATCGCAGGTATAGGCCTCCCTATCAAATCCCTTCAACAAGTTTAAAGTGACTCTATCTGCTCCCCCATAGCCTAATGTCGGCCTTACGAAAAGGATTTTTTTCTTCAATATACTATTTGATTGAAATCTTCAGTACCAAATCGGTAATCGGTCGAAGACCAATAGTCCGCCAATTCTGGAGTTAAGCGCGCGTAAAAGTCCAGGCCCTCTTGCCGGGCCGCATCATAGTCAGTACTTGCATCACCTATGAACAAACATTTCCCTGAAGGGTAAGCCCCTGCTTTCATTACCGATTGAACAATGCTCGCCTTACTTTTAGGACTGCCATGGATTTCGTCAAAATGAACATCAATCCCTCTTTTGTTCATAATTTCTTTCAGTTCGGCCTCTGGAGTACCCGAAGCTACCACCAAAAAGGCACTGTTTCTTCTCAATGCCAAAATCAACTCCGCGATGCCGGGTACGGATGGCGATGCAATGACCTTCTCCTTGACCAAAGCAGAAAAACGCGCGCTTAACTCCGCTCCTTTTTCGGCTGTATATACCTCATTGAGCAGGTATTTGGCAATCCACTCAAACTTATCGAATCGAGATACACCTTGATTTTCTAAGTGGTGCTTTTTCACCGCTTCTTGAATGCCGAATTCGGCATAAAGTTCCATGAATGCCTCTGTTTTGATATCGCCAGATTCAACAATTACACCATCGAAATCAAAGAACACACAGGCATATTGAGATAATTCTTCCCAACTAGGTCGTTTTATTTGAAGGGATTGCATGGTTTTCAATGGTTTCCTTTTGAAGCGATTTCCTCGATCACTTGAAGTAATCCTTGCCCCATATCTACATATTCATTCGAAACCAATTTATGGCCAATTTTGGGTGTGTAAGCATATGGGGTAATATTATAGTGACCATTGGAGGCTCCAATATCTCCCAAAAATTTCACCTCTACTTTTTTATCTAAAATCTCACCGAACATTTTATACAAGTCCGCCAATTGAAGGCGATCATTTCCTGTAAGGATATATTGTTTATTGGCATATTGAGGCGACAAAATACTTGCACTTAAGCGAGCGGCATCAAATACGTGAATGTAGTCCCTTTGGTCTGAAGATTTTCCACTATGCTCCATAGCGTCCTTCTCCATAAAAGTTTTAAGCAATCGATACACCCCATTGGCCATGTCTGTTCGGGGGCCATAAAGGCTGCCATAGCGCAGGATGGTGTAATCCAAGCCATAGCGCTTTTGGAATTCTTCTACATAATTTTCGCAAGCCTGCTTGCTGCAGCGGTAAAATCCTCCTTCGCGTGAATACACGTAAACGGTTGATCCGAAAACAAACCGCTGGATACCGTTCAAACGCGCAGCTTCCAATAAATTTACAGTGCCTTGAACGTTGATGGCCACGGTTTCAAGAGGTTTAGATTTGGCCTCATTCAAATCTGCCAAAGCCGCCAAATGATAAATGTATTCAAACCCTTTGGTTTGTGCCTTTAAGGCTTCAAAATCTCTAATATCGCCATGGATAAAGCTTTGATCGGCCCTCAGATAGGGTGACTCATGAAGGTCAAACACCGTCACTTGATGACCTTGATCCGATAAGGCATCGGCAATATGACTTCCCAAAAATCCTGCTCCTCCGGTTACTAAAACTTTGCTCATCTCTTCTTGAAAAAATTAATCACATTTTGAGCAGCTTCCATCTCCATATTTATCCTTACCTCGCTCGCATATGAGCCAATATGAGGGGTCAGCGTGCAATTTTTTAATTGACATAATGGACCGTGATAAGGCTCATTCTCGAAAGTATCAAGGTAAGCAGAAGCACTCGGGTTTGCGTTTAAAAACGCAAATAATGCCGCCTCATCCACCAAACCACCCCGTGATGCATTGACGAGGCAAAGGGTTTTCTTCGCCTTAGTAAAAAAATCCGCATTGATCATGTGTTTCGCTTCTGGCGTAAATGGAGTATGGATAGAAATAATATCGGACATAGTCACCAATTCATCCATGGTAACGAAAAAGACTCCGTTATTTTTCGCGAAATCAGTGTTTTGGTGGACATCGAAGGCCAATACCTTCACTTTAAAAGGACTGAGCAACTCAACCAGTCTACAACCTACCCTGCCCAAACCAATAATGCCCACTGTTTTCCCTTTCAAAAGTCCCCCCATTGGCTTTTCCCAAACACCATTGGTAATATTGGTATGGGCGTTGGCAATGCTTCGCAGGCAAGACAAAATCCCTCCCAAGGTAAGTTCAGCCACCCCATCCACATGGGCACTTGGGGTATTTTCTACTTTGATATTGAATTTTTCTGCAGCCTCAAAATCCACATTATCCATGCCCGCTCCTAATCGACAAAGGTACTTTAAGCTTTTGGCCGAAGCCAGTACCTCTGCATTAAGCTTTTCTGTACCGGCAATCAAGGCATCGTAGCCTTCCATTACAGAGAGTGACTCTTCTATTGTTAAAGTTCTTCCAAAAGGATTTAAGGTCATATCAAAGCCCGCTTCCTCCAGTAGCTGAAGAGGCCTTGGGTCTACTTTTCCGAATGAAGACGTTGTTGTGAGTAATCTCATATTTTAAATTCTAGTAAATCAAGTATATTCGTTTTATTTAAAGCTGAATAATTGATCGATTATGACAAAAGTAAACGTGCTAATCTACCAAAGCATTAAGAAATCAAAATTTCTTAAAAAAATTAAACCTGCTTTAAAAACAATCGGACTCAAGAAAGTACTCATTAGTGCATTCAAACTGTTGCAACGATCTACTTTTAAGGATAAAACTATAGTAGAAATTTCGCTATCCCAGTTAATCCAGTTTAAGATTTCCGTTAACCCAGAGTTTGGTGAGGTTGACTGGTATATCTATCAGCATAAAATCTGGGAAAAGAACATCACCAAGCACTTTACACAAACAGTAAAACCAAATGATGTAGTAATTGATATTGGTGCTAATATTGGCTATTTCACCTTATTATCCGCAATGCTCACTGGCAATCAAGGATCAGTTCATGCCTTTGAACCTCAGAAGGAAATATATTCTGCTCTAACCGAAAATATTTCACTTAACAACTTATCGAATGTGATCACGAATAATCTAGGTCTTGGAAGTAAATCTGGCACATTGACTTTGACTCAAATGCCAGGTAACAGAGGTGGAGGTCGAATACTCGAAAATCAGGTTCAACAAGGAATAAGTGAAAAGGTTAAAGTGATTAGTTTAGATCAATATGTTGAAAATCATCAAATAGGTGAAATTAATTTTATCAAAATAGATGTTGAAGGATTCGAATATGAAGTACTTCAAGGAGCTAATCGAGTATTCTCTAAACTCAAACCATCATGCCTATTTGAATTTTCTCCAGATATTTGGAAAAAGAATGAAATGGACTGGATTTCTAAATCCAATGAATTACTGACTTTCTTTCTCGAAAAAGGATACAATCTTCAAGACATTGACTTTGATGAGTTCATTAATCAAGAAAATTTAGACGAATACGTGAATAGATTTGAATTAAGAAGACAATCAAACATTATGGCGACTCCCAATTTTTAAAGACCATCTTCTGAACTTTTATTCAAAATTTCTTTAATCTTATCCAAACCTTCTAGCCACCATTCACTAATACCTACATCAAAGTAGGTATGAATATCCCGACCTGTTACCCAGGTACGTAAGACCGGTGCGGATTTTTTGCCCATCCACCACCATGGGTTTGGCCCATCGTGAGACTGAACGGTATACTTTCTAAATGCCCAAACCCCTTGGTCATAATAATAGGCTTTTTTATAGGACTGCCTTTCAGTGGATACATTGCGCTCCACGTTGCCATAAGGTCTTAATAAACCCTCATCAGAAATCTCCATGGCCCTGAAAGGATGGTCATCTTGGGCCTCCCAAACCGTCATGCAAGAATCCAATTCCTTTTCGTCATCCAATTTTTGAAGACATTTATCAATGATTGATCCATCCACATACACCGTATTGCCTAAAAGCAGTACCACGTTCTCCAAGTTATCGTAGCGTTCATCAACCCATTCAACGGCATGTTTGATGACCTCTCCGTGATTGACCGTATCACCTCCTAATTCATCTGGACGTGGAATTACAATCGCTCCATACTTTTCAGAAGCCTCGGCAATTCCTTCTCCATCAGTCGATACAAAGACCTTATCTATTTTCAGCGCATCTAAAGAAGCCTTAATTGGGTAATAGATAAGTGGCTTACCCTTAACTTCTAAAATATTCTTATTGATTATGGATTTACTGCCTGCTCGGGCAGTGATTATGGCTACGTTCATTATTAAAAGCTGATTAAACGTTAAATTGACTCTTGACACCAAAGGCTATATGTCTTGACAAATTATTATTTAGGGTTATTTAGAAAGATACCAAAGCATGAACTATCGACCTGCCGTCAATAAATTTGGCTTCTTAAGCATCTATGAAAAGCTTCTTTCCCTGATCCCGAAGTCTCGGGAGAAGGGTCTATAGCCTAATTGTTCCTTCGTTCCGATACCTCGGAACTCACAATAGAAAATCATAAAACAGTTTTCATTTGAAAATCAATCAGTTTAGCACTAAGTTAGTAACTCAATTATTATCTAAACGAATTCTAATAAGTGATTAAATAGTTTGTAAGTAATTAAAAATTAGAACTATTTCTTTTAAGCATAATTTGCTTTGATAGTTCCCTAGAGAATCTCTCGACATCTCCATTCCAAATATGATTTCCATCAACCGTTTGATAATTAGCACTTTCTTGAATAAAATTTAAATAGTCAATTTTATGATTAGCGCAAATTTCATCCATTAGATCATCAAAACCAGCATGAAGCTCATTCTCCAAATTTCTCATTTCTAGAGATACTGGAATTCTCAAAAGATAAACCTCCCCAAATTGGCTGCAATAATCAATGATTTGAACTAAGCTATTTAATCTATACTCAGAAATTTTACTGTCACGAAACCTTGGTCTTTCTCTGTAAACTTGCAAAATCTCTTCAACTCTCTTTTCATAATTATTAATCAAATAAGTGGTGTCAAAAGGTATTACATAGCGGCCGAATTCATTTACATATCTTTCTCTTGTCGCAAAGAGACCAGATAAATGAACTTTCTCGTTGAACAAATACTTAAAATTCGGTCTAAAATAAGACCACTTAGAGGTATAAGAATATAAATATTCATCTTCAATCCTTTCTTCAGCCGGCCCCAAAGAAAGTACCTCTCTAATAGACCAAGGATCAACGGCTATAATAGTCATACGAGTTGGGTCATAATCAGCCCAGGAAGTCTTAGCCTGAATGGCTTTGAAGTATGATAACTCAAAAGAGGACATCAGCATTGTAAAACTAAAATTATAAAAATCTCCACCCAAAGACTTATTCAAAACACTAGGTTCTATTCCTTGTGCTGCCCTTGAGGTTCCTAGAATAACTGAACCTGAATGATGTTTAGTAAACCTTCTGTAAAAAGCATCAACATAGGGTTCATTTTTGAGTGCACCAAAGAAATAAATACCTATAATGAGTCCAAAACAAATTAAGAAATATAGGATTACTTTTATTAAAAACCTTCTCATCAAAACTGAAAATAGATAAATTGAGCCTCTTGATTTTCAAGAAAGGAACTGTAAATTATAATTCCTGCCAAAACATAAAAAAACCAACGCAGGCGAACTATTGGTTTCGGAATTCCTCGCATCAAGAGATACTCAATTCCAATAAGCAAAATTAAGTAGATGGGAATCTTTTTACCAATCACTACACCCGATTCAATAACCTCTGAAAATTGAGGGATAAGCGTTAAATATTCAATGGCATTGCCCAAACTCTCGGATCTAAAAAAAACCCAAGCCAAAGTCACTGAAATAAAAGTCATGGACAACCGTAATACTGAACTAATAGAAGGTAGCCAACTTCCTTGATTGACCAAATCACCACTATAAAATCTATTATTTCCCACCAAAAAGGACGGTATAAAGAGTAAAGAATGAATCAAGCCCCAAACAATAAATGTCCAATTAGCACCATGCCAAAGACCGCTAACAACAAAAATTATAAACACATTTCTTATTCCAATCAGTTTACCCTCTCTGGATCCTCCTAGAGGAATATATACATAATCTCTAAACCAAGTTGATAATGATATATGCCATCTACGCCAAAACTCACCGATACTTCTAGAAAAGTAGGGCATATTGAAATTAACCATCAACTCTATTCCCAACAGTTTAGATATCCCTCTCGCAACATCAGAGTACCCACTAAAATCACCATAAATTTGAAATGCAAAAAGCACTGCTCCCATAATAAGTACTTGCCCGGGCTGATTCTGATAACTATTAAAAATTTCATTTACCAATGGAGCCAAAGAGTCGGCAATAACGATCTTTTTGAACATCCCCCATAGAATAAGCCTTAGATCCTTCTACAGACTGCTGATAGGTGAATGCTCGTTTGTTGAGTAGCTGAGGCAAAAGATTTGACGCACGTTCAATGGGGCCGGCTACCAGCTGAGGAAAAAAGGAAACAAATGCACTAAAGGAAATAAAGTCATTAGTTGGTTTTAATTTGTTATTGTAAATATCTAGGGTATGGGACATGGTTTGGAAAGTATAGAAGCTAATTCCAACGGGCAAAATGATCTGCAAAGTCCATGAGTCCAAGTTGACCCCATGCCTAGCGAAAGCTGATTCAAATGAATTTACAAAAAAGTTATAGTATTTAAAAAAACCTAAAAGACCAAGATTGAAGGCAACGCTGACCCATTTCCACCTTTTCCTAATTTTTGCTTCATTTACTTCATGTATTTTTCTACCGACAAAAAAATCTACAAATGTACTAACAAATATTAAAGTTAAGAATCGCCAATCCCACCAACCGTAGAAAAGATAGCTAGACAGTAGTAAGAGGATATTCTGAGCTCTCAGACAGTTGTTTAGAAGCCAATAAGCAATGAGGGTTACTGGCAAAAATATTAAGAACTCAATTGAATTAAATAGCACTATTCTTATTTTAGATATTTTCTCGGCACCAAAGTTCAAAATTCAAAAGCAGCCACAGTTTTCTGGTATAAGTATCTTTTCCAGCTTTCGTTTCTGCTAGCATTTTTATGATATACTGCTCCTTAAATATACCCCGATCCAAACATTGTCTATCCAGTAAAATCTCTTCCAAATAAGTAAAAAATTTGGTCACCACCCACTCTTCCAATGGTACATTGAAGCCATGTTTTGGTTTATAAACTAAATGATAGGGTAAGTATTTCTCCAAGATTCTCTTTAACAAATATTTAGGCTCCCCACCTTTTATCTTTAGACGACTTGGTATTTTCATTGCATATTCCACCAATCTGTGGTCTAAAAACGGAAGCCTGCCTTCTATGCTCTGCGCCATCATGGCCCTGTCCGTCTTTTGAAGAAAAGACTCCACTAATCGAGTCCCTAAATCCATGTATCCCATTTGATTGACTAGATCCTCACCGCCATGTTCTGTATAGAAATTACCTAGTGCCCTATAATCTTCACTGAATAGACTCGAATTATCGACCATATCCAGAAGCAGCGCATCCCTTTCTTCCGAAAGGGTGATCTCAAAAGACCTCTGATAGAAATCGAAGTAATCGCCTACTCCTACACCATTGAGGTGTTTTTTACCTGAAATTTTCGAAACGGCATCAAAGATTGGTGAAAAAGATTGAGGCACTACTTTGCTTAGTTTGGCCAATTTCGAATAACGAGCTGCATTTTTATACCTTCCATAGCCAGCAAAGAGCTCATCACCGCCATCTCCTGAAAGGATGACTTTGGCAGAAGATTTGGTGAATTCGCTTAAACAATACAATGGAAATGCCGCGGCATCTGCAAAGGGCTCATCATAATAGCCCGCTAAATCGGGCAATACTTTCATCAGCTCATTCTCACCTAAGGTAAAACAAGTGTTTTTCACACCAAGATGTTTTGCTACGGCCTTCGCATCCTGTGTTTCATCATAACCCTTGGAAGCATCAAAGCCAATTGTGAAGGTTTGAACATTGTCGTGATGTTTTCGCATCATTGCCACCAACAAACTAGAGTCAATGCCACCACTCAGAAAAGCACCAACCGGTACATCTGCCACCATTCGCATTTCAACGGCATCATCGAGAAGTTGCCCAACATTCTTTTCAACAGTATCTTCTGAATCAGACAAAAGTTGAAAGTCTGACAAACTCCAATATCTGTTTTCTTGCACCTGATTCTCTTTTATCAGAAAATAGGAGCCAGGATTAAGTTTTCGAATTTTTTTGAAAATGCTTTTTTGAGGTTTACTGTATCCAAAAGTGAAGTAATAATTGATAATGTCCGAATCGAGGGTCTTATCTACCACATCACAAGCTAAAATTGACTTGATTTCGGAGGCAAAAATCAGCTTTCCATCATCTTCATAGAGAAAAAGAGGTTTTTCACCCAATCGATCTCTTGCAATAAACAGCTCCTTGTTGCGATCATCATAGATAGCGAAAGCAAACATACCGTTAAGCCGCTGCAATATCTCCTTTCCCCATTGGATATAACCCAATAAAATTACTTCAGTATCAGATGTAGTCTTGAACTTGTAACCAAGCTTGGATAGCTCTTCTTTTACCTCTTTGTAATTATATATCTCCCCGTTGAAAACGAGTACAACATCCTCCCCTTGGAAAAAAAAAGGCTGATTCCCTGAGTTCAGGTCAATAATTGAAAGCCTTCTCATTCCTAAAAAAACTTCATTATTATTCCAGTATCCACCATGGTCGGGACCACGACTGATCATTTTGTCCGTTGCTCGGATTAATGCCTCTTTACCTGGAAGACTTTTATTTTTAGTGATATAACCAAAGATTCCGCACATGATTTGAACCTTAACTTCTAAAGGACATGACTTTCTTTGCCCTCGAGTTCCATGTATAGCTCATTTTTAAATCATTGAGAGCATTTCGCCCAAGAAATTCTCTTTTTTTAGAATCCAAAGCAAGAATTTTGATTTCATCAATCCATTTATCTATTTGATCTGGAGGTAGTAGAATTGCATTATGTTCATGAGTTAAAACCTCTTTCAAAACGCTGATTTCGGAAGAAATAATCGCCTTTCCTGATGCCATATACTCAAACATTTTCATTGGTGACATCCATTTTGAAGTATCTAATGTACCAGATGCTATTCCTACTTGCTTCTGATATGGCATAAGCAGAATATCTTGTTTGCCATACAACAGATTTAATTCTCCAGGACTTACGAATCCATGAAATATGACATTAGGGATTTGGTATCGCTTTTTAAAGTAATCAATGTGAACTTCCTCCCCTCCTATGATATTGAAATCAAAATCAGGCAGGTTTTTAGCACATTCTAAAATCAGCTCTATCCCTCGACCCGAATATAAATGACCTATATATCCAACCTGAATCTTGATTAATGACTCTCCCGAATGTGGATGATCTATTATATCGGCACCGTCATGTGCTACAATGACCTTATTCAAAATTTCAGGATTTAAGACCAAGATATCTTGTTTCAAGGCTTCAGAAATTACGACAATCGTTCTTAAGTTCTTCAAACCCATAATTCGTTTGTGAATCCTTTGTCCTCTAGAGTCATTAGGCAAACCATGAATCTCATAGACTAGAGGAATGTTTAGAAAAGCTGTTAACAGTGCTAGAGAATTACTCCTGCTGTAAATAATATCTGTTTTAAAAAATCTTAGGAAGGTATAGCTTAGACACAGAATTGTAAAAATTAAATCCCCACCTTTGAAGGTAGGTCTCCAAACCTTTCTTATTTTAAATCCATTTTCAACTCCATAAAACTCATAATCATTCCTTGTTGAAAGTTCGCGATATTTGGAAGACTTTTTAGCTACCAACGTAACATCGAATCCATTGAAAGCCAAAGCATTACACATTTTCATTACATGAACACTGTCAGCTCTTCTGTAAGGGATATAAGAAGTTGATAAATAGAGGATTCTGAGACTCATTGATTATTGTGTTGTTTAAGCTTAAGTAAGCTCTTAACTCTTCTCTTCCATTCGAAGGTAGCTTGATAAAAATTCCATGGCTCAGAAAGGGTAATTCCGTACTTCGTTTTCAAAATATCATCTTCAAAAAGAATTGTAGGCGAACGATCATTCATGATTTTACTAGTCTCCTGATCGGTTAGATATTGAAGTGGATGAAAACCAGCTTTAAAATACCAATCAGAAAAGCGCATAAAGCGTCTTTTCATAAAACTGCCTTTGTATCTAAAAACTGCTGGCCATGGCAAGTATGCCAAAAAAGGAAATCTAAGAACAGCTCGATTCAAGCCTAATTTCTTACCTTTATTTTGATTTTCTAACTCATTATTTTCGAAAAACCAATTTACCTTCTTAAGTGACTTAATGTCATAGATACCCATGTCAGCAATGCCTAACATATAATCGCGATTGGTTAACAATGGATAAAATGCGTCAGTTGACTCTTCATAACTTAACAAGCTGAAGTACGGTTTTTGATGATTTTTTTTAAAAAAGGTACATACCAATTGGGCGATATTATTTTTTCTGAAAATTGATGTATAACGCTCAATTTCAGATGCATTGACTTTTCGAATTACTTGAGTATCATCTTGAAAAATCATTAAATAATCAACGTCAGATTTATATGACATCTCAAGTGCCCTGTTCATGTTTGCATATAGTCCTTTGTGTTTTATATTATGATTATGATTATGATCATGATTATGATTATGATCATGATTATGTGATACATTCGAAACCACATGTTCTTTAAATCGTTCTAATACTTTTAAAGTATAGGGATCATCACTACTATCATCGAATAAATAGAGTTCATAATTGAAATGAAAAAGAGCCTTTATACTTTGAATCAGATTCTCTAGAAACTCACCTCTATTATAACTCATGACGGCAATGAGTACATGATTCCCTCGCATTTCAGCTATTTTCTACGCTTAATTAAAGCATCAATAATAGTTAACCCACCCAATCTGTTAAATGTATGTGCAGAAATTAAGTCTTTATCCCAATTAGGGCTAACCGACTCCATATTCTGTTCTAAGTATTCGTTTTCATTTAGAATCAGAATTTCTTGAAAATTAATTCCCGCTCCATAATGCCCAGCATTATTTTGTGAAGGTCTTATTAATTTACCGTTATACTCAAATATTGACCCAGCAGGCCTAGCAAATCTTGCATGCTTGACAATTGGGTTTTTTGGATGTGGCTTCCAATTCTCGGATTCAATATCATCTGAATAATAGAGATATAGTTCATCTAGAGTACTCGTCCCTGGGATCGGTGCTACTGCTGTGAACATCCAAAACAAAGAATTATGGTAAAATAAAGTAGTATCTGATGCTTTTATGTTTGACAATAACGTTTTATTCCTCTCCCATTGAAACGGGAATTGCCTAGAAACATACAAATCAACAGTATTATTTTCATTGGACTCTGGGATTAAATATAACCGATCGTTATGCAGAAATACGAAAGGATAAGATAAATGCCAGTCTTCTTCTATCACTTTTATAGGAGTTGTATAATTACCTTTCTTATCTAACTCCATCACTGAGATATGTGCTTTTTTTCTTTTACCTAGAATAAGCTCTTCAAGAAAAACATAGTGTTTGCCATTCCTTTCTATTAAGAAAGGATCCGCCCAAATCCGATCCTTTGGTGGTAAAATTCTCTTAAACCTAAAAAAAGAGGACGCCAACTTATTGTTAGTATTCCATTCGAAGAGCAGTATCCATTGATCGAAATAAAACATCTTATAAAATCTTCGTCCTAATCGAAGCATCAATTTAGTCCATAAAGGGCTAAACATATCTCTGTTTTTAGGCATCTTATAGAGCGGAGCATCATACAATGAAATGCCAGAATTTAGTTTGTCAATCTTTTGAAAAAATGACTCCTCACCTAAATCATAAAGTTCTTTCACTTTTAAAGGAAGCATTCCACAAGACTTCCAATAAAGCATATTCCTATTTTTAATTAGGCTCTTTTTTTGGGTTTGAATGCTACAGGTATCGAGTTGAATACCCCCATCCAAATCCTCTGTTAAAATTTGCAATAATGCACCTGTTTCGGGCCAATGATTCAAAACTTCCCAAGTGCCTGCGGGGCCACCTCTGTTCAAGTGATTATCACCATGATGGTACGACCAAACACCGTATCTAGCAACTTTGAGTATATCACCCCTTAAGATATTAAACCCAAGTCTAACTAAAATATCAATTTCATATGTTTTAATGATGTCCAAATCCTCCTGAGAAAAACGATCACTAAACTTTGTGCTTTTAGGCACAACTTCAAGGGTTTCACACTGAATCAATGATTCAAGTGGCCTAAGCGTAAAGGCACTTGGTTTTGGGCTGTTCCTTCTCTCGTCATATTTCTTATAAAGAAAGAATAGAGCATGTTGTGGCTCGCTTATAAGCTTGGAAAAAAAACTTCTCTTAGGAGTTGAAGTACTTTTCTTTTTAATATTAAGCACAATTTCCGCACAGTCAAATGACAAAAGGTGTTCTAACATTTTATATGACCAAGCGGGCAAATGATTGCTTTCTGTTAAAATACCAATGCGCAACTTTTTACTTTCCATTATAGGATTTCAATCAATTATGTACTTTTGAGTTAATTACCTCCTTGAGAAAAGACTCTACCCTAATGGTTAAGGCCTCAGGGGTAAAATGTTGCTTTGCAAAATTTCTTGCTTTATCTCCTTTAAATTTCTGCAACTCTTTATTCAAGAAAATATCTAAAACATCAGAAGCCATTTGTTCAATTGTTCTAGAAACAAAACCTAGGTCATTTCGCTGAATTAATCCATCTGGATCATGGTCTAGGGTAATTGTTGGACATCCTTGAAGCCATGCTTGAATAAAATTATTACCAAACCCCTCTGGCTCACAGGTATGTACAAGACAAATGGCGCTTTTGAGTATCCCATTCACTAACTCTGGACTTTGCTTACCTAAAAAATGAAAATTTGGTAACTTTTTGGCATCTTGAATCATGACTTCATATGGGATTGATTCATGAATGTCTCCTACCATCAAAAAGTCCAGATCCAATGAGGACTGCGCCATTCTCGATGCCAATTCAATGTACTTTTCTGGCCTTTTTATTTGTTTAATATTTGCCACCCAAATCACATATGGTCTTTCCCATTCAAAGTGTTCCATTTCTAGCGTTGCTGCATTCCATATTGTGATTTGTTTTTTATTAGGAAGTTTGTGAAGCAGTTGACTGTTTAGAACTGATATGCCGTCTACTTTCTTTATTAAGTTAAGGCTTAGGTAACTTCGATAAATTCGAGCCAATTGCTTCATAAAACCTTTTAAACCATAACCTTTAGAATAACCTTTGAATGAAATAGGCATTGAATCATGAACACTCGATACAGCAAATACCATAGGAATCCTTAGTAGCTCTTTCGCCATAACAACATGTTTTAACTGTTTCCTGTTATAACGCCAATAAATAATGTCTGGAAGCTCATGCTCAAGAAAAAGAGCAACCTCATTTTTGCAATCTAGATTCAATGGCAATACCTTATATTTAACCATTGGATAGCTAGCTAATCTGAACTTGCCTACAGAAGCATAAATTACATCGTGTCCTTTGGAGGTCAACCCTTGTGCAATTAAATCACATTGCATTTCACTCCCGCCTAAAGAGTCCTCAATGTGAGCGTTTATAATAACGACTTTCATAGAGATTTCTTAAATAGAATGGAGATTACCATTTTTTTGATTGATCTAGAATAATAGAGAGCCAAGATTTCCATTTTATGTATTTGGTTAGATCAGTCCTAATATCATAGCTTTTTAATCACATTAAAAAGCTTTCAAAATTTAATTCAAATATCTTGATGTTTTATTATTTGAAAACATCCAATATTGTAGCCTAGATAATCTGGATGTTTAACGATTCACGGAAATCCTCAGAATAAGTATATTCAATCAGAACATTATTTCTGACCAAATTTATCCTGATGAAAACCATTTTTTTTTACCAATACTGTTAACTACAACTGTCTCAGATATCATTTAACCAAGAGAGGTGTTCTGACCATTCGCAGAAACATCTTCTCCTAACAATGTACCTTGCCAGAAAGTCTCATGAAAGTCCAAATTAACAAATAACGCAAAGAAATATTTTGACTAAATTATTTAGATCTAAATTGGTAAAGATCAATTTCCGGATAAAGAACAGTATTCTCGCTAGCAATCATTAGTTTCACGCCATTCATTTCATAAGCCCAATCGCGAAAATACTTGATGTATTTTGGTACAGTGTTTTTGGACTGTCTTTCATTTGTGAATACCTCAAAGCCTGACATACTATTTTTGGCGATAATATCTAAGCCTAATTCTTTATAGAGTTTTTTGTAATCTTTATGGTCATAAAAATGCTCAAAACCACTATTCATATCTACTCCACAAAGAACAATATTCTTGTAGCCCATTTGATAACCTAGAGTTATTAACATCATTATGGAGCTTCTCATTTTCGGTACAAAAGAAGAAATGCTATTAAATGACAACATTCCCATAACACTTAGATATTCAAATAGGATTGGTAAATCTACCTCTACGTGCATATGAATTGGATATTCGTTAATTAAGTAAATCTCACCTTGTTTGAATAAACTCAACCGGTTATCGTTTAAATCGAACTCCAGATTAATATTACCATCACCTCTGAGTATTATTGGTATATGCTTGTACTCATTTTTAACTCTTTCAATCATATTTAGAGTCACATCATGAAGCTCAACTTCTGGAGGCATTTGAAACATGTAAAAATCAGGTATGAAATCATGCAAGAACCAGTAGTTAAAACCAAAAGAGTCATGGTCCGATATTTCTTCCCATTGATTGTCACTTATTAGATTTATACTTGGCCCACTACCTAAGATAAATAATGTGTCGGACTTCTTTTTTAAAAGGAAATCGTTATCGAAGTATTTAGCACCCCATTTTTGACTAAGTAGTTTGTTACTGGCATGTATTCCCACGGTACCCTCCACAGTATACCTAAAGGTCTTATCCCATAAAATGCGTTTATTTTTTTCGATTAAATACCTTAACCAATTATTAATCATTCTCTTAAAGTCTAAGCATTATCCTTATAAAAATTCTCAAACGACATTCTTTCACCAGCTTGAATGTCCGATTTCGTAGTTTTTCCAAGTATTTCCTTCGAGTGCTTAGGATGCAAGCCAAAGCCTGGCCGAATGCTTCTTACATTTTCTTCGGTGATTACTTCACCCGCCCTAATATCTTTTACCACGTACAGTGATCGGCTAAAATCCTTGCCTTTCTTCTGCTTTTCTGTTAGTGTATAATCTACCTTACCAATGGCCAACTCAGCTTCTCTTACGGCTTTGACCATGGCTGTAAATTCGGCTTCATTCATGGAAAAGGAAGCATCCGGGCCACCAATAGATCGGTCTAAAATAAAATGTTTTTCAATGATTTTAGCTCCAAAACATGTCGCAACAATAGGTACGGTTGCTCCCATGGTATGATCGGAAAGGCCTGAAACTACCCCATATCGTTCTGCCAAATCTTTGACCATTGCCATATTGGCCTCATTGATTGGGGCGGGATAACTCGAGGTACATTTCAAAAGGGCAATATCGTTATTCCCCACGTTGCGGCAGGCTTCCAAGGCGAGTTCAATATCAGACTGCTCGGCAATTCCAGTGGAGATGATCACAGGTTTACCCTTTGAGGCGACATACTCTATCAATGGAATATCAGTAATTTCGAAAGAGGCAATCTTGTAGGCGGGAACGTTCAAATCTTCAAGAAAATCAACTGCTGTTTTATCAAAAGGGGACGAGAAACAAACCAAACCCTCTTCTTTGGCCACCTCAAAAAGTTCCTGGTGCCATTCCCATGGGGTGTATGCTTCCTTGTAAAGGTCATATAATTTTCTGCCCCCCCAGATGGTATCTTTGATAATAAAGTCTTCTTTATCGCAATCAATGGTGATCGTATCTGCCGTATAGGTCTGAAACTTTATGGCATCGGCCCCAGCTCTTTTGGCTGCTCTTATTGTTTCGGCCGCGGTTGCCAAGCTCCCGTTGTGGTTTGCCGATAATTCAGCAATAATGAACACGGGAGATGAATCGTTTATTTCAAAGTCACCAATTTTCATCTTATCATTTTTTTATAAACCAAGGGAACCGACTCATTGCTCTCCAAACTAAAGCCCAACCTTTCGAACAACAAACAGGACACCTTGTTTTCTTCAAACACTTTCCCAAGCAGTACCGTGATCCTCGAATCCTTTTTCACAAGATCGACCCCTTCCTTCAACAAATTGCCGCCCAGTCCCTTTCCATGAAATTTAGAGGAGAGCAGGTAACTGATTGTTCCCACTCCATTGGGATCAATATCAACCCTAAAAGAACCTATTGCCACTTTGGAGTTATATGCGATAAAGTACAAGCAATCGGGATCATTTAGTTTGGCAAAGAACCACTCAGAGTGTTCCTGATCAAAAATCTCATGTTTAGAAATCGAATAACGCCTAACTTCCTTATCACATGCCCATTGATAGGTGATTTCTGCATCATTGACATGGGCAGGCTTAAGCACAATTCCCGAATTGAATTTAGCATGAATCACCACATCCCTAAAAGCCCCATCAAAATAGCAATGCTCCTTCAATCTGGTTTCATTTCGAAAACCTCGGTCATCAAGTGCTTGATAGAGCCTGGGCCTAATATCAAAAGCATAAGTGAAAATTTTGTGCAATTGCAGATCCTCAAAGGCTACCTGTTCAATCAAGCCTAGGTAATTCTTCCAATGAAACTCAAAACCCTCTGCTTCAAGTTCGGTATCCATAATGAAGGATATCTCCGCATGCCTATCCACCCAATTGATATGGACCAGACCTCCATAGCCAATGCACTCCCCGTTTTTCAAATAAGAAAATAAGATTTGATCAGGTTGTTCTTGGTCGAATAGTTTAGCAACTACATTTTCAAAATACCAGTCTTGCTTTTCTTTATTTAGTGGTTCAGCTTGGCGCAAGTGATAAATTTGTTCATTTCGCCATCGCATAATATCATGGCGATCTTGCTCCCTTATGGGTACAATGTGGTACTCTTCGTCTATAAAGACCTGTTGGTTCAGTGATTTATAGGCCCTGGGAAGTCTCAAGTCTGCCAAGGATTAATTTAGATGCCCTTTTCCAATAAGAACCAAGTAATATCATCTACTGGAAACTTGTTATCCCTTCGATAGCCAAAGCCATAGTCCACCAGTCTAAGATCATTGTATTTGTCCATGAGCTCACCAGCAAAATCACGTTTGAACAGTCGGTCTGCATGGCCCCTGTAGCTGATGGCCACCGGTGAAGGATTATAATATTCAGCAATCAATATGTACCGATTTGTCGCCTCATAAAGTTTCTCATAAACCGTAGGCAGCATATCTGGGTTGATGTGGATCAAAACACCCTTGATCAAAGAAAGATTGACCTTTCCCTTCGGGGCAAAGTCGAAAATGGACTGGTTGAAAACGTTCTCTTTTCCTATCAAATCACCCAATTCTTCAGCTGCGGTTGGATTGATCTCGACCCCTTGGAACTTGGCATTCGGAAAGATCAAACCCAATGCTTTTAGGTTCATACCAATATTGGCTCCAAATTCAATGCAGGAATCCATTTTCTGTACCTGCGCCAATGCCTTTGTGAAAAAATTCAGGTTTGAAGCCAAAAGATTGGCGCCTTGATTCCTATTGATGTATTGGTCTCCAAAGTCACCTGCCCAAAATTCTTCCTGTGGCGTTTTAAATGTACTCATTTCAGTCTGTTTTTAGTTGTAATTGATATTTTAACTCTGCCATTTTCCAATCAATGGGGGTATCGATGTCCTGAACCTCAAGCTCCGACAACACTATTGCTCCAGTGCGATCATTATAAATAGTATCTGCCAATCCTTGCTGGCTCAGCCAATACCACTGCCCTGCATCAAAGTAATTGGATTCAAGGTCTTGGGACCGTGTATTGAGATGTTCTGGCCAAATCATCTCCGTCCGCTGATCTGGGGTAAGCCTCAAACTTCTGCCAATTGGGGCACTTTTCACCACGGGCATTACCGTCTTTAAATTGCCGTTTTTCAACAATTCCAACCCCTTGATCAAATGATCTTTTGCGGTCAAGGGAGCTGTGGAATAAATACAGCATACATAATCAAAGTAGGTTCCATTTTTTGCATAAGTGGAGATCACCTCATCGATTACATCCTTCGTTGTTGCTGAATCATTAGCATTGATTTCAGACCTATAGAAAGGCACTTTAGCGCCCCAAGTCATCGCAATCTCTGCAATTTCAACATCGTCAGTGGACACCATTACCTCATCAAAGAGGCCGCTGCTGAGTGCGGCTTCTATAGAATAGGCCATAATTGGTTTACCAAAGAAATCCTTGATATTCTTTCTTGGGATTCTTTTACTCCCCCCTCGGGCTGGAATTATTGCCAAACACTTCATAGTCTAACCGGGAAACCGTTTTTCTTCAACTCCAATTTAACATCAAGGGGCGTATACTGCGTAAAGTGGTAGATACTCGCACTTCCGACTGCCTCAACTGTTGTATTTGTAAATAGTGTTACAAAATGTGCTGGATTTCCTGCGCCACCTACTGCAACGATAGGTTTATTGGTTAAACCGCTCACAAAATTGATCAAGTCCAAATCAAAACCGTTCATCATACCATCATGGTGTGTCGCATTCAAAATATACTCCCCAACATCACAATCTTCCATTTGGTCAATAAAATCCCCTACAGAAATCAGCTCTTTTGCTTCATTTTGCTTGATAAAATACTTGCCTTCGCTCGGACTGGCATCAATCGCAATACTGATGCATTGGCTTCCGAAAAAACGAACCGCCTCTTTAATGAACAAAGCATCACTCAATGCCTTTGCTTTGATCACTACTTTATCGGCACCTATTTGAAGCAGGTCATTGATGTCCTCCAAAGTATTGATGCCACCACCAATGGCCACCGGCATAAAACACTCCTTAATGACATCGCCTATTAATTTTAGATTGAGTTTTCGTTGTTGTGTCGAAGCAAAAATATCAAGGAAAACCAACTCATCCACCCCTCTAGCATTATACACCCGTGCGGTTTGAACGGGATTGCCTACCATGCGTGGGTTTCCAAATTGCTTGGTCTTGACCAAGGCAAAGCCATTAAAGGTCAGTATGGGGATAATGCGCAGTTTAAGCATGACCTTGGAAATATGCGCTTAGCAATGCAAGTCCCAGTTTTTGGCTCTTTTCAGGGTGAAACTGGGTGGCGAAAATATTGTCTTGCTTCACACTGGCTACCACTTCTCCCATATAATTTACTTTGGCGGCCACTACTTTTGAATTTTCGGGGACGGCATGGTAGGTGTGGATGAAATAATAATCACCGTTCAAATCATGGGGAAACACGTTTTCCATGACAGGCACAATTGTATTCCAGCCCATATGGGGTACCCTCAACTTTCCGTCTTCAAATTTGATCACCGTACCATCAATCCAGCCCAAACCTGCGCATGGATATGGCTCTGTTCCGTGTTTGAAAATTAGCTGCATTCCCAAGCAAATCCCCAAGAATTGTTTCTTCTTCACCAACACCTCTTCGGTCAATAATCCGACAAGCCCCCTATCCTCCAAGTTTTGCATCCCTTGATGAAAAGAGCCTACCCCCGGAAGTATGATCGCATCAGCACGTTTGATATCCTCATGATTGTCCGTGATCAGGTTTGGCAATGAAAGCGCATCCAAGGCCTTTTTCACAGATGCCAAATTGCCCATGCCGTAATTAACGATGGCTATCATAAATTTACTTTACCTCAAAGGTACGTACCAAATTACCTGCTTCGTCCCTTAGAAATTTTCCGTTTTCGTCCTGTTTGAACAAAATGGGATTGGTAAATGAGTCGATAATGGCATCAATTTCTTCTTTGGACATCCCTGAATATTCAACAAAATTATTGACTCCATAATAAGGATATTTACCATCGTAGGCCTTTACCAATTCCAGCCCCTCTGCTCTTGTCATTCTTTTATTTCGAATATCGATCCCAACGTGATCTGTGGCACGCCCAAAACCATATTTTACATATTTCAGATAGTCATGAAGACCCACCAATTTCTCGTCTAGGTTTTCATAATTAGTGTAGGTGCCTTCTATAGGGCCATCCTCTTTGACCCCGAAGCCATATTGCTTCACAATTTCCAATTGCTTTCTGGCATCCCAGAAAAAATAACTCCCCAAAAAAACCCCTGTCACCCCTACGCGGTTGATTTCTTCATCTGATGGATAAAAATAAGGGGAAAGTTCTTTTTCGGTCAATCCTTCGACACCCACCATGTCTTGGATCCTATTGCCCAAAAGGCCACCGAACTCTTCGAGCCACCGCCTGTTTAAAATGCGACTTTGCACGGAATCCAATGAAGGGCCTCCGTATTCCTTTTGTGGGTTTTCCCCCCAAATGATCAGTGGGATATTAAATTTTACCGCCATTAAAACTGGAATGGTAAAAATCCCTATATGGTTGGGCCACATTTCATCTCCTAAGCGCTTAAACCCTTCAATGACCATTTTTTTGTAGGCGGCATTGTTTTTCTTAAAGTGAATAACATCCATGCCCATTTTGGTGAGATTGTCCAAGTTGGCCTGCCCTAGCGCTGTTACCATGGTGGTTTCAAAACAGACACACAAAGGATTCAAGCCACAGACTTCTTTCATAAAATAGGCCTGGTAGGTACTGTCCTTGCCTCCGCTCACAGGTACTATGCAGTCCCATCCTGTCTTTTCCTTGGGCAAACGGTAATGGTCTACAATCTCATGGAACTGCTTGGCACGTTCCTCCCAATCAATGCCCTGATCCTTGAGCTCAGCTGCAGTACAGGCGGAACATACGCCTTCATCATTGAATGATAAATCAGGTTTTGTTTCAGGAAAAAGGCAATTGCTACAGTATTTGATTTCCATAAATTAACTATAAAACTGGTCGATTGATGTTATGACGAATGACTGCTCCTCTCCCGACAAAGTCGGATACATCGGCAGACTGATGCATTTTGAGTAATAGGCTTCTGCATTGGGCATATCTCCTTCTTTCCACCCATACTGCCTATAATAAGGCATCAAATGGCAAGGGATATAATGAATTTGAGCAAATATATTCTTTGTCCTCAGGTAATTGTACAGCCCTAAGCGGTCATCTACTTCAATTACATACAGGTGATAGGCATGGCCTTCAATTACGCCTGACTGGCCTTTGATAAATGGTTTATCTTTAAAGGCTTCAAAATAAATAGCTGCGATCTCTTTTCTTCGTGCCATTCCGCTGTCCGCCCTTTTCAATTGGCTTAAGCCCAAAGCTGCCTGAAAATCCGTAAGGCGGTAATTGTAGCCGAGGATTTGCATTTCCATGTACCATAGGGGGTATTGGGTGGTGGGTTTTGGGTATTGGGTATTGGGTATTGGGTATTGAGTAGTACCTATCGCAAAATCAAGGCTGTTTTGGAATTGAGAAGCGTCTTTGGTGATGCCGTGGGTACGCAGCATCAACAGTTTTTCATACAGGGACTTGTCATTGGTGGTGATCATCCCTCCTTCCCCAGCAGCAATATGCTTTACTGGATGAAATGAGAAAATAGCCAAATCAGCAAAGTTTCCATTGCCGCAGTTTTGCTGGTCTCCCCTCGAATCAACAAAATAACCACCTGGTGCATGACAGGCATCTTCAATGATCCATAGGCCATATTCATCCGCTAAAGTTCGAAATGCCTCAAGATCATTTGCCCTGCCTGCGAAGTCAACTGGAATGAGTCCTTGATAAGTGCCTTTGGGCGAGGATTCCAATAAGGATCTTACCTTTTCGATATCAAGTAAATAGGTGTTTGGATCAATATCTGAAAAAACGACTTCACCACCACAATAACGAACGCAGTTGGCAGAGGCAGCAAAGGTGATGGGCGTTGTAATCACTTTATCACCTTCCTTCACCCCCAGCGCCAAAGTACAAAGGTGTAATGCGGCCGTCCCATTGGCCACCGCCACTGCATATTGAGCACCTACATATTGAGCAAAGGCGGCTTCAAAGGTGGCAATATTGGGGCCTTGGGTAAGGTAATCCGATTTTAATACCTCCACCACTGCCTGAATATCTTCGTCAGTAATGTTTTGTCGACCGTAAGGAATGATAGTGCTCATTAAACTCTAAAGTCAGGGTCCACATGCTCCAAAATAAGGGAACGTAAACTTTCCACCGTTTCCCATTCCGTATTCTCTCCAGAAGTATAACTAAAGCCTTCCTTCACCTTTTTATAATTGTTTTGGTCCAAAAACTCCCTCAATGGACGGGCGGGCTGCGTGGGTACGATCACATAGTACTTGCCCAAATCATAGGTATTGTAGGAGTCAGAAGAGGTGATCATCTCTTCATGTACTTTTTCTCCGGGGCGGATGCCCACAACAGGCTTCTCACATTCTGGCCCCACTGCCTCGGCCACATCCATAATGCGATAAGAAGGGATTTTTGGCACAAATAACTCTCCACCCACGGCCTGTTCCAAGGCATGCATTACCATATCTACTCCGCCTTGTAAGCTGATATTAAAACGGGTCATCTTCGGGTCAGTGATGGGTAAAATACCTGATGCCTTCTTATTGATAAAGAATGGAATGACCGAACCATTGGAGCCCATCACATTCCCGTAGCGGACGACTGAGAACCGAATGGGATTATGTCCTTTAATATTATTGGCCGCAATAAATAGCTTATCGGAGGTCAGTTTGGTAGCTCCATATAGATTGATCGGGGCGCATGCCTTATCGGTAGAAAGCGCCACTACCCTTTGTACATTGGTGGCCAAACAAGCATTGATCACGTTTTGCGCACCATCCACATTCGTTTTGATACATTCCTCAGGATTGTATTCGGCAATGTGCACATGTTTCATGGCAGCGGCATGGATCACAAAATCGACCTGTTGAAATGCTCTTTTCAGACGTTCGTAATCTCTTACATCACCAATAAAGTAACGAATTTGAGGATACTCAGATTCAGGAAATTCCTGCGCCATCTGGAACTGCTTCTGCTCATCCCTAGAAAAAATGATCAACTTCTTGATTTCTGGATATACCAGCAAAATATGCTTGGTGAGGGCTTTGCCCAAAGAACCGGTGCCCCCGGTGATTAAAATAGTTTTATCTGTGTACATTCAATTGTATACTTAACTTAAAACTCTTGTAGTTCAACCATTCTTTTAAACACCTTAGATTTCATCATTAGCGTTTCAAAATCTCCAATTTCGTCAATCTCCCCATTTCTTACCAGAACAATTCTATCAGCATTCCGAACAGTCGACAACCTGTGTGCAATGATTATAATAGTATAAAGTCCTTTTAGCGACTCTATATGGTTTTGAATTACCCTTTCCGTTTCAGAATCCAAAGCTGAAGTGGCTTCATCCATCATTAAAAAATCCACTTCTTTATACAGTTCTCTAGCTATTGACAATCTTTGCTTTTGACCTCCACTAAGATTAATGCCATTCGTTCCTAAAAGTGCATTTTCCTTTAGTGGTTGATCTTGAATAAAATCATAAATAGCAGCTTTTCTCAAGACATCTTCAAATCTCTCAAAATTCTTGTCCGTACGCTCATCCCAAAAAGTCACGTTATTAAATACAGTATCCGAAAAAATCACTGGCTCTTGCGTGATATAACCAATTCGATGTTGAAATGTAGAAATATCTAGTTTTTCATAATCAATATCCTCAATCGATATTACACCTCCAGTTGGCCGAAGCAAACCAACCAAAATATTCATAAGGGTAGTTTTTCCGGAGCCACTTTCACCGACAAAGGCAATTGTTTCATTCTTATAAATGTTCAAATCAACATTTCTGATCACCTGTCTTTCGTCATAAGAAAACCTGACACTATTTAAACTTAACTTATCCCTAAATCGCACGAATTTGCGAGTTCCATAAATCTCTTCTCCTTGTTTCAATTCTTCAATAAAAGAGATCATATTCTCTAACGATCCGGATACACTCAAAAATGAATTCCATTGTTTCTGTAGAGCCATAACATAAGTAAGTGCTCGGTAAAAGAACAATAGACTTAAAATTATACTTGCTATTGGCTCTGAAAAATACTTTACTTGAACAACCATTACAATCACAACAACCAAGATAATTAATGGCTCTCGAGTAGCTTGCATTCCAATATCTAATAAGCCAAGTCTTCTTTGCACTTTTTCTAAAGCGAATATCCTATCCTTAACCTTATTCGTATATTCTCTGATGTATCCTGTTGCTTTAAGATATTTGAAATTATTTACTTTTTGAATTAATAAACCCTCAAAGCTCTCTGCTTCTTGTGTATAAATTCTAGAAGCCAATTTCGTTCTACGATATAAAAACCTAAAAAAAACATTAGTTACTAATCCTCCGACAGCAACTAATAGGGCAAATTGGGCATTCGTAACCAACGCTAATCCAATATAAACAAGCAAAAATATTATTGATTGAGCGGCTAAAAAGAAATTAAAGAATGCCATATTAACTCGAGAGATTTCTGAGCTAAACGTATTCTGAATTCGCCCTGAATCTATTTTGCAGAAATTTTGATAGCCAAGCAAGGATAATGCTTCTGCGTTATCAATTCTAATCCTTCTCATAAAGAATTGTTGAAATATAACACGACAATACCCTTCCAAATACTTAAACAATCCTTTTAGTGCAAAAAACACGACTATGAAAATCATTATAGTAGATAAATTGAATGGGATATTCAAATACTTAAAAAAATTAGAAATGTATTTGATTAAACCTAAGTTATCTTCGGAGCTTACACTATTTGTATCAATCATCTCCAAAAGAGGAATGAACATTGTTAAACCGAAACCATCTAATACCCCAACCAAGAGACTAAAAAATAGGACTAAAAAAATCCTATTGCCTAAATAGCTATAAAAAAAAGTAAAGGTCTTAAAGTACCTTCTCATCAACTGCTTAATAAAGCTCACCTTTAAATTTTATTTGTCTTAATCGAGTAGATATATATTATCTCATCTCCCTCTTGAAATTGAGTCTCTAGCGCTAATTGTTCATCTAAAATTCTAACGACACTGAGGATGTAATCAACGCCCATCGAATCAATTGCCTTATAGTTAAAATCATTCTTAAACGACTGATCAGGTTTTAGAAAATCAAACTCATTAAATATTTGAGCATTGTATAAATAAGCCCTACTTCCCCATCTCAAGAAATAACTTTCTAAGTCTTCATTCTTGGCAATTTCATTTTCAATCACCTCAGCGAACCTATGCTTACTTTCTAATGAATAATTTGCTAAGTAACCATCAGCAGATCGAATACCATTGTAAATCGCGACTGCAGGATGCATACCAAATGACATAACTCTTTGATAATCTTCATTCTCCAGGTAGGTCTTTACTTGAGTCATCAACTTAATTCTATAAAAGTCATGATAAGTTGATTTGAAATTATTCATGCCAAAAATATCCCTTATGGTTGAGTTCCAATTCAATTCAAAAAGAAAAGAATTCGCTATCAAAGCCAAAACGATAATAACTTTAAAGATTAAAGCTTTTGGAAAACGAATGTAATACATACCTAATGTGAATATTACTAACGTTAGAAATGGTAAGAGAAAATAAAACCTATCCAATTGAACCATTCCAATAAGTGGTATTTGTGACAACTGTGTTCGGATAGGAGCAGCCATTAAAAATAACAGCGAAATCGAAATCGTGAGGAAAAGAGATGACAATAATAGTGATGTTTTGGATTGGTGATATTTTTTGGTAATCAAAAGGATTATCGCTGCCAAAATAGAGAAGTATCCAATCCAAGCGCTATAATTAGCGGCATGATTATGACCATGAACCAATATATCAAATGTGCTTCCTAAATTCCATGATTTAGAAATTGAAGATTGACTAAATTCTATGCGATGTGATTCAAAGTTTGAAAAGAGAATAGAACTAAATAAACGATAATTGACTACAACATAAATAGAGCCTAGGAGCAAAAGGTTAATTGAATGCCAAACTAAAGTTCTCTCAATAATTAACTTTCTTATATAGACAATTACGAACACCCCATAAATCAACCCAACAAATATACCTACAAGAATAAAGCTCGAATAAAAGCCATATATTAATGTCAAGAATAGTGCGCTCTTCAAGCGATGTTCGTTAATGAGAAGAATGGACAATCCCAAAAGCCCTAATCCAGCTACAGACAAACCTGCATTTGTCCAAAAATTAAATAGTGCAAATATTAATGCCGATAAACTTGCATACCACTCTATTGAGGCATCTGCATTTTCAGAAATATTTAGAAGAATCCGCTTTATGAAAAAATAAAAAGATACGAATGCGATTAGGTGAACCAAGCTAAAGTTAATAATCCAAGCCCATAGAGTTCCGAAAAAATAGTCCAACCAAAGAAGCACTTCGAATTCAGAAGGGTAAACCTGCCTAGGCTGAAGACCAATCATGCCGTCAACCATTGTTTCATTATTTAAAAACTGAGCGTTTCCTTGGTTCAAGGATCGAAAAAAAATTGTTACTGAATCAAGATTGTCAAAACTATTTATGTAACTATTTTCTCCCTTTACCCAATACAAGGATACAAATAGTAAGACCGTTGCCAGGCTCAATAAAAATGGTAATTTATCAACTCTTTCCTTTATCATAGAGTTCTTTTAATTGCTACAATTACTAAACTACTACCAAAGGGGATTTGCTTTCCTCTTTGTATTTTCGATAGCTCAACCTTTAGCAACTTCATGATCCACTGTACCAAGAAGCCCTTTTCTGTCCCATGTTCTTTTGCGACATTTTTAACCGGGTTTTTTCTAAGTCCCAACTTGGAAGGGAGTGTTCGGAAGAGATAAATTGGCAGGTGGAGGGCTGCAAAGCAGTAGTTTGAATAAAGCACTTCAAAACCAGTAGTTTTCAATAGTTGGGCCATGCTTTTGTGGGTGTACCTCCGATAATGCCCACCATCTTTATCATCTTCGGACCACAAATGTTGGAAGGAGGGCACCGAAATAAATAACTTTCCATTTTCGGCCAAGGCAGAGTGAATGGTTTTTAAGAATCCATCGTGATCTTCTATATGCTCAACTACATCAAAAACCCCTACATTTTGTAATTCTCCTTTGGCCCATTCAATATCTTCGAGCCTTGCGCACACTACGTTTTCTATGCCTCGCTTCTTGGCATTTCGGCAGCCTATCTGACCAGGCTCTATTAAAACCACCTGATGACCCTCTTCCTGAAGTCTCGCACTTACAAAACCGTTTCCACCACCGATATCAGCAAAGAGACCTTTATTGCCGTACTTATTGATTAAATAGGCAAAGCAATCATTTCTGTGAGTGAACCAATAACTATGCTCTTCTAGTTGAAAACAAATTGCGTTGCCTTCTTCGGGATAAGAAATAGCACCGGTGCTTGTGCTATACCAAATGCCCTCTTTTTCGGTCAATTGGGATAAGAATTGCAAAACTGAAGTATTAATTGTGTGATTTTAGTGATTTGAATGGGTGTCAGTTCATAAAAGAGAGGCAATCTGACCAAGTGCTCAGAATATCGGTCTGTTTGGGGCAAGTTTCTACGATCATGCCGACTTTCATAAAAAGGGCTTTTGTGCAGCGCCAAATAATGAAAAACGGCATTTACCCCATTGTTTCTGAGATGATCGATTAAAGCTGCCCTAATCTCTCCACTCCCACAGGTCAAATAAAACATATGGGCATTGTTCGAAGCATATTCTGGCAATGTCGGCAATGCAATGCAGCCGAGGATTGCTTTACTCAATTCCTGCTCATACTGCTGCCAATGTTGTTTTCGTTTTCGCTGGATGTCCTCTAGATTTTCAAGTTGGGCATAAAGAAAAGCCGCAATAATCTCTGAAGGTAAAAAGGACGAACCCATATCCACCCAATTGTATTTATCCACCTCGCCCCTAAAAAATGCCGAGCGATTCGTGCCTTTTTCCCAAATAATTTCAGCCCTTTGCTCGAATTGGGGGGCATTAATGACCAGCATCCCTCCTTCTCCACTGATGATATTTTTGGTTTCATGAAAAGAAAAAGCCGCTAAATGACCAATACTGCCTAATGGTTTCCCTTTATAATAACTATCAATGGCCTGAGCCGCATCTTCCACCACAAACAGGTGATGCCTATTGGCAATGTCCATCACCACATCCATATCGCAGGCCACTCCTGCGTAATGTACCACCACTATAGCCTTGGTTTTAGGGGTAATTAGTTCTTCTATTAAATTTTCATTGATACCTGGATGATCTGGTCGTGAATCGGCAAATACAATTCTGGCTCCTCTTAGTACAAAGGCATTGGCCGTGCTGACAAAAGTATAAGAAGGCATAATCACTTCATCACCCGGTTGGATGTTTAATAGAATAGCCGCCATTTCCAGTGCATCGGTACAAGAGGTCGTCAAAAGGCACTTACCAAAGCTATACCTTTCTCGAAAAAAATGATGGCATTTTTGAGTGTAAATACCATTGCCCGATATCTTCCTTGAATGGATGGCTTCTTCAATATAATGTGCCTCTTTTCCCGTGAGATAGGGCTTATTGAATCCAATTTGACTTAGTTCTCCCATATAGCTAAACCAAAACCACTTGCTCCATAATTATTGCCATTATACAACAAGTACCTTTTATTGAGGTAATCAAAAACATATGGATAACTAATCATCTCACTATCCCAGCCTTGGGCGGAGACATCAATACCAATTAGCTCATCTTTTCTTTCCCATTTAATTCCATCATCTGATTCTGCATAGCCTAATCGATACGTTAGATGTCCTTTACCACCTCTGTATGAATACCACATCTTATAAATACCATCTTCTTTTATAACCCTGGGAACTGAAAAAGCATACTCATATTCATTGGCATAATCTATGGCTATTTCTCCATTTCTACTCCAATCAATACCATTTGTGCTGTGCGCAATTTTTATATTGTATTGATGCAATACCCCCCCCTGTATTTTTATCCATCGATCACACGATAGGTAATACATTAAAAAACGATTTTTTGCTTCTTGCAAAACAAATGGAGTGGCTACAAAACATGGATCATAAATGCTCCTATCAAGAATGGGTCCGCTTGATATTTTTTCAAACATTGAATTTTTAGTATTATACCTTGCTAAACCAATCGCATTTCGAAAGGGAACAGTTTGTGCTATATTCCAACCTTGATAATAGATAAACTCTTCACCATTGATATTAATAAATTGGCATGCCATTACTCCATTTTCATCAAAGGTTCCAGGTTCTCCTAGTTCAAGGAGTGACCTAGTTGTTAAATCCACTATTCTATAGTTGTCGTCAAAATCAAAAACTGCTTTAAAGAATAATGATTGATTAAGATTATTCCTTACCGTAAAATAAATGTCAACTAAGTTATTATGAATCGCTCCTACCAAAGGAACAGCACCAAAAGATAGCCCCTTGTTTACCAAATGTTTTTCAGGAGTGAAAATGTTGCCAACTTTATGCCATTTCATTTGCTTTACCTTTGTTTAAAAATAAGCATTCTCCCCATGCTTTAAAATGGCGTTCCCCTTCATACAACTCATGATAAATACATTTCTCCTTAATGAAAGAATGCTTCTCTAGATAATCAACGATTTCCTCTTCTAAAGCTGCACCCTCGTAAAGTTCAATTAAATTTACTTCACTAATAATGGCATCAAAGTGGGGTAATATGCTACTAGCCCCTTTAAAAACATGAAGTTCGGCTCCTTGTACATCTACATTGATGAAATTGTAGTCTTCAAGTTCATATTGGTCTTTGAATAAGCTCTCTAAACGACATGTTGGCACCTGTATGGTTTTAGGCGTAGAGAGTGTTTTAACAATTTTATTAAATTCCTTCATTTTAAGAATACTTGCAGGCTCGGTACTACCCGACCTACTAGTATGTATGTGGAAGTCTATGGTTCCCTCAATGTCAGATATTGCTTGAAATACCACTACAACTTCACTCACATTTCTAAACTTATCATTGAGCAATTCGACTAACTCAGAATTCGCTTCAATTAGCATGATTTTTTTAAAACCCAATGCCAAGTATTTAGCCACTTCTTGACCTTCATGTGCACCAATATGTATGATGCCTCTTTTTGGAATAAGATTCCCCTTTAATAAAAGATCGATATCCTCTTGATGATCATCATTTTTGGTTACATCCATAATTTCAGAAGTTGAAGGTGTTTTTTACTATTGCTCTTGGCCTATTTTTGCTTTGTTGAAAGTTTTTACCCACATATAAACCGATAATACCGATAGCAGAAAGATTAAGCCCACCAACAAAGAACACTGAAGCGATCAAAGAACTCCATCCCGATTGATATTCTTCAAAAAACAGTTTGCTGGTCAGGATGTAAAAAATAAATAGCAGTGACAAAAACGAAATAAACAGACCGATTGAACTTATTATTTTCAGAGGCTTATCACTGAAAGAAATGAAACTTTCCAGCATTTGGGACACTTTTTTTCTTAGTGAATAAGAAGTATACCCCTTACTTTTTTTGGTTATGGGAAGGCCCAGTTGTTTAAATCCTACGATTTTCATAATGCCTATTGCAAATAGGTGTTGCTCAGTATGTTGAAGCAACGCTTCTACATATGAGCGCCTCATTAATCTTGCCCAAACAGGACTTCCAATTATTTCAATTCCGCTGAGAATTTTAAAAAGATTGTAGAAAAACCATCCTGACATTTTTTCCACAATTCCTCCCTTACGGTTTTCCAAGTAGCCAAATACGACATCTGTTTCTTCATTGCTTTTTATTTTATCATAAAACGTAAGCAACAAACTTGGATCCTCCTCTAAATCTGCATCTAATGTAAATACAAGTTCTCCTTTACTAAGTTTCATTCCCTCCCATCGAGCTGCTGCTGCACCATAGTTTCTCGATAACTCAATTATTTTTATGCGATTGTCTTTCATCGACAACCCTTTCACAATACTTAAAGAATTATCTGGAGAACCATCGTCTACTAAAATAAGCTCAAAGTCATCAGTTAGCTTGCTTCTTGAATCATTCTTTTACAAAAGTCTTCAATATACTTTTGAGAATAATACAAAGAACTAACTATTGAAATCTTCATTTACAAAACCTCCTTCGGTTTAACATTCATATTCGACTCATAATCCGAATGTATTATAATAGGCATAATCATCCACCTCCCTGAATTAATTTCCCAGTCTATGGTTTCCTCTTTATCGATCTCTTCAACACCATGAATAATATTAGGTGAAAGGACAATTAAATCACCCACTTCAGTATGTGGGTCAATATAAAACCTTGTCCCATCTTTCTCTAGACAAGCATAAACACCTCCAGAAGAAAAATCACTTTGCCATTTTGATGCTTGTACAATCGTCTGAATCTTTGCGAATTTAGAAACTGGATCTACGTGTGGCATTTGATATCCTCCTCCTCTTGGGTAATTATGAATATTTACCCTAGCAATAAAAAATTCTGAAGGAATATTCTTTATATAGCTCCCCTTTGGAGTTCCAGCAAGAAAATTTTTGATATCGAATATCTCTGAGAAATACTCAAATAAGTCATCGTTACTTTCATAATAGCCATGATGATAATAGGCGTGCATAATGGCCTTCACATGTGCGTTTGGGTAATTATTATGAATTCTGTGAAAATCAGGACAGCCATCAAAACAAGGGTGCCAAGAAGGCTCGGATTTTTGTCCATTTTCAAAAGTCCTATTTCTTATTTGAGTAATAACATCTTCATTGTAAAATCTCTTCACAATGAAGGCTTCCGGTTTTTCAATACGTTCAATAAAATCCTCAGTGTTATTATAAACACTGTTTAAGAATTCTTTTTTACTGAGAATGTTTATTTTCATAGCCTGATTTGATCGCTAGTTTTATCAATTTTAATAGGACGTGGCGCAACATATACACCATTACTTTCAGTATCTTTACTAATCACCACTCCTGCTCCTAAGAGTGTACCTTCCGCCAAGGTTACTTTATGTGCCAAAGTGCTATTTACCCCTAAAAAGCAATAAGGCTTAATGGTACAATGAACAGAAATAACAACATGTGAGCTAATGAAATTATGATTTTCAATAATTGAATGATGTCCAATGTGATTTCCACTCCACAACGTAACATTATCACCTATTTTCACATAAGGCTGTATAGTATTGTCCTCGAAAATAAAGCAATTGTCTCCGCAGGAAAATTTTGAAAGATAAGAAGCCTTGCTACTTATATAAGAGACTAGTTCATATCCTTTGCTCTTTGCTTCCATAAATTTTTTCTCTCTTAGTCTATTCATATTGGTGTAACTCAATGCTATAAACAAACTAAACTGAGTAGGTGGATACTCCTTTTCCAACTCTTCAAAAGGAATTACTGGTAACCCTAAAAAATAATCCGTTTCCTTAAAAGCTCTATCAATTGTGAACGCCACAACTTCGCATTCAGAATCATTTGTGAAATAGTCATTTGCAATTTGCGCGATGTCTCCATTACCAAATATGACGAGTTTTTTAGTTTTCATTTTCTGACAATTATCGTGAATTCATATAAATTGTAATCATGAAGCAAAGCCACGTTCTTAGAGAAATTTTTCTTACAAAAAGCGAATATTTCTTCTGGAGAGGCATAATACAACTTCTCTTGCCGCCTCTCTTTGTCTGAGTAATTAGTCAGCATATTAAAAGCAAAACCCTTTTTAGAAAGCTTATTAATTTGATTGATTGTATCCAAAATATATTCTTCCCATGCTTGATTTTCAATATCAAGCTTGACATTGAAAATACCGCTGGCGATGATGAAATCAAATGTTTGATTCTCTTTCAAACTACTCACCCAACTAACATTCTCGTTAGCTGGATATATTTCAATAGCATGTTGAATCATCTTTGGGCTTAAATCAAACCCAGTATAGTGAAAATTAACTGAATAATTCCTCCTTAAAAACTCATATAGAGCTCCATAACCTGAACCATAATCAAGGATATCAAAATTTTCAGTGCTAATTACTTTGAGTAACTGATAAAATCTAACTTCTTGAGATTCAATAGAATTCCAATCTACCCCACGAGGAGTCGCACCAAAAGCGGTTATTTTTTCAGAATAATACTGATTGACTTTCTGAATTATTGTTTCGGTCATTTTTCTAATTTAAACTTCATGTATTCGCCTACATTCGAACCTAAATTAAACAACATATCCAGGATTGTTACTCCATGTTCAAATGCACCGTGAAGCTGAGGATATTCTGGATAACCTGAATAATCAAAATAATGTACGCTAATATTCTCATCCGCAAAAGCCTCCTCATTCATATAGGCTTTTGCTGCACCACCAGTATAATAGTCAGTTGCCTTTAATTCTTTACAAATGTGTACTAGCCGTTCTGTTTTATCTTCCATTAAGTCAAAGTCCTTGGATTGCAAAAAAACAGTTGGCAGGGCAAGCCAATGGGCAATACCCTTTAAAAAAACCATATTGACCTCCGTTATCGTGGTCTTTTTTGCGGCTTCATTATACCATTCATGGACCATGGGTTTCATCTCTTGGAAGCACGGAGACTTAGCATAAGCATGTTGAATACTTCGGAAATGCTTTTCTGCCCAATCTTTTTCTGCAATACAAGTATCACTAATTTTTTGAAAAAACTTTCCCTTGACTTCAACTGGAACAGTTAACCATTGTAATCCTTGAGCGGTTTTGATCTTATTCCTATTTCTCCAATCTCTGCGTGTATATTGCATTTCGTCAAAAATTACAAAATAGTCAGCAATAGCTATAGCATCAAAATACCCTTTCCAGGGGATGTAATTAGATTGTGTAATGACAACATTCAAAATTCAGAATTTAAAAGTAACAATTACCCCAATCCCTATTAAGATTAAGCCGATAAGTTTTCCATGCGAATAACTTTCATTGAGCATCAAAATACTCAAGAAAAACACCAAGGCTGGCGCCAAACTCATGACTGGGTACGCCTTTGAAAGTTCTAATTTGGTCATGGCCGCCATCCATAAAATAGAGGCCAAAAAAGCGGCTACAAAGCCCGATAAGATATAAGGATCCAAAAAAAGTTTCAACAGAAAAACCAGTTTGGGCTTAAAATCTACTGGCAAAGCCCCATACTTTAAAATCCTCCATTTTAAAATGAGCTGTCCATAAACAGTCAATAAGAGCGTGGCAGTCACCGCTAAGTATGGATTCATGGCTTCTTTGTTATTCGCTTCAAGAGCTTTTGAGACTTCCTATCGGCCTGATCTTCGTAATAGCCTCCTCCATATTTATTGCCATAACCGTAACCATAGCCATAACCGTAACCATAACCGTAACCATAACCGTAACCGTAATTGTAGCCATAGCCATAACCAGTTCTGGCCTTAAAGTCATTTAAGATAATGGCGATATTCTTTACCATGCCCCTTTCTACATAGTCATTCAGCGGTTTAATAGAGTCCTGCTGAGTATAGAGGTGCCTCACCAAGTAAAGATTAATATCTGAATATTTCAACAGGCCAAAAGTATCGGAAACCACCCCTATGGGAGGGGTATCTATGATGATGATTTCATAAGTGGCCTTCAGGTATTCCATCAGGTTCTCCATCTTATGCCCCATCAATAGTTCAGCGGGGTTGGGAGGTACAGGCCCTGCAAAAATCATATCCAAATTACTGTACTCCGAATGTAAGATAATGTCCTTCATTTCTACAAAGCCCCCCAAATAATTGGAAATACCTAGGTCATTGCTCAAACCAAAGTCATCGTAAAGTTTCGGTTTTCTTAAATCCAAGCCCATCAATAGTGTCTTTTTTCCGCTGATGGCCATGATCGATGCCAAATTAGTTGAACAAAAAGATTTTCCCTCTCCAGATGATCCTGAGGTCACTAAAATGGTTTGCAAATCCTTCTCAGTACTGAAATACTGTAGATTGGACCGCAATGACCTGAAGGTTTCGGCAATCATGGATTTAGGTTTATCCAAAATAGCCAAATTTGAAGTTTGCTCATTATGACCTATGACCCCAATAATGGGAATGGAAGTGATGCGTTCAAGCTGCCCTCGCGTTTCAATACGATTGAAGGTTAATTCTCGTAATACAATAAAAAGTAGTGGAATGATCAGGCCTAAGGCTCCCCCTACCAAATAATTGAGTTGATAATTGGGAAAGAAAGGTTCAGTTGGGGCTACCGCTGGGTCTACTATCTCCGAATTAGCCACATTGGAGGCCGCCACGATGGCCGCTTCTTGTCTTCTTTGCAATAAACTTGTGTAAACGCCATTGACAATATTGAATCTTCTTTCGATTTCCATATAGCCTCGCTCAATGTTAGGATAAGACTTGAACTCCTCATCCACCAACCTGCTTTCATCATCAAAAGCCTTAAGCTGGCCTTCTAATTCTTCAATCTTGAGTACGACATAGTTTTTAAGATTTTTCTTTACCTGCTCTATCTGTTGATCTAGCGATTCAATTTCGTTATTATAGGTCTCCAAGTACTGCAACAATGCGGAACGCTGCAAAGTAAGTTGACTGATGGTACTTGTAAATTGATTAATGTAGGTATCATCTATTCCGTAGAGTGAGGGAGAAATTAAGTCTTGCAGACTGTCCCTGTTCTCAATCTTCAGCAATGACTCCTTCAAAAAATCAATTTGCCTTTCCAATTGTCTAATTTCAAAATCCGACTTTGTGACTTCAGACAGTAATTCCGCTCCTTTGCTCCCTAAGTCCAAAAAACGATTGTCGA
>Ga0210050_1000115_pt1 | contig 104326 bp, 102 predicted proteins | sample CryGey132114_all_FD_185463 | JGI IMG/M metagenome (GOLD analysis project Ga0210050, IMG submission 185463) | Groundwater microbial communities from aquifer - Crystal Geyser CG22_combo_CG10-13_8/21/14_all (SPAdes) (version 2) | ecosystem: Environmental > Aquatic > Deep subsurface > Groundwater ... | reverse complement strand
GAAAAATTGCCTATAAACTTTCAATGAGTTCTGTCGATAAGTGTAAAAATGAAGAGAAATTCATCGTCCGAGTGTTCGACTAGGATTGAGTTTCAACGATTCATCCACTGCTAACCTATGACAGTCGCTAATATCTTAATGCCTTTTTTTGGATCTCTGTATTGTGATAGTTTTACAGTGAGGTCTTTAGATACTTGGAGACGTAGATCATGTTCATCATGAAAATTAGCAGTTGAAAATATTTCGCCTTGCATTAATTGGTCCAAGCTTACCTCGTCCAACTTTTTTACTTAAATTTATGCGATTGTTCAAATGAAAAAAAGTATGGCCGAAACGACGACACATCCAGATGTCGCTTCGGCCATTGGAGTGGACAAAGATCCCTGATTGAACGGAGACGAAGTCAGGGAGCCTCGGTTCGTATTGCCGCACCGAGTAGAAGATTGCACAGAGACACACACAACAATCTTCCAGCGAGATAAGCATCACGCGAATGGTGAAGGAATTCAATTTTTCTAGATGGAAGGCTTCATTTTATCAGACAAAGTCTATTTGGCAGGAAAAGCACCGGACAAATCAAAATATTTGTCCGATTTCATACTCTTCTTTTGTTTTCAGAGTGGGCTAAACTGTGAAAAAATGAACAAAAAGTGGTGCCCAGGACCGGACTTGAACCGGTACGGGCTGTTTAGGCCCGAGGGATTTTAAATCCCTTGTGTCTACCAATTTCACCACCCGGGCATTACTGATTTGGAGAAGCCATTTTGAACTATTCGTACAGGTACTGTCAATTTGAGAAAATAAAAATTTTCATCTTTTTATTAATCTCTTCATTTATGGCCACACAATTGTTGTCTTGCGCTTCAAATTCAGAAGGCGAAACTCCAAAGAATGCACCTATAACCTTTGAAGCAAAGCCGGTTTGGTTTAACGGCCCAGAAAGATTTCATTATAAAAATCGAAATTACGATATCGAGACACATGCTTTTTTTGACCTCGCTCCTTTTGAATCAAATGAACGAAAAGAATTGAGTTATGTTTTATTGACTCCTAAGAATAGCGATTTTGGTTATGATATTGATCTCAAGAGCGGGCAATTTTATAAGAAATTTCAATACTGCCCCCAAGATGATGTCTGGAAGACTTATCAGCGCAAAATAGACAAGCCTCCATATGCCGAAGGATTTATCCCACGACTGATGGATCAGTTTGGTCGTCCTATGCGCGTTTATGTTTTCGGTGAAAAACCTTATTTCGTAGAAGAGAAAAAGGATGTAGCTTATTCTCAAAGAGCAAGGATTGTCGGCGGAGTTGTCCAACAATATTGCCATTCTTATCCATGTGCTGGTCGCGAAAAGTGGCTCTCGACGATGGTAATGATTGGTGTTGTTCCTTTTGATCCAAGCATGAAGGATGTCGCTTCATTAGACGACCTTAAAAAGAAAGTTGATTGGAATGAGGTCAAAGCTTTCATAGAGAATGGTTATGGTAGGAAGCTAGGACCTCCTCGAGATGAACCCGTTTATCGAATTATTAGTGAAGTAAATTCAGAGAGTGCTTGGAAATTTGGATTTGAAAAAGGCCATCTTTTTACCATGCCCGAAATGAACACGATTAGATCATCTTGTTATAAACTTTATGATTCTGTTTGGATCGGGGCTCAAAGGGCACGTACTGTTACTGAGCAAAATATTTTGAAGAAAGAAGATTTTGTAAAGAGAGCAAAAGAAATCGAAGCTCTTCGAAATGATTTTACGAGGATGACGGTTTTTCAAGACAATTTTCGTAGTCGTGATGAAGAAAAATTTGATTTAATCGACAAGGTAGAAAAGAAGGAAATGAAATTTGGGGATTTTTTCAAAACAGTTTATTTCGAATATGGAAGTCGATTAAAAACCTGTTTTGAATATGTGAGACCTGCCAATATTACAATGAGTCCGGAGAGACATTGGTTTTTTACTTATCTAGAGAGCTTTATCAATTTAGATCAACTTGGCAGTTTTTACATGTGCTCTCGGAAAGCATGGGTTGAAAACCCCATCATCAATAATGGGAAGAGAACATATAATAAAAAGATGCTCAAAAATTGTACTGGAACAGAGCTCGACCTAAGCTTTGATTCCTCAATCACTTACTTAACGGGTTTAAAAAGAAGTAATAGAGAACATTATCGATATATTGAGGATGATATTGGAATTGGAGGCTCTCATCAAAAAATTCAAGCCTGGGTTTATAACGACGGAAAGAATCTCTCTTGTGATGAAAAATTTAAAAAAGCTTCGGAACCGTTGCTTTTTCCAGACGATATTAGATGGAATCCTTTCTATAATGAAGAACTCCTCAAAAAAGATGGCTATATAAGATGACAAATATTAATGAAAATATTAATGATCAATTTCCAATAAACTTTCTTCAATCTCAAGAACAAGTTGGCGTTTTTAATGGTCAAAGTTTATTAAAGAGTTGGAAAAATTCAAAGTTACAGAATCATATGTGGTTTTTTCCTTTCAGTTCTGCTTGTTGCTCACTCGCTTATCAAGTTGATCAAAACCTTATTGTCGATGACGGTACAAATCCGCTTTTCAAAGAAGATATTAGTGAGGTGAATGCTAATATCCTCGTGTTCTCAGGAATGATTACTCCAAAGCTTGTTCCGTATTTGAGAAAAGTTTATCAAAAGATGAGTTACCCAAAGTGGGTCGTTGCTGTAGGTACTTGTGCTATTTCAGGTGCTCCTTTTGAAGGACCATTCGTGATGAAAGGTTTAGAACTTTTGTTTCCAGTCGACATCGTCATTCCTGGGTGTCCTCCTTCAGAGGAAGGGATTGATCTTGGTCTAAAGCTTCTTAGCGAGAAAATGAAAAAAGGAATATGCTCTGCGATTCAAGTAAATTCTGAAGTAGGTCTTAAACAATGAATTCTCATAATCTTCTCGAAGTCATTGCCGATTCCTTAAGCCCATTTGGTGAGTATTCTGTTATTCAAAGTTCAAAAGGCGAATTAGTCATTAAAGTGACTTCATTGAAAATTGAAGAATGTCTCATGGCCTTAAAGAAGAACTGTGGATTTATTCAATTAGTCGATATTATCGGAATAGATGAAAAACTTAACCCTGAGGTTCAGAAAAGATTTCAGCTCGTTTATGTACTCTATAATTTTGAAGAACAAATTCGCGCTGCCATAGAAATTGAGGTTGGAGAAGCAGAGATCATCCCTTCTTGTTCTCATATTTGGTGTAATGCAGATTGGGCTGAAAGAGAAATTTATGATCTCTTGGGCATTCAGATTACTAAAAAAAATAAAATAACTAAAAGAATCTTTTTCCCTAATCGTTTTACCGGTCATCCTTTGCGGAAAGACTTTGAATCGGTCGATTTTGAATGTTTTGAAGACTCCGATTCGCCATTTGAAAAAGATACAGATTTAACTCTAGAACAGATGTCTCAGAGGACCGTCGTGACCATGGGGCCGCAGCAGAGCGGAGATCGCGGTGCTTTTCGACTTTGGATGGAAATGGAGGATGATCTCATTTCCCGAATTGAACCTGAGCTTGGATTTATTCATAGAGGAATTGAGAAGTTATCTGAAAATCAAAATCTTAATCGGTCAATTCATTTAAGTGAAAGATTGAATTACTTATCACCCTCCGTAGGAAGTTTGCTCTGGTGTCGAGCGATTGAAGAAATGATTGCTATTGATATCCCTGAAAGGGCGAAAGCGATTAGAATGATATTGCTTGAGATGTCACGAATCATAGAACATTGCCGCGGTATTCATTCCATTCAAAGAGAACTTAAACTTGCTGCAGGAGAGTTACAATTTTCTCAAATTATAAAAACTGGGGAAAGACTTTTGTCTCGCTATTCTACCACTGGACATTTTTCACATCTCAACATGATTGGAGGAATGTCCAGAGATCTACCTCATTTTTGGATGGGGGAACTTATGGAATGGATCAGAACCGTAGAGCGCCACTTGTTTACTGGGCATGAGTCATTAAAAAGCTCTCAGTTTTGGTATGACCAAAATAGCATTAAAGGAATTATGGCCAGCGAAGCTCTTGAATGGGGAGTGACTGGGCCCATTTTGCGTTCTTGCGGAGTCAATTTTGATCTTCGTAAAGCAGAACCTTTTTATTTTTATCAAGATGTTGATTTTGAAATTCCACTTGGAATTAACGGCACAAGTTTTGATATCTACCTTGTAAAAGTTGAGGAAATAAAACAATCTCTCAATATATTGGCCCAGGTCGCAGATAATTTACCTGTAGGGGATTTTGTTAGTCAGGATCAACGCATTAGCTTTGCGAGCAAAGAGAAAATTAAAGAAGGTGACCTAGGGGCCATGGCAAGAAACCAAAGACTTATTAATATTGGGCCGACACTACCTCAGGGGAAAAAGTATACATCCTTAGAGTCTCCTAATGGCGAATTGGGCCTTTACTTAATAGGTGGAAACTCGGCACATCCTTTACGGGTTAAGTGGAGAACTCCAAGTTTTTATCACTTCCAACCATTTTCAAATTGGGCAAAAGGATTGAGTATTGATAGTGCGAGAGTCGTTTTTGAAAGTTTAAACATATTGACTAGTGAAGTTGATAGATAGAGGGTTAGATGATTCTTGGAAAAAAATTGTATGAGAATCACGGTGTCGTTAAGGGGTTTATTTTCTCCTTGCCATCACTTTTCAATTTCGTTTGGTCAAAAATCTCCATTCGAAACAATCAAAAGAAAATAGATTCTCATCAAAATGGAGTTCCTTATCTCGTCTTAGATGAGAAAGGCAAAGTTCTCTGTAATGCTTGTAAGCTTTGTGTTGATATTTGCCCTACTTCTTGTATGACTTTGAAAGGGCCAGCTGTTTCAGAGTGGACACCTCAGTCAAAACCTAAAAACTTCACACTTGATCTTGCACGTTGCACGATGTGCAAATTGTGCGATGACATCTGCCCGATTGACGCCATTAAAATGAGCCACCAAACAGTAATTGCTGGAGCCGCTGATTGGAATTGGAAAATGGATATTGAAATGTTGTCTAAACGACCTGGAGTTAATCAAGTTCCTGAAGTAAGTGAAGCGTCCAATCCTTAGGGAGAACTCCAAACAGTTCGTGTCTTTTATATCTTTGTAATCTCTCCAATTTTTCGATAAAGATTTCTCTTGGAATCTCTCGCCCTCCAAGATTATCGACTACAGGTGTGACCATTTGGGTATCGAGCCATTGAAGCCCATTGATATGAAGGCTATAGAGAACCGCAAGTAAGGCCAACTTCGAAGTATTTGACTCTTTGTGAAACATCGATTCACCGCTGACAATTCCATTTATACAAACTCCATAAAGTCCAGCGACGAGTTTGTCATTTGATAGGACCTCTACACAATAGGCGAGCTCTTTTTGAAAAAGGTGCTTATAGCCTTGAACAATGTCTTTTGTTATCCAAGTAGAAGTTTGTCCTTTTCTTTGTATCGTTCCACATTCTTTAATGACGGATTCAAAATCGCGATTGAATATGATTTTATAATTTTGTTTTTTTAGAAATTTACGCAAACTTTGAGAGAGATAGACTCGATCCCACTCAATGATTCCTCGAGGATCTGGAGAAAACCAAGCAAGGGGATACTGATCCGATATTGGCCATGGAAATATGCCGCGCTGATAGGCGAGAACTAGGGTTTCAACAGAGAAATCTCCGCCGATGGCCAGAAGTCCATGTTCATCAGCGAGTTCAATAGGAGGAAAGTTGGCGACAGGCATCTTATTTTAAAACTGACAGAAAACGGTTTAAAAGCATAGCGGCACTCTCTAATGTATTATGTGGTTCGATGTAATGAGGTGCTTCTCCAGCCCCTCTTGACATTGGAGCGACCTCAACTAAATCAGCTCCGGTTATGGGAGCGATTTCAGAGACGGCTTGAATAATTTGGTGACAGATATCTGGAGTTAAACCTCCAGGTTCAGGAGTTCCTGTGGCCGAAGCATATTTCTCATCTAGAGCATCTATATCAAAACTTAAATAGATTTCGTCAATATTGTGCTTCTTTAAGAGGACTTCAATTTTTTTGACGATGAAGTCTGATCCTTTATCCATGACTTCATTAGACCAAAACTGAGTTACTCCAAGTGTTGATTCCCAATGTGATCTGTCTTTCCCACTCGATCGAATTCCGACTTGAATGAGAAGCTCAGGCTCTGACAATAGCTCTATCATGTGATAGGCCCAAGAACCAAAACAAATATCTATTCCCAAGCGATGATCGAGGAGATCTGTGTGGGCATCAAAGTGAAGAATGGCACATTTTTTATTTTGATTTTTCTTTGACTGAATAAAAGCTTTGGCAGCAGGGTAACTCACGGAGTGGTCTCCTCCAAGCATCACCAATTTTTTATGCGGATAAAGGGAATGAAATCTCATTGCAAATTCTTCGGCTAAGGAAAGGGGGGAAACGGGCAACTCTTCAAACTCGTTGCCATAAAGGGCCTTTCGACATTTAGAAATGATCTCTTTGTTGAGATACTTATCGTGAAGAAGATGAGGGATAACTCTGATATCCCCAATATCAAAAATGTGCTCGTGATAGGGGAGCTGATAAAAGTGTGATCTTAAAAAAAGAGGTCCCCAATTAGCTCCTCTTAGAATTCCTCCACCTGTATCGCTACAGATTCCGTAAAGAATGACGTTATTAGCTTCAACCTCTTCGAGGCTCTTGAGCCATTTTTCTTGGACATTATCTGAAGTGTTATAAAGAAGCTGATTTAAAAACTGCTTTCGCTCTTTTGCAGTATTAACTGTGTAAACACCATTCCCTGGAGGAACTAAAGTCTTAGAGAGAAAAGTCTTAAAATCATTGTTCATGAAATCACTATAGCACTGATTAAATTAACATTCCATTGCGACAGCGATTATTAAGTAGTTTAGATTCATATTTTTGACGAAAAGCAGGAAGATTTAAGGCACTGAAATCTTCAAGAACTGATTTTTCGAACTGAATGATGGCCTGATCTAATTGATCAAAAACCCCAGCAATATGCGATGTTAGTTTTACGTTGGGAAGAATTTCTAATTCAGGAAGATCTCGAGGTTCCTTTTCAAAAACATCAAGATAAGCAAAGCTATGAGGATGTTTATTGAGAAAGATTATGAGATCACTAGTATTGATTAAAGAGCCACGAGCTGGATTGATAATGGTTAAGTCTGGCTTACATAAATTTAAGATTTTTTCATTGATCATGTGAAATGATGTTTGGTTAAGTGAGGCTGCAAGCAAGATCACGTCACATACCTTAACTAAGTCTTCCAAAGGAGCAGTTGGTCCTTTATAAGGATCATAACTCAAGGGTTCACAACCTAACGAGTGTAATGTATTTAAAAGCTGATTCCCAATTGGACCTTTGCCAATAACAAGGCAGGTAAGATCTTTGATACGTCTCCTCTTAAAAGCCCGCTTGAGATCCCATTGAGGCTTATGAGGAGTCGAGCTAAAGCGCTCAAAAAGTTGAGCGAGAGTATATTCACAGACTGCATTGGCCCTTATCTCATTTCCTAAAACAATTGGGACTCTTGATTGTTCAATAAAACTTAGAGGGAAATTGTCGTAGCCTGAATTGGGATGAACAATCAGGCGCAATTGATTGAGATCTATTCTCTTATGAAGTTGCCCCATGTCTGTAAGCGTATTAGTGAATAATATATGGGGTGCCTTTTCGCTGAGTGAGTATTTGAATCCAAGGTCGGTGACCATTTTTTCTTCAAACTTGACGAAATTTTGGGCTTGATAGGGAGAAACATCTGTTCTTGTAATAGTTAAATCTAAACTCATAGAAGACCTATTGGGACACTTATTCGCCGTAGACGTAATGTTTGTAAGCGGTTTCACAAACTTTAATCTGAACCCGCTCTTGACGTCGAGACCCAACGCGTACTCTCTTAAATTTTTCGACCATTCGACATTTCGTATAGGGTTTATCAAACTTAGGAGAACCTTCAGACGACAATTCTTTATTGACGACATAGCCAAGATTTTTTGCAAAATCAAAGACATTCAATTCTTTCATTTCTCCATTTTTGAGACCCAAGACATAGGTGCTCATTGCAATTGGAGAATTATCCCAGAGAGCAAGTTCAGCAACTTGATCGGGAGAAATAGTGGCCCTGCCAAAGATATAACTTGTTGGCCATTTGATTTCCGCATAAGCGTGATAAATGAGTTCTGAACAAACGATTTTACTAACAGTAGTTACGTCAAAATTGAAGTCATAGTCTTTGCCAAGTTGTGGCATCGCACGATTAAGGATTTGATCAACGAGTACTTTGTTTTCAAAAAGATTTTCCTGTCTCATTACTGCTAATTCGTCAATGTTGAGAAAGTCTTCTAAACTTGCCAAGCGAGTTCGAGGGCGTACCGCTTCTAATATTCTAATGCCATTTCTGATCGCATCATGATGAGGAACTATGAGAGGATGCTCCCAAAGTCCAAATTCTTTCAACTGTTCTTCACTTCCAAGCCATAGAGCAATATGTCCAAAGTTCCCTGGAATAAAAAAATCAGTAAGGGCAAATGGAGTTCTCTCTGAAATGATATCGAGAGGTCTCATACGTGACTCAATTAATTTATGTTTTGCGGGATCATTGTAAAGCCTACCAGATCTCCAACGTATGGCTCCTGCTGCATTTCCGAAATAACCACTAAGAATGTTCATGACATTGTTGGTACCGACAATAAAGTTGTCGATAGCATGATGATCGTTGAAAACGATAGAACGGCCAGCGACCATTTCTTTTGTAGAGGGGAGATTTATTGTTTCTTTGATTATAGAAGTGATTTCTTGATCATCTTTGTGATCATTGTCCAAAATCGACTGCTTTTTAACAAATTGCTTAACTGCCAACTCAAGAGTCATTCGATTAGTCATCGACATTGTCTTTTGAAGAACATCAGCAAGATCCTGAACTCTTTTTGTGATCCGCGAATCAGTGAGGATGATATCTTTTAAAACTCTTCTTAGAATTCCGATAGAATAAAAATCAGAATGTGCCTGATAGACAAAATCAAAAATGGCCAAGTGTCCAGTTAGCCAAACCATATCTTTTAAATCTTTCTTGTTATCTAAAGTATTAAAAAGTTCTTCAATCTGTTTGTTTTTTCCTGGAGCGTAAACCTGTGTATAGTGACCAATTGCGATTGTATAATTAACAAAGTTCTCTAAAACTTTTGAAATGTTATCTAACTGAATCCCATCAAGGGCATCACCTCTTTGAATCTGATCTTGAAGTTCAAGTGCAAACGAATGCATATACTCTTTCAACTGACCGAGTTCGTGAACGAGGCCATTAAAAATTTTAAAGTTATTATCAAAACGATTCGGGTCGACAGAGAAATTTTGTTTGTGGTTAATAATCTGCTTATGGAGCTCAAACAATCGAAGTGAAGAGTTTCTCTCCTGAGCATGGACCTGTCCGAAGCCATTTGCTAGGGCCACTAAAAATACCAGGACGGCGATACTGTTCCATAATCTTGTAAAGTTCATATTCCAAAAGTCTAGTGTTTGGGGGCGTAAGTCACAATCGACTCTGAAAAAAAGTGAGGGTTGTCTAGATCGGTGACATCTTCTAAGGTCTTGAAAATTCGAGGTTTTTAGGGTAGGCTTTGATTAATTCTTGCAATTCTCGTGACTTGACTGGCGAGCAGATGCAAGGGATAAGGTTGAGCATGATAAGTATAAAATCCTCGCGCGAAATAGAATTAATGAGAAAGACCTGTGCTCTAGCTTCACAGACCTTGGTTTATATTAAGGACTTTGTAAAAGTAGGGGTAAGCACTGAAGAATTGGACAAGCTTTGCCATGACTTTATTATCGCTAATGGTGCCTATCCTTCTCCTCTGAATTACCATGGTTTTCCTAAATCAGTTTGTACTTCTATTAACGAAGTGATTTGTCATGGTATTCCTACAAAAAAAGATGTTTTAAAGAACGGTGATATTTTAAATATTGATGTCACCACTTACCTCAACAAGTTTCATGGTGATACTAATATGACTTTTCTCATCGGTGATGTCAGCGATGAAGTAAAAAAATTAGTTGATGTTACCTATCTTTGTTTAAGAGAGGGGATCAAGCAGGTTCGTCCAGGTGGGCGAATTGGCGATATTGGTGCCGTTATTGAACAAATCGCTGGTGATCATGGATATGGTGTTGTTGAGGAATACTGTGGTCATGGAATAGGTAGAGAGTTTCACGAAGAGCCTCAAGTGACTCATGTTGGTATTAAAGGCACAGGTCCAGAGATGAAACCAGGAATGACGTTCACTATAGAGCCTATGATCAATCTTGGCTCACGTCATTGTAAACTTCTCAAAGATGGCTGGACAGTTATTACGAAAGACGGAAAAAAATCAGCTCAATTTGAACACACTATTCTTGTTACTGAGTCCGGTTTTGATATTCTCACTTTAAGACCTGATGAACCAAAGAACTTTTAATCAACATCAAGAGTCACCATTTGGCTTTGGAATTCCTGATTTCCATAACTCAAAGTCGTCACTTACTTTTCCAGAAGGGGAAGAAGTTACTCTGTACGTCGACATCGATAAGCATGAAAAGCTAAGCGCAATTGGATTTGTCCTTGAGGGAGCTGAGCATTGGATGGCGGCTTTTTCCTATTTTTGTGAGTGGAGCAGTGGCAAAAAAGTTGAAGATGTTTTATCTCATCGCTGGAGTGATGAATCGATTATAAGAGAAACTGGATCACCAGTGCTTTTTCTTCCATTGATCTTGATGAATCAATGCTGGAGAGATTACAAAGGAACGACTTTTTCAAATACAGTTCAGAAAATGAACGAAAATGATCTTATTTGTCGTTGCTTCAGTGTCTATCGTCCCCAGCTTTTAGCATTGGCCAAAAAAGAGGGAATCAAAAAAGTTGATACCTTCTTAAGAGAAACGATGGCAGGACAAGGCTGCGGAACTTGTCGCCAAGACGTTGAATCCCTCTTTTTCCAGAGTCAATTAAATTTAGAAGATCAACTTGAAAAGCATCGCCCGATGGGCATGCTGCCAGCGGAATTTTTAATTCAGATCGATAATTGGATTAGTGAATGGTTAAAAAGAGAGAAAATGCAGAATCAATTGGAATTAGCCCCTATACTTTTAGCAGGTGATACTTTGATTCTGAGACTCAATGATAAAAAAAATGCAGCGAAGATTCTTCCTAGTTTTAGAGACTTTTTAAGTTCAAAAGGAGTCCCGCCCTATATCAAATTATCTACTGGTGATTAGTTATCGATGCTTTTCTTCGTAGCGTTTTTTTGCGGAAGCTTCACATTTCTTAATGATACGATCTAAGTTTTTAAGTTTTTCAAACATTGATTCGACTCTCGATTTGTCCTTCATCAATTTATCTGTCGGAAAGTCTGATTCAAGATAATAATATCTCTCCATAAAGTAAGTAATCTCAGGAATTTCTTGAGAGAGACAGTCATGAGTGGGCAATAATTTTTGAAGATGGGCCAGATAAAGAAAAAAGATATGAGGACCACGATTTACCATATCTTCTAATTGCGAATTCTTATAAGCCCATAATCCTTCTTCACCACTTAAAATTCTAATTTGATAGAGATCTTTTCCATAAAGCAACATGTGATGAAGTAGGGCAAGTGAAGGAGCAAATTCCCGTTGGTTACAAATGGCATCGAGATATTTCTGTTTGACTTCTACATCATTAAAACTGGAAAGTTCATTGATAAACAATTGGTTAAGGAAATAGATAGGGCCATCATTTTTGGCCTTATGAATAAAGAGTTCTTCTTTTCCAAGGCAATGAAGCATATTTTTAACTGTCGCAGCATTTACGTTAGATACGACTGAAAAGAGTATAAAGACTGTGCAAATTTTAATATAATGGGCCATTAACTTTGATTGTAGTGTGACACCTTGTGATAATCAAGGCGGCAAACGCTCTAAAATTGGGGATTTTAAGTGAAAGAGATGAGTCTGGTCGAGCATTTAGAAGAATTGCGCAAGACCATGATTAGCGTAGCGATCATTCTTACTGTCAGTTTCTTCCTTTGTTACTCCCAAGGAGACCTCATCTCGGAGTTTTTGTTATCTCCATTGAGATCTGTTTTGAAGCAATCTCATGGTGGTCAGGTCGTTTATTTAGGTCTGCTTGATAAAGTGTTATCTCAGCTGCAAGTAGCTTTCTGGTCAAGTATTATTATCTCATCTCCCTTTTGGTTTTATCACGTCTGGAAATTTATCAAGCCAGGTCTTTTTGAACATGAGATTAGAGCGGTGAGACCATTTTTGGTCGTTGGCTTCTTTTTATTTGTGATTGGGGTTTGTTTTGGTTACTTCCTCGTTTTTCCTTATGGCTTTCAAGCCTTAATGGGCTACGGAGTTGGGGATGTCTCAGCTCAAATCTCACTTAAAGAATATTTAGTTCTCGCGAGTAAAATCTTAGTTTTTTTAGGCCTGCTTTTTCAATTGCCAAATGTACTTTTGATTTTAGGTTTTATGGGGCTCGTGACGAAGTACTCCCTGAGAGAAAAGCGCAGATACCTATATGTCTTTTTTGCTATTGCAGCTGCAGTACTAACACCTCCTGATGTTTTTACCATGATGGCACTTTGGGTTCCTCTTGTTATGCTTTTTGAAGTTGGAATTTTAGGTGTCGCTTTTATCGTTCATCCTTATCTTCACAGGAGACATGCATGAAATCTCTTAAGGCCATTATTCTCATCGTCAGTTCAATGTGGTTTGGTATGACTGCAGCTGTTGATTTTGTTGCCGTACCATTGGTGTTTACGACTTTGACCTCACTTGAGCAGGCTGGACAATTAGGAATTGCCGTCTTCAGCCGCTTTAATACGATTGAGTTATTGCTTGGAACGATCATGCTTGCTTTGAGCATGTTACTTTTCTTTAAAGAGAAAAATGGCAAGTGGAGTATCACCTGGGTTCTATTGAGTGTTCTCGTTGCCAGCTTAGCGATCACTTACTCTTTTTATTTGTCGCCAATGATTGGATTTTTAGGGCGTGAAATGCATCAGTTCCCATTGGAGAGTGAACCCTATTTAAAAGTCTATGAACAACATCAGTTCTTTCATAAGCTTTACGTTAAACTTGACTCTGTAAAATTAATTTCTCTTTTAGTTTTTATGGTTTCTCTTACTAAAAATCTTTGTAAAAAGGAGAATACCTAATGATTCTAGTCACAGGTGGAGCAGGTTTTATTGGATCTGTACTTGTTCGAGAACTTAATAAATTAGGACGAAGAGATATTGTGATTGTCGATCGCTTAAGGGAGGCGTTCAAATGGAAAAATTTAGCGGGTGCAAAATTTGAAGAATATATTCACGCCGATGACTTTTTAAGTGAAGTTCATGCTGATATCCACCGTGAAATAACGATCATCTTTCATATTGGAGCTTGTTCATCGACGACAGAGAGAGATGTGGATTACTTAATGGCGAATAATGTCGATTATTCAAAGAGTTTATTTCTTCTCGCGACAGAGAGAGGAATTCCTTTTATCTATGCATCTTCAGCTGCGACCTATGGAGCTGGCGAACAAGGTTACGTTGATTCGCATCAAGACTTGGAGAAACTACGTCCGCTTAATCCTTATGGTTATTCAAAACAACTTTTTGATGAATGGGTTTTGAGACAAAAAGAAACGCCACCTCTTTGGTTTGGTTTGAAATTTTTTAATGTCTTTGGACCTAACGAATATCACAAAGAAGAAATGAGATCTTTAGTTCACAAGGCCTACGGTCAAATCCTTGAGACTGGCAAAGTTAAACTTTTTAAATCACACAAAGAAGGATTTAAAGATGGAGAGCAGTTGCGAGATTTTATTTATGTAGCAGATGTCGTTCGTGCCATGATTCAAATGAAAGACTGCAAGTCAGGATCAGGCATATACAATATGGGAACTGGGATTGCCCGCTCTTTTTACGATCTCGTGGGCAATACCTTTACAGCGATGGGAAAGAAGGTAAATGTTGAATTCATTGATATGCCGGAGAGCATTCGCAATCAGTATCAGTACTTTACCCAAGCTGAAATGAAAAAATTTAATGAACTTCTTCCTACATTTAAATTTATGAGTTTAGAAGAAGCTGTTCAGGATTATGTTAAAAATTACCTCATGAAAGAGAATCCTTATTATTAATAATTATGACAAAGGAGGTAAGGATGCCTCTCAAAAAAGGACCTAAAGCAGCAGCTGATCTTCTCGCGAATCTTCCCGCGAGTGCTCGAGACAAAGTCATAGATGAAATGAGAAAGCAGAATCCCGAAATGACGGAAGCTTTACTCAAAATGATGATCACGATTGAAGATTTGCAATTTATTACTCCCAAAATGCTGCAAGAACTGTTGCGTGAAATTGATCTGACGGATCTCGCAAAATCGTTGAGGATTGCTTCAGCAGAATTAAAGAATTTTTTGTTTAAAAATATTTCAAACACCATAAAAAAAGATATTGAAGATATTCTGCTGGGACCTCCACTGCCTGTGAATAAGGTCCAAGAAGCCCAAGAAAGAATAATGGTCGTCGTTCGCAAAAAAGTTGAAAAAGGTGAATTGATAATTACTAGAGGCAAGGATGAGTATGTATAAAGTTTTTGCTCTCAGTTTTCTATTATTCTCTTGTTCGCATATCGTAACTGTTCCTTTAGCACCAGGGGAAGATCGCTTAAAGCATCAACAAGTCGGTGAACAAGCGGCCATTGCGACTCAAGGTCCCTATGCCTCTGCTGCTGCTCAAATGATTTTGTCTATGGGTGGGAACTTAGTTGATGCGGCAGTGGCTTCATCTTTTGTTATTTCGGTAGAGCGACCTCAATCAACGGGACTCGGTGGTGGTGGCTTTTTGCTTTACTACAAACCAGGCATGCTTCAGCCAGTTTCATTTGATTTTCGCGAACAAGCTCCACTTAAGGCCCATTCTAAAATGTACCTCGATGCTAAAGGCAATGAGATTCCTAAACTCTCGCTTGATGGTTCAATGGCCGTTGGAGTTCCTGGTCTCGTGGCGGGACTTTTTGAATTTCACCGTCAATATGGAAAGCTCGATTGGGATCTGGTTTTGGGACCGGCCATTGATCTGGCCGAACATGGCTTTGAAGTTTATCCTGAATTGGCAGAAGCTATCAAAGATCGCCAAAGCGTTTTGGCCCAATTTCCCGACTCAAAAAAAATCTTCTTAAACAAAGAAGGGAAGGCGTTGGTTCAAGGAGATTGGCTTTTTCAAAAAGACCTGGCCCAAACGCTAAGAATTATCGCTGAGCAGGGAGATAAGGGCTTTTATCAAGGAGCACTTGCTAAAAAACTAACCAGCTCAATTGTCAGTCACGGGGGCCTTTGGAGCAAAGAAGATTTATCCTCTTACAAAGTCAAAGAGCGAACTCCGATCTATGGCAATTACAAAGGCTATGGGATTTACTCTATGGCACCACCCAGTTCGGGCGGAGTCCACGTTATTCAAATTCTCAACATGGTTGAAAATGATGAGCTTGGTAAATATGGCGCTCAAGATCCTCGCAGTGTTCATTTAATAGCTTCAAGTATGCAACAAGCTTTTGCCGATCGCGCGGCTCACTTGGGTGATAGTGATTTTGTCAACGTTCCTATCGAAGATTTGAGCTCTAAAAATTATGCGCTTGATAAAAGACGTTTAATTCCAAAAAATCGGGCCCTTAAAAAAGATGAAGTAACTCCATTTAAAGTCAAAGAGATTGTTGAACCAGATCATACTACTCATTTTTCTATGATGAATAACAAAGGCGAAGTTGTGGTCTCAACACAAACCATTAATGGTTGGTTTGGATCAGGTCTCGTGGCGGAAGGCACTGGAGTCGTGATGAATAATGAGATGGACGATTTTGCGACTAAAGTAGGGGCGAGTAATCTCTTTGGTGCTGTTGGTGGTTCCCAAAATTTAGTAGAACCTAAAAAACGCCCGCTCTCTTCCATGTCTCCAACTATTGTTTTAAAGGACGGCATGCCGCTACTTGGAGTTGGAACCCCCTCTGGCACTCGCATCCTCACTTGTGTTGCTCAAACGCTGTTAAATGTTCTCGAATTTAAAATGAATTCGTGGGACGCGGTCAGTGCTCTTCGTTACCATCATCAATGGTCACCGGATCAATTGCGCTTTGAGAGCGATCTTTTGCCTGAGAGTCTAAAAGAAGACCTAACTGAAATGGGCCACGATGTTGTGATTAAAGATCTCGGCTGTCGCATTCAGTTGGTCAAAAGCAATGGCGCTCAACTCGAGGCCGTCTCGGATCCTCGTGGAAGTGGTGAGGCCAGAGCGTGGTAGTTATACCAGTAAGTGATAAACAATAAACGATCCCGTCCAAGCTAGTACAAACGTTCCTACAAAAGTCGCCATGGGAATTTTCCAACCACCAGTTTCTTTCTTTAAGATCGCCAAAGTGGACGTACACTGAAGGGCGAAGACAAAGAAGATGAGGATGGACCAGGCCACCGCCAGATTGAAGACCGGAAGTCCTGTTTCAGGATTGATCTCTGACATGAGTCGTTCACGCAGGGACTCACTTTCTTCATCCACATCACCTAGAGCATAAATGGTCCCCATGGCCGAGACGAAAAGTTCTCGCGCTCCAAAAGCGACCAAGAGACCAACTCCCATTTTCCAATCCATTCCGAGAGGTTTGATTACAGGTTCAATGGTGCGCCCGACGGTTCCGAGCATTGAGTGTTGAAGAGTAATTGACGCCACTTCGAGATCCGATTTTCCTTCAATCAAGTTTTGAGTAGGTTGCGGAAAGTTGGAGAGAAACCAGATGGCGATCGAGAGACCTAAAATAACGGTACCAGCTTTCTTTAAAAAGACTTTCGCTTTTATTAAAGCTTGGCGTAAAGCCACTTTGAGCGACGGTCTTTGGTAGAGAGGAAGATCGATAATAAAGTCGCCTGTCTCACCCTTGAAGATAGAGAGACGTAGAAGTTTTGCGATAACCAGAGCAAAAACGCTTCCTAAAAAATAGAGGAAGAAAAAAGACAGCGCCTGAGCATTGAAAACTCCCCAGACTTTTGTATTGGGAACGAATGTTCCAATTAGTAAAATATAAACGGGAAGACGAGCAGAGCAAGTAATCAGAGGCAAGGTCATCATGGTGGCGAGACGCTCTCTTGGGTTAGGTATTGTTCTCGTGGCCATGATTCCTGGAATGGCACAAGCGAAGCCAGACATATAAGGAAGAAAGGCTTTACCGTTTAAGCCGAAGACAGACATTATGCGATCGGTAACCACTGCAGCACGAGAGATATAACCTGATTGTTCAAGCAAGCTTAAGAGGAAAAAAAGAAACATAATTTGTGGTAAGAAAACGACCACGCCACCGACGCCGGCAATGACTCCATCGACAATGACAGACTTGATCAGGCCATCAGGAAGAAGACTTGAGACTCCATTGCCTAGCGCGGAAATCAGCGTTTCACTAAGATCCATTGCTGGGCCGGCCCAAGTGTAGATAGCATTAAAGATGAGATAGAAAACCGCCAAGAAAATGATTCCCCCCCATAAAGGATGGAGCACAAAAGAATCTAATTTTTGGGTAAAGCGAGACTTGGCATTGCGGGGTTGAACCACGTCTTTAAGAAGGGCACGAGCTTCATGATGAGACTGATTGATGAGTTGGGCCACTTCTTGATCGGGCGCCACTTCGATAAGCGGACTTTTTTCTGCGTGCTTTAAGAATTGGATTGAGTCCGAGCCAATTTTAATTTTTTGATTGGGCTGTGACCGATTGGATTTTATATTTGAGCGAATAAACTTATCAACGTTATCTGGTCTATCGGCAAGTGCGGAAATCGATTCGACTTTAAGTCCTAATCTTTGCTCGAGACCATTTAAGATTTCTTTAGAGAGTTCTCTTTCATCATCTTTGTTAATGAGTACAATGAGTTTTTCCGGAATGATTTTTTTTAAAGTTAAGGCAAGACCGAGAGAAGCTTCAATCCTTTGCCAGTCGAGAACCACGATCACTTGATCATAACCATTCGTTTGATCCAGATTAAGCAGCGCCCCCACAGTGACTCCCTCATCTATGGAATTGGGATTGAGATTATATATTCCAGGCAGATCGACAATTTCAATTTTCATGGATTCTTTAGAATTACTGGTAAGCTCGCCAGAACCAGCATCGACAGTAACACCAGAATAATTGGAAACTTTTCTATTTCCACCGGTTAAGAGATTAAATACAGTCGATTTACCAGAATTAGGAAAGCCGACTAAAAAGACAGTTGATGTTAAAGTTTCCATTAGGCAATCCTTTTCACTTGAATGACTCTCGCTTCACTGAGCCTTAGCGCAAAATAGGTTTCACTACTATGCTTGAGCGTTATTGGCCCTCCAAAAGGAGCGCGACCGGTAACGGTGACAATGTCATTTGGCATAAGACCTAAAGAGATGAATTTGAAATAAACCGAAGGGTTTTTAGTGAAGTCGATGAGCTCAAATTTTTCACCAACTTTACCGTTCTCCAAACTCATTTCAACTTCATTCATAATAGTAGATCCTACTTCTAGATAAATATTTTCCATAGATTCCTCACTGAGTTCGGGAGAATAGTCTTATTAGTTTGATTAGTCAAACTAATAAGAGAAGGGTCAAACAACACCAGTTTGGTGTCAAAATAGGGGTGCAACCTGCACCCAGGGCCATGCATCATACAGCTAAGTGGTTGAAAATATATTATAGATACTTTGGCACAGACTTCGCTTTAGTACTATCGACCGGGGTTCATAGGATGTGTCCCCAAAAAATCAGGGCCGACGGAAGAGAGGCCCATTCATGGAAGAAGCGAGTAAGGAGGACCCAATGGACAACAAGAATCTCGAATTTTTTAAGCAAATCTTTTTTGATCTTAAGAAAAACTGGAACAGTGAGAATCTTGAAGCACCTGAACTTTTAACAGCTGTTGATGGTGGTGATGAAGTTGATTGCGCTCTCACTGAAAGAGATAGAGAACTTACTTTAAAAATTGCAGGGCGGTCTCGATTTTTTCATAAAAAAATTGATGATGCACTTTCAAGAATAGACAGTGGTACTTTTGGCTGTTGTGAAGAGTGTGGTGAAGATATTGAACTAAGTCGTCTCAAGGCCAGACCAATGACGAATATGTGTATTCATTGTAAAGAAGAAGAAGAGAGAGCAGAGCAGACCATTCCTTATGGACGTCGCTCTCACACTTTAGGTAAGGCGATAGTTGGTGGAAATGCACTTACAGATTTGGATATTCAAAATAGACCAACATTAAAATTACTTCATTCAGAGATTTTAAATTAAGGGGTCTATTGAATCATAAACAAGATTCAATCTAGAGGGGTCGTATGACCCCTCTCTTCATTTGTAGCTCCTTGAAAGTGTGACCATTATTTCGGTCAAATGCGTATATGCCCATTTTTAAAGCCATTAAAATTCTTAAGAATTACTCCTAAGATGTTGAAATTGTGAATGGTATTTTTAAGCTTATGAAACTAGTCAACTATTCCGTTAAGATAGATGTGAGACAAGTTTTAATTTTAGGGAGATATCCATGAAGATCATGAGCTTTATACTTCTAGCTTTCTGTATGACTGCGAGTTTAATGGCGGAAGAAGTATCTGGCAAAGATCAAGAGATCAATAAGCAAATGTTGAAAAAAATGGTCGAAAGCTATCGACAAATTCTCCATGAAAAAACTCAATCCGTTAAAACGTTATCACCTGAAGATCTCGCTATTAAAATGAAAAATGAAGAAGATAGAAAGCTCTTTCTTCAGTTGGCCGAAGAGACTGGACTCAAGCGCTTTGCTCCAGCCATTTTAAAAGGTGACACTTATTATATTGAGTTGCCTTTTGGTCATAAAGCCTACTTCTCGGCCCTTGATGTTGTTGAAAATAGAATTTTCATTAATGATAAACCTTTTACGATTCCAGAAGGGGCGAGTTATAAAGAGTTGGTTCAAAAAATGAGAGTATTCTTGATGCCAAATTCAAGAAGATCGACATTTTTGGATACTTTCATTACTCCCGCTTACGCTTTCTTTACGGCCCAAATTTCCGATATCATCGTTGCTCATACCTCTGGTTATATTTCGATCAACTATGATGATGCCGATATTGTTCATGGCGAAAATCATTATGCCAAAATCTTTCATGACTCTTTAACAAGTGAAATTGCAAAAGCTAAAAAGGAATGTGTCCAAGTTCAATCTGACGTTGGAGAAAGCCGATACAATTTTTTATCTGATGGTGTTAAAAAAGTAATTGATAGCATGAAATTTGAAGACTCAAATTACAATGATTATGCGATCATCTCAGGACTTATGAAAAAGTATGCGGGGAAAGTGACAAAGGCAAAAAGTCCTTACGTCAAAAAAGAAGCATGGGGTTTAGGTGAAGTAGGGAAAATGATGAATGTTAACGATCGCTATGAGAATATGTTTGGCGACAAATGTGAGCTCTTCGTAAAAGTAATGCTACCTCAAGCTTATATGCCTGGAACTGTAAACACTTTTAAAACTTATCAACAAAATATTTGTAAGGGAATCAATGATCTCAAAGGTTGTTATAAGCAGATGGATGAACTCCATGCTAAAACTGATAATGATCGCCGACGCGGGTTGAAAAACTCAAGCGTTGGAGAGCTAAGAATTTTGGAATCGGTTCCTCAGTCTTCACAAAGTAAGTAGTACACGAATGAGAGAAAAGTTTATATGGAAATAAAAAAGGAATCGATAACCTTTGAAGGAGTGGAGTTATTTCCACTGCCAATGAGAACAGCACTTCGCTACTTTCAGCTTATTGATTTTAATATCTATCTCACCTCTGACGAAAAGAAATTTTTTAAAATTCGCCATGACGTCAAAATTATTCAAGAGGTCATCGAAAAATATCGTGATAAAGGAATTAAGGAAATCTATGTAGAAGAGCCCGATTATATGAATTTTTTGGCCAAAATTCGTCAGGGTCTCGCACAAAAGCTTTTTGACCCTTCGACTATTGAAGACAGCGATAATAAAGCAGTAGCAACACTTAATGAAGCCTATCTCATGCTCAAAAATGCGCTTTCTAATTTTGGTTTAACTCAAGGAACGCTTGAACTGGCAGAAGAAATTAACAAAGCCTCAATGCAAACTCTCAAACTATGTCCCAATATCTTCATGCTTTATAAACGTTATAAAAATGAATGTCAGGAAGGTTTTTTAGATGGTTTGCTTACTGGATTTATGACGACAATTCTCGTCGAAGGTGTCAGTTGGAGAACAAAGCCAATTGTCGAAAAATTATCTCTAGCAAGTTTATTATTGGATCTTAATCTCAGTAAAAAAGAATATACCGAAATGAAAGCGGCAATGGGGCAGGAAGTTGGTCTGAGCGAAAAAGTGAGAGTTCATCCAATAGAAATGTCTAAGTTGTTGAGCAAGTTTAAAGACTCCTTTCCAAAAGAGGTGCTCGATTGCGTTGAATTCCATCATGAAATGCCAGATGGCTCGGGATACCCAAAGGCCGTTGACTACCAAAGAATAAGTAAATTGCCCGCTTGCTTAATTTGCGCTCAGTACTTCTCTTTTTTAATTAGAAAAAACGAATTTGATTTTCAAAAGAAGGACATCATTATCGAAGAACTAAATTCTAAATTCAACTATCCAAACTTTAGTGAGTTTTTAGAAATTATGATTGATATTTTGACCTAGAGAAAATCGACTTGAAATTCATTTCGGAGTATCGAAAGTGTTTCCATCAAAGGTAATCCAATAATAGAATTAAAATCTTGACCTGCTATCGACTCAAAAAGAGCAATTCCATGTTCTTCAATTTTATACGATCCCGCACAGTCTAAGGGGCTATCAAGACTTATATAATTCTTGATCTGCGAAAGAGTGAGCTCTCTCATTTTCAATTGGGTCACTTGATGGAAGAGGATCTCTTTAGAACCTTGTATGATCGCTACAGATGTAACCAATTGGTGAGTCTTGCCGCTTAAACTTGCAAGCTGCTCCATTGCCTTCTCTGCTGTTCCAGGCTTACTAAAGACGAGATCATTAAAACCTACTGCTTGATCGGATCCGATGATGATTGAATCAGGATATTTTCTAGCGAGGTCTCTTGCCTTTAATAGGGCCAGAGTTTCTGTTAATTCAATTAAAGACAGACCTTTGTTCTTGAAAGCATCTTCATTAACGTTTGATCCAATCGCTTGAAAAGGGATCGCCAAGCGCTTAAAAAGCGCCTGGCGATATGAAGATGTCGTTGCAAGAATAATTTTAGACATTAGAGCAATTGGCCAGTGAGTTCTTGAATGAGGTCTTGAGTTCTCTTTACAAACATTTCTCGATCTTCAGATTTTAAACCTTCACTTGAAATATTCGCCAAGTCTTCAACATGATGGACGATCTTTTCAACCAAAGGACGATTCTTTTCAGATTGATTAAGCTTGAGAGCATTTATAATTAATGGATTGCCAGGATTGATAACTAAAGTCCTTTTAATCGGAAATGGATTATTTTGTCCCATATTTTGGGCCATTTTCGCGAAACGCTTCATTTGCTCATCTACTTTGAAGTAAGCAGGTGTGCCTGTATTTTTTATTTTTTGAATCTCAATATCAATTTTACCCAAGTCGGCTGGAGTTGATTCTTCTGTTGATTTCGGTGCGCCTACAAGAACTTCTTGAAAGAGATCTTTGACTTTGATGTCATCTTCATTTGTCGCTTCAGCTTCAAACAAGTTAGACATTTCGGAGTCAATTGAGACGAATTGATAATTTTGATCACCCACTTTTTTGTATTCCGCATGTTGCATAAAGTGTGGATCGATATATTCGTCGACAGTTAAGGCTTGAATACCAGCTTCTAATAACTCGCTACGAAGACTTGGATCTGATTTATCTTTTTCAAAATAAACGATCTTGTCTTTAAGTTTTTCTTTGAACTTTTCGGGAATAGATTCTTTGTACTCTGGTAAAGTGACGAGCTTGTTTTCGCTATTTTTGAATACAATCATTTCTCTCATGAGTTCATCAAACTTGGTGTCACTAACACAACCATATTTTACAAATAATCCAGTATCTTCCCAAATTTGTTCAAACTTTGGGCGATCATTGCGGAAAAGTTTTTTCAAGGCTTCTGCCACTTTTCTCACAATGTAATTAGAAATTTTTGTCACATTTGGGTCACCTTGAAGAGATGATCGAGAAACGTTAAGTGGAATATCAGATGAGTCCACAACTCCTTTTAAAAGTGACAGAAATTCTGGAATAATATTCTTCACATTATCAGAAACAAAGACTTGCTTTGAATAAAGGCGAATATTTTTTTCTTGGAAAGGCATTTTAGGATTAATTTTAGGGAAGTAGAGAATACCATCAAGCGTAAACGGGTGATCCACTTTTAAATGGAGCCAAAAAAGAGGTTCTGGATCCATAGGAAAGAGCTTCTTAAAGAATGTTTTATAGTCTTCATCTTTAAGCGTTGTAGGATCTTGCTTCCAAAGTGGAACAGTATCATTGATGACTCTTGGCTTAACCGCTACTTCAGGAGCTGATTCATCTACTGACCCATCATCTTTACGTGGTTTTTCTTTTCTTTCAACATCGATGATTGAGATTTCATAAGGCATGAAATCACAATAGCGGTGGAGGATATCTCCTAATTTCCACTCATCCAAAAATTCTTCTGATTCAGAGTTAATGTGAAGAGTGATTTGAGTACCAACTTCGGAACGCGTACTTTCAGCGAATACATAGTCTGTGTCGCCTTCGCAGATCCACTTTATAGGCTTGGCCCCTTCGTTCATTGAAAGCGAATCGACTTCAACTTTCGCCGCAACCATGAAAGATGAATAAAAACCTAGACCAAATTTACCAATGATATCAGAACCTTTTTCACCTTCTGATTTCATTTTTTGAACAAATTCTTCGGCACCAGAAAAGGCGAGTTGAGCGATATATTTCTCAACTTCTTCTTCAGTCATACCAAGACCGTTATCAGTGATAGTAATTGTTTTTAACGTTTTATTGATAGCAACGGAGATTTTTCCTTCTGGGATTTCAGTATTTTTATTTCGACCAAGAGTGGCACGCTTTGTAATAGCATCTGTTGCGTTTGAAACAAGTTCGCGTACGAAAATATCGTGTTCAGAGTAGAGCCATTTTTTGATAATGGGGAAGATGTCCGAAGTTTGAACTTTAATATTGCCCTTACGTTCCGTCATTTATAACTCCTTGCGATATGAAATGTTAATTATTGCCCTTAATCTGGTATCGAAAATGACAGTGTCAAGGTTGCGTGATAAAAAAGCAAAGATTAAGAGGGGCTTATGGATCAATCAAATTTGCGACGCGCAATTAGTGTTCTTACAACTGGTGGAACTATTGAAAAAAGCTACGATGAGGGCGATGGCTCTCTCGATAATCGCGACACTATCATCAAAGATAAAATCTTAAGCAAGATGAGGCTGCCTTACACAGAAATCATCGTTCAGACCATCATGCATAAAGATTCTCTTTATATGACTGAGGAAGATCGTCAGTTGGTTCTTAAAGTTGCAAAAGAAGAATTGCTTACTGGTCGACCGATTGTCATTCTTCATGGAACGGATACCATGACAGTGACGGCCGAACTCTTAAAAAGAGAAATCCCGAATCCTCCAAGTCCAATCATTTTTACTGGCGCGATGAAGCCATTAGGTTTTGACGATTCTGATGCTGCCCAAAATGTCATTGAAGCTCTTTATGCTGCAAAGATTTTGGCGCCAGGAATTTATATTTCGTTTCATAATCAAATATTCAATCCACCTTTTGTGAGAAAGAATAGAGATAAAAGAACTTTTGAGTTCTTTGATCCAATGGCGGTGAAGAAATGATTTACAAGCAAACCCTTGGCCAAGCTTTTCAATTATGCAAAGAAGATTGGAAGCCTGTATTGCTTTTGAGCTTCATCATTTGGATCTTAAATTATTTACTTGGATCGACAATGGGAGCAGGAGCTCAGTCTCCTGGTCTTATGATCTTTGCTATCGTCGCTTCGTTATTTCAAATGTACCTCCATGTTTTAATTGTTTTACGATCAAATGATTTGTGGAAATCTAAAGCTCAAGAATGGTCTCTGGTTATCAAAGAAGCTTCATGGGGAACGATCAGTTTTATACTTTATACTCTTTTACTCCTCATGATCTTGCTTTTTGCGGGAGGAGTTTTTGGTCTTATATTTTATTTAATTTTCAGTAAATTTTTACCTCAAGACCTATCAAAAGTAGTCCTGCCAATCTTAACAACGATACCTACAACATTATTATTATCAACTTTGTTGACGCCTTTTTTCCTTTTGCCCTGGATTGCAGTGATCGATCAAAATCATGAGCAAAGTTATCTCAAGATGGCGCGAACAATTGTCAAAAAAAGTCGCTGGTCTCTTTCCCTTTTAATTTGGATGCTCTTACTCTTTTTTGTCGTCGGAAATGTTCTTGAATTTGTTTCGATGGGAGCTGCATCTGAAGAAACTTTAGTTTGGGATTTCTTCTCTGCACTATTTGTGCCTGTGGGGATTATCCTTGATTATTTCTTAGTCGGCCTCTACTGGAAACTCAAAGAAGTTTCTCTCCCATGAAACCCTCGTTTTTTTAATAAGTTAGAGGCGTGAAAGTTTTACCTTGAAGGCCTGACTTAGAGCCTAAAAAAGGTCATTGTCACCCAAATTGTATTATGAGGGGAAGGCCATGTCTCGATTTACTAGAAAGCTTATTGTTTTTCTTATTTGTACAAACTCTATGAATGTTCTCGCAAAGAAGAAATCTGTGACCATTCTGATTGCGGCAAAAGAAACTGTTCAAAAAGAGCTCCTTTTTCCTGCTCGAATTGTTCCAGGTAAATTGGCCCAAGTGATTGCAGATTATCCTTCAATTGTTGAAAAGATTGAAGTGAATTTAGGTGATAAGGTTGATCAAAGTACTGTCCTGATTCAATTAAAACATAGTGATCCATTGTTCAATGAAAGGCGGTTAAAAGTTAAGTCTCCCATTGAAGGGAGAATCGCAAAAATTCAAGTTTCAGAAGGAAGTCAAATTGGAAGAGGTGAAAAGCTTCTGGTAATCGCTGGCGCCCGAGGAGAGAAAATCTTGTTGGAAGTACCTTCTAAAGATTTATCTCAAATTCATCAAGCTCAAACGGGAACTCTGATGATGGATAACGAATCTTTTAAAGTTGTAGTGAAAGGAATTTCTCCACTTATTGATACTGCCACTGGAACGGCAAGTGCTGAAATTGCTTTTGCCGCGGATGAAGCCAAACGACCATCGGGAATCCTCGGGAAAATTTCTCTAAAAGCAAATTCTCATGATGGAATTCTTATTCCAGAGCATGCTATTTCTTATCAAGGTAATAATACTTTCATCAAAAAAGTTGATAATGATAAAATTAGCAAGGTTGCAGTGAAGTTAGGCGAACGAATTCGAGATCGAGTTGAAATTGCTGAAGGGATTCAAGCGGGTGAGTGGGTCGTCGAAAGAGCGAGCGGCTATCTTGCCGATGGTGTTGAAGTTGAAGTTCAAAATCCACCAAAGAAAGATGAAGTTTTAGATTCAAAAGAAAATAAAGGGATTTAAGAAATGAACTCTCTTTTTAAATCTCCATTAAAAGTATATCTCGTCATGGGAATTCTTGCTTTAGCAGGAGTTTTTGCAGGTCTTAATCTACCCATCTCTTTGTATCCAAACTCTAACCGACCTACCATTTGGGTAAGCGTTAATTATGGACCTTATACAGCTGACGAATTCAAAAAACTTTATGGTGAAAGAATAGAGTCATCTTTATCAGGACTCTCAACAACCGATCTAGAGACAGATAAAGTAACTGCACAATATTATCAAAACAATGTTGAACTCACTGCAGAATTTCAGTGGGGAGCAGAGCCTAAGGAAGCACTTCAGGAAGTTCAAATTCAGATGAGCTCTCTCTTGAGTTCTTCACCTAAAGAGATTCGAGATTCATTGGGTGTTAATTTTTGGTCGCGAAGCTCAGGTTTTATTGCCATTTCATTCTTCTCAGATAAAAGAACGGAGGATGAACTTTATCGTTATCTTGAGCCACTTCTGACACCTAAGCTTCTTCAAGTGAAAGACGCTGAATCTCCTCAATTGTGGAACCCCACAAATAAAGAAATTGTGATAGAGCTTCATCCTGAAAGTATGTCAATGTTGGGACTTTTTCCTCAAGATGTAGAAAATGCGGTTAATCGTTCTTTGCAATCATTAAATGCTGGAAGCTTGGATGTAGGTCTTAATAAGATGAGCATTACGCTACCGCGAGAGCTTATCAATGAGCAAAAACTCGGAATGGTCCTTCTTGAGACAAATACCGGCAAGAGAATTCACTTAAATCAAGTTGCCTCAATCGACATTCGAGATTCAGGAGAGGGGAGTTCTATTTTTAAAACGAATGGAGCGAAGTCGCTTATCCTTTTCGCAAAGCCTCGCAGTGGTGGCAATGTGAAGAAAATGGCCGAAGATATTCTCTCTATTGTTGAAGAGCTCAAACCGACATTTCCAGATGATGTACAGTTTCGCGTTCTGGTTGATCCGTCCGAGTTTATTCGGGCTTCAGTCTCTAATGTTTTAAAAGAAGTCTTCGTAGCAGGCTTTTTGGCGGTTTTGGTACTTTTCTTCTTTATTGGAAGCTTCCGAAATACCATCACTGCAGCCCTCGAAATTCCGCTCTCTATCATTTTGGCCTTCATCATGATGAAGTTCTTTAATATGAACCTTAACCTCATTTCACTCGGTGGACTTGCCTTGGCAGCCGGGATGAACGTTGATGCATCAGTTGTTGTGATGGAGAACATCTTTAGACATTTTGAAGCAGTCAAAGGGCCACTCAATCCAGAATTGCGTCTTAAAATAATTGTGAGAGCTGTTAAAGAAGTGATGCTACCGATTGTAGCATCGACGATTTCTTCTCTTGTGGTTTTTGCTCCTCTCGCTATGACATCAGCTTTGACAAATGCCATTCTTGGAGACTTGGCAAAAGCGGTTGTCTTTAGCCATGGTTTATCAGCAATCGTCGCTCTTGTTTTAGTTCCAACAATACGTATGCAACTTATGAGTGTTGAGAAAGGTGGACATCATATTGTTTCCCCTTTTGAAAAATGGATTAGAGCAGGAGAAAAAATTTATAAGACTGCTTTAGAAAGGCTCATAAATACTCCTTGGATGAAGATTGCCCTTCTCGGTAGTGCTTCAGTTGCGCTTGTCCTCTCAATTCTTTTTCTCGTTCCAAAATTGGATAAAGAAATTATCGGATTGCCGGATACTGACTGGATTATTTTGGGTGCAGGGACAAGTGGTAACACTAAAAAGGCCCAGATGGATGAGACTATCAGCGAGCTTGAAAATACTTTATTGTCTCAATTTGGAGATGATATTAGCTATACCTTTGTTCAAATTAACGGTGCCAATAATGGAAACATTATGGCAAAGCTTAAGAACAAGAAAGATATGAATCGTGTTTGGAAAGCAATTGAAGAAAAATTCGAAAATACACCTACTGTTTCTTATTGGATAGTTCCATGGAATCCTGCAGAACTTCCGATTCCAAATCCCCCTCAAATGCGTTTGACAATTCGCGGAGGAGATACTGAAGAGCGTTTCCTAATGGCCCAAAGTCTGCTTGAAAAGCTCAAGGAAAAAGAACCTTTCTCAAGAATTTGGTCTGATCCTAATGTTTCGAAAGACCAACAGATTGTGATCGCTCCTAAGGTTGAGCAGTGGCAAGAATTAGCAAAACGTGGCGAAACAATGAGTTCCTATGCTTTGGCAGATCTTTTAAGAGTTGTGACCAATGGAAAAAGAATAGGTGACATACAAGTTGATGATGTGAATTATCCGATCGTCATGAATTATCCTGGAAAAATGTTGAATGCAGTTGAAGATCTCGAATCTTATCCAATGCTGATTGATGGAAAGATTGTGCCCTTAAGGTCGATGGTCGATATTAAGACTATTGATACTCGTGGTTCGCTCTATCGAGAAGATGGAAGAGATTTACTGGTCATCAGTGGCAAACAAAATAAAGGACATGAAAAAGAAGCTCCTGCCGGACTTAAAAAAGCACAAAAAATTGTCGAAGATTTTAAACTTAACGATCTTCCAAAAATGGGATTGAAAACGAATCCAAGTATACAATTTGAAGATGCTCAAAAAGATCTGAACGATGCTCTCGAGCAATTGGGAATTGCCGTAGGAATTTCTCTACTGCTCGTTCTCTTTACACTGCTCTTACAATTTGGATCTCTCGTTCAGACACTCATTATCATGACGGCGATTCCTTTTGGATTATTAGGAGTGATCGTTAGTTTGTGGGTTTTCAAATCGACCCTCTCTCTCAATTCGGTACTTGGAGTAATTCTTTTGAACGGGATTGCTGTTAGTAATTCAATTATTCTAGTGGATTGTCTATTGCGTTTTGTAAAAGAGGGGATGGCGCCCAAGCAAGCAGCACTATTGGCGGCGCAGACACGTTTGAGACCGATTTTGATTACTTCTTTAACAACTATTTTGGGTATGTTGCCAATTGCTTTAGGTTCAGGAGAAGGGGGAAAAATTCTTCAGCCTTTAGGAATTGCTGTTGCGGGGGGACTTTGGTTCTCTATGGTCTTTACATTGTTTGTCGTTCCAATGGTTGAATGTTGGGTTTTAAAGCCTCATTTTCATGCTGATTCCAAACCTGTTCGCGAAGAAGACCTAACTGATTATCAAGCTTCAGAATTTTTAGATTCTGAGGAGTCTGAATGGCTACAATAATTGGATTCTTTTTACTGAGCTTCTCGGTAAATGCTTCTGTTTTAGATTTTCAACAGACTATTGAATTAATTACTCAACAAGACCCTCAATTCTTGGCGCAAAGTGAAAAACTTCAAGCTCAAGAAACTCAGAGTTTGAGCTCGAGCTTAAGTTTATTGCCGACAATTAGTGCCAGTTACACGAGAGAAAAAAGTTATAATACCGAAGCGACTGGTTATGGCAGTAGTCTCTTGTTCACCGCTAATCTTTTTAAAGGCGGTAAAGACTACTTTAACTTACGTTCTCAATATCGATTGCTAGATAGTGAAGAAAAGACCCTCTCCGATAAGCAACTCGTTGCTCAGCAAAAAGCAATTGAGCTCACAGTGAGTTATTTGTTATCTCAAAAAAAATATCAAATAGTATATGATCTCCTACAAGTTCAGGAGAAATCATTAGGCGTAGCTAAAAAGAGATATGATCGTGGGATAATTCCTTTGCAGGAATTAGAAAAGGCTCAAGTTGATGTTTTCAATTCTGAGGCTCGTTTGACGAACGCCAAAATTGAAAAAGAGACTTTTCAAAAGCAAGTGCAGTCTTATCTTGGTCAAAATCAATTGAAAACAGAATGGCCATTCACGAAGCAGTTACTGAGCGGCAAGAAAACACCTATTAAAAATAAGAATGTTTTAAGGACTGATATTGCTTCATTAGAAGCCTATGTTGAATCATTAGAAAAATCGTATCAGTCACAATATGGGTCTTTTGTTCCGCAAGTAGATTTGAGTTATCGAATGACCAATGCTGCAAGTGAAAGTGGTTATTTCAATTCTAGAGGAGTTGAAGATAAAGTCTTAGCTCTTAATTTCACTTGGACTTTATGGAATGGTTATAAAGATAGAGCACAGTTGGCCTATTCACGCTATTTGAAAGAAGAAGCTAAGTATCGCTTAACAGATTTAAAGAGAAATTTTGGCGCAAGCATTGAAACAAAAAAATTAAATTATCAAACGTCCTTAGATTCACTTTCAAGAAGATTAAAAACTTTGGAAATTTCACGTAAGATTTATCGTCAATCTGTTCGTCGTTTTCAGGAAGGCAAACTTTCGGTTAACGATTTAGAACTCGATCAGAACCGTTATTTAGAAACAGAGATCTTGGCCCAAGAAGGGGAGGCTCAGGTTCATTTGGCTTTGAGCCAACTCTGCTATGAATATGGAACTTCTGTTTTTACTTGCTTGCAATAGACATTATGAAATTGCCTTTGACTTTCTTTTCTTTTAAACTTTTTAAGTGAAATCAATTTATATACTCATTTTAGTTTTCATAGCTTATTCATTTGATGTAAAGGCAAACATTACGATTGGTACTTTTGGGCCGCCCATAGATCGCGTGAGAGAAAAAGCGTCTGAAACAGAAAGTACTTTCGCCTTAAAGCCTTTTATTGGTTTATTTTATAAATATCCAGCTTTTTTTCCTTGGGTCTATGACTTTGAAATAGGTTATGTATTTCCTCAAACTTCTTTCGAAAATATGAATCCGGAAACTAAAAATCGTAAATTATTTTGGGAACTCAATTCCAATTATTATTGGAATAAAATGTTTTTTGGTATTATTGGAATTTCAACAGTAATGACTAAAGTCTACGGGGATGGAAGCTCTGTAAAAGAAGGTTCAAATACATATTATTATCCTTCTGATGAAGGGCAAACTTCTTATAATACTATATTAAATTTAGGTCTAGGATACGACTATAATCAGCTTATCTATGGTGAATTTAAAACACATGTCTGGCAGGTTTTAGATAGTCAATCGCGTGCATTTTCAATTTCTCTTTCATTGAAGTATAGGGTTTTTTAATGAATAAAAATTTTGTAGTGCTGATTTCATTTTTAATTTCTCAACAAGTCTTAGCTTTTACTTTAACAGATAGTCGATTTTTTAGATTTAATAATAACGAAGATATTATCATTGATGTTGCTTCTGATGGTTGTTCTGCATCGGGAGGTTACACTGCGGAAGAGCTTTTAAGTCTTGCTGTACACGGTGCTGAACTTTATTGGAACACGGTAGAAACTGCAAATATTAAATTAGTGAGAGGAAGTGTTCTAAGTGCAACGGCCAACGGCAAAGACTTGAATAGTTTTTATAGTGCCGTTTTCTCCAATAGAAACCATATTGTAATTGGTTGTAGCTCGGCTGTTCCTGCCACTGCTGCCGCTTATTCAACTGCAAGAGGATCAGATCGCAATCAGATTGGTTTGGTTTTATTTAAAGATGATAGTACCAATTTTGGTCGTTCTTACGACACTACTGCAGCAATTATGGCCCATGAAATGGGTCATTGTTTAGGGCTTGGACATACTTCTTTTCCAAATGCTTTAATGCAAAGTAGTGGAGGTTCTTTAGGCTTATATAAGCTCTCTCAAGATGATCGCGATGGAATAACTTATTTGTACCCCCATGAGAAAAAAGCTGGAGGTTGCCTAGGTGCAATTGGCAGTATTAAGGATATTTCGAGCGACGATCATTATCAGGATAGTATGGCCTTCTTTATAGGCTTAACTTTGATTCTTCTTATGATTAATATTCGAGCAGTAAAGAACCCCCAATTGGAATAATTGAGGTTTATTGGCCATACTTTGAGGCATTCTTTTTTCATTTATCTCTCATTTGTAAGTGTCTGTAAAATTAAACAAATATGAAAAAGTCCTTTAATTACAACGACTTGAGGTCGACTCACGATGGTGGGATGGCTTAAAAATTCCCAAATAGCAGTACAATAGAGTCAAGTTCTCTTTGGTCAAAAGCTTAAGGTTAACAAGCATTTGGACCGAAAAGAAAGGGTATGGGAATGAGTAAGAACAGGCTCTTGAAATTAATTGAAGTGATGATGGTAGTGAGTTCGCTATTCTTGTCGAGCTGTTTGTCCCAAAGTGGAACAGGAAAAGGTCGCAGTAAAGTGAGTCAGGGTGTGACCACGAAAACCCCTGATAATAATTCAGGTGGTGGTAATGGATCAGCACCTGGAAATGACAACGTCGGAAATTCTACAGATCAAATTATTGAAAATGGTAAAGTTGAGCTTCGCCATTTCGTCGATCCTTTCGATGGAACTTATAAAACGAAAGTAACAATTCCAAAAAATTTCACTGGTCTTCTTTATCTATCGGGAATCAATGTTTCATCTCTTACGAGCAAAGTAGTGAGTGTACGCTTTCGCTTTGGACGTGAAAAAGAAGAAGTCATTATTCCGGCCGTGATTTCACGCGCTCCAGGAATTATTCCTCAAACAGATATCGAAGTTCTTATTATGGATATGAAAACTCGTCCATTTGAAAGAATTCGTCTTCTCTACGACCTTTATGATTACAATGATTACGACGCTGATGATGATGGAATCGAAGAGCTTGAGCCAGTATTAGACGAAAGAAATAGCGGTCTTTATTGTCGTGGTTTAAAGCTTGAAGACGATCCTACTTTCAGTGATGGTGATTCTAATAAAGATGGAATTTGTAATGAAGCCGCTGATGTTTGCCAATTTGCTTACGCCAAAGTTATCGATCAAGGCTTAGTTAAAAATGCAGATGGTCTCTCTATTGTTCCTTCAAATCCACAGATAGATATTACTAAAACAGGATACACCTCTGATAGTGCTGCAAATACTTTGACGAAGTGTTTACCAGATGCAAGTGATTTAAATACTTTCTTGGGAGTGACAAATCTTTCGGGATTCACTTCTCTTGATTATGGAGTTCCGAACAATATTTCACTTGATGGCAACACTTATACTTACAATGGTCCTTATCGTCCGATTGCACGAGACGAGTGGGAAGTTCGCGAAGCAGCGGTTTTTGGGACGTCAGGATTGTTTAAAGATTTGATGCCGAACACTCCAAGCGCTACCCCAAGTGACTTCAATAAGGCTTCTCTCGGTGGTATTAAGTCATTTCTTTTCCCTCGTGCAGGCAAGATGAGTCTTCAGGCCAATATTGGTCATTGGTCTTCAACCAATCCTTTCGATCCAACTCGCGCCTTAACCTCTTTAGTTGCTGGTGGGACTTCCGCTTATATGGATGGTTGTAATATTCGCGTTTCAAATTACGATAAAAATATAAATGAAGGGATCCAATCCTGTAACGTCGCTGCAACAGTCAGCTTAATTACAACTAATATTGCTACTGGTGAAGTCGAAGAAATAACAACTTCAAATGAAGTAAAGCTTCAATTAGTTCGCGCCAGTGTCACTAACTTTGAAGGTAAAGAGGTTCTTTTTAGCTCCATGAAAACCTGTACCAATTCTTCAGCTTGCGGAATTAACGAATGTTGTTTTAACAATCGTTGCTGGGGTAAAGAACTTGTTTCTCAATGTCTAGAAGATGCTCCTACCATTGGTAATAGAGCAATTGGTCAAGCTTGCTCTACCGACTACGATTGTACATCAATTTGCTGTAACGCTTCGACCGGAACATGTGCGGTTCATGATAATAAGCAAAGTCCTCCTGTCCTATGTAGCAAATCTCCAGGACAATTCTGTGTGGCCAAAGAATACTGTCGCAAAGAAAATATTAATCAATGCTTTATTGTTAAAACTGGTATTGACCCACAAGGAAAGAAGACTTGTGCTTTACGTTGTTACAACGTTCCAACATTTGGAGACTGTAAAGATGGTGTTTGTTCGCCTCCTGTGGTCCCTGAAATTCCAGCTTTTGACCCCTCATCTGATACAGCTTGTGATGAAGCGATTGATCCCCCAACTAAGTTTCAATAAATTAAACAATGACGCCTAGCAAACTTTTGCAATGAGCACAGAGGCCAGATAAGATAGGGCATGAAAATTTTGGTTCATTTCCTATTCTTTATTTTGTGCTCGCAAGTTTTTGCGGGAGAGGCAAAATGGACGAGAAAAGAAAAAGAACTAATAAAAAAATTAAGCTCCCCTGAATTTCTTTATCTTTCTCAGAAGAAAGAAATTTCAGTCCGTTCTCAAAAATCGATTCATTATGTCTTAGAAGCATTTAGTGAACTAGACCAAAAACAATTGGCCCTCGACCTTCAAAAATTTCCCTATCACCGATTGAACGCTTTTGAGGAAAGAGAAATGATCATCAGGGAAGCGCGAAAATTTGAATTAAATAAGCCTTCGGAGGACAAGTGATTCCAGAATTAGAAAATTGTCATCTCGATCATATTGCTATTGCTGTTAAGAGTATTAATGATAGTCAAAAAATTTATAGCGATTTAGGCTTGGTCTTTGATCCTAAAAGAGAAGTGGTTGAAGACCAGTCTGTGACAACATCTTTTGCTCAAATTGATCAAATGGCCCATATTGAATTGTTAGAACCTTTTGGTGATTCAGGACCGATCCATACTTTCATTGAAAAAAAAGGGCCTGGACTGCATCACTTATGCTTTAGAGTCAAAGATATTGTTGCGAAGGAAAAAGAACTACTCGAAAAGGGTTATATATTACTCTATCCAAAGGCCAAGTTAGGGGCAAATTCTTGTTTGGTTAATTTTATTCATCCAAAAAGTGCAGGGGGAGTTCTCATCGAGATCTCTCAACATAAGGCGACTGTATGAATTCTCCTTCTTTTCAAATACCAACTCTTACTAAAATAAATCGTTATTTAGTTATTTCACTGGCGATTCTTTTTGTCGTTTCTTCAATTTTTCAAGCTTCCATGAATATTTCTTTGCCCTATCATTTTGGGCTTTCGCTTGGTGGAGTTTCTGATGGAAAAATATTTCAGTTAATCACTTATCCTTTTTTAGCTCGCAATCTACTAGAGCTTTTGTTTGATGCTATGGTGATTTGGTTTATTGGTTCCGACCTTGAAAATCTTTGGGGAGAAAAACGATACCTCTCTTTTTTACTTTCGGTTATTATCGGATCTGGTCTTTTCTATCTTCTCGCTGAAGGAATTTCTGGAGCAGGGGTTGTTCTTTATGGCCCTTCAATCATGGGTTTAGGTCTATGTTTGGCCTTTGGGGTACTGTACCCTGATCGGACTATGTACTTTCTTTTTTTCCCGGTAAAGGCCCGCTACTTCGTCCTGATCCTGATAGCGATGAGTCTCTACAACGGTGTTTTTTCACCCATGGGAATCTTGGCCTGGGGACAACTTGGAGCTTTTGCTAGTGCTTGGGCCTGGATGGTCCAACAGAGTCGAAAATCTGGGGGGGGAGGAAAACGCAAAAGTCGTTCTAAGCATTTACAGTTAGTTAAGGAAGAAGAGACTAAGAAGGACAAAATTACTTATCATTAAACGGTGCGTCTAGCGCTTGATTTCTTATAGCGTCCTTGATACCTTGCCACATCATTAATTTTTAGACTGAGAGGATCTTCCATGCGTTTAAGTCGTGCTTTAGAAGAGAAAAAATTAGACCTTCGCCTTCGCGATAAACTTACACACGAAGGAAAATTAACTCCAAAGCAAATTGAAGAGTACTTGAAAACTCTTTCAGATGATCAATCAAAAGCTACTTTCACAGAAAGAGGCCATGATCATCAGTCTCATACTCCACAATAATTTTTACTAAAATTGAGATACAAAAAAAGCCGCTTTCAAGCGGCTTTTTTTATTGAACGACGAAGACAGTAAATTGAATATCTTTTATTTTTTTGCCACCTAAAACTTCATTAATTCTATTTTTGATTCGATTTTCAAACAGCATTTTTCCCATCACAGTATTGAGCTCATCAGATTCCATATTAGAAGCGACATCAATAATTGAATCGTAAATGATCGCCTTCTTTTTATCGACGAGATCTCTCGTTTCACTCTTAAAAGGAATTAAATAAGATTCAAGATCGAGGTAATGCAATCGAGATCTTTCAGTAGGGAGATTGATGGTTAGTTTATCAAGCTTTATGGCCTCTTTGAAATTAAGGGCCTTGGCATCTTGAATTAGTTTTTGCTTCTCAACTTTTTCATTGGGAAGTGGTTTTGTATAAAGCATTTCAGTGTAAACAAAGAGGGCCAAGACAGCAGCTGATGCCAGTGTCATTAAAGAGATCAGGGCCATATCAATTGTTTTATTGCCAGTCATGAGGATATTTTAGCATGTCTGAGAAAGAGGGCCATAGGCAACGAGAATGCCTATGACCCATAAAAAAAGTCAGATATTAAAGTTTAAGTGGGGTGTAGGGAAGCTCAAGATCTGTCGCAATCTGTTCATAAACGAGGTTGCCGTTATGAATGTTGATTCCCAATTTTAAAGCAGGATCTTGTCTTGAAGCTTCATCAACACCTAACTTGGCAATGGCCCTAGCATACTTGAGAGTCGTATTTGTTAGCGCCAGAGTTGAAGTTCTTGCCACTGCTCCAGGCATATTTGCTACGCAATAGTGAACAACTCCATCAACATCAAATGTTGGATTTTCGTGAGTTGTAGGACGACAAGTTTCAATACAGCCACCTTGATCAACGGCGATATCAACAACGACAGACCCTTTTTCCATGCGAGAAATCATCTCTCTTGTCACAAGTTTAGGAGCCTTTGCCCCAGGAACAAGCACGGCCCCAATGACAAGATCGGCATGAATAACGGTCTCTTCAACATTGTGAAGATTAGAGAATAGAGTAGTAATTCTGTTTTCAAAAAGATCATCGAGTTCAGCAAGTCTTTTAACGGATAGATCGATTGCCGTTACATCAGCTCCCATTCCCATCGCCATTTTAATGGCATTTGTTCCAGCAATCCCGCAACCAATAACGGCCACGCGAGCACGTCTTACGCCTGGAACACCTCCGAGAAGCATGCCTTTTCCACCTTTGTCATTTTGTAGATAAGTTGCACCAATTTGAGTGGCCATTCTACCTGCTACTTCAGACATAGGAGTAAGAAGAGGGAGTGAGCGATCTGGAAGTTGAATTGTTTCATAAGCAACACAAGTTGATCCTGACTTCATCAATCCCATCGTTAATTCTCTTTCTGCTGCTAAATGCAAATAGGTGTAGAGAATATGGTGTGGTTTTAAAAGAGCGACTTCTCTCGGTTGGGGCTCTTTTACTTTGATGATCATTTGGGCGGTTTCAAAAACTGCTTCTAATGAAGGCAAAATTTTTGCTCCAGCTTTTTGGTATTCTTCGTCAGTGATACCAATTCCGAGTCCGGCATTGGTCTCAACAAAAAGCTCATGGCCATCATGGACTAGTTGACGAACACCACTAGGTACTAGACCAACGCGATTTTCTTTAATTTTAATTTCCTTTGGCACACCTATTTTCATGGTGAATCTCCTCAATATTAGGCGTTATTTTTGGCGAATCATACCAAAAGAGTCGTGAAAGCGCGACTAGAAAAGCTGGTCCAATTGTTCCGCATTGCCATGCTAGGTCCTTGGAATTAGACTATTTTTACTAATGTTTCCCAGGAGATATCATGACTTTGAAATGGACGTCACTGTCTGTTCTGGCCCTTTTGTTAAGCACGACTATTAATAGTTGTTCACACTCTAAAAAGAATTCTACGGATTCAATGGCCAGTTCAATTGATGAGAAAGAAATCAATGTTGAAAAAAAGATTTTGAGCAATGGCTTAAAAGTTTTAGTGGTCGAGAACCACCGATTGCCAATTATGTCTTACTACACATTTTACAATGTTGGTGGCCGTTACGAAGAATCGGGGACAACTGGAGCTACTCACTTTCTGGAACATTTAATGTTCAAAGGCGCAAAGAAATTTGGTCCAGGAGATTTTGAGAGACTGATTGAATCTAATGGCGGTTCAAGTAATGCTTACACGACATTTGATTCTACAGTTTATTATGAAAGCGTACCTTCCACTTTGCTAGAGACAGTTGTCGATCTCGAGTCTGATCGAATGGAAAACCTTTTATTAGAAGAGGAGTCTTTTGAAAAAGAAAGACAAGTCGTAAAAGAAGAAAGAAAAATGCGCTATGAGAATAATCCTGGAGGGCAAATCTACTTGGCGACAAACCAAGCTGTTTACCAAGGCAACCCATACGGAGGATCTGTCATTGGAGATTTAAAAGATTTGGATTCATTGAACCGAGATCAAGTAAGAGACTTCTTCAAAAAATTCTATACTCCAGACAATGCTATCATCGTCGTGGTTGGTGATGTTGATGCAGCAGAGGTATTTAGTAAGGTCGAAGAAAAAATGGGTAATCTCAAGCCATCATCTCAAGAGATTCGTGACTATAAGGCCAAAAAAGATCATATTGATAATTATAAGTTTCACTGGAATGGCCATAAGGAAATTGCACTTCATGGTCAAAGCTCTAATCCGCTTTTCATACTGGCCTTTAAAGCTGCCGCTTTGGGAGAAGACATTGCCTATGTCCAAGACATTCTTTCGACAATGCTGAGCTCAGGGGATTCCTCATATCTCGTACAGCAATTTGTTAAATCAAAAAGACCGAGCATGATTTCGATTTCCAGTGGAAACTCAAATATGAGATATTCAGGGATGTTCACAATCGGTGGAGAACTTCTACCAAAGAGAAGTCTTGCGAAGGCAAAATCGGAGCTTATGAGTGCTCTTAAAAAATCCTGTGATTCAGTGGTCACGGAAAGAAACCTACAAAAATCTCGTAATATGCTTTTGTCCGGTTTTTATAGTGGACTTCAGTCTAATGCAGGAGTGGCACATCTCTTAGGAACACAAGAGAATTTTTTTGGTGATTACCGTTATTATAAAACGGAACTCAATAAATACTTATCCATTAATCTCGCACAAGTGAAGAGCGCCTGCCAGGATCTCTTCAATTCACCGGATAGCTTCTTTGTAAGTGTATGGGATAAGAACTCTAAAAAATAACAAGGACCTTTGTATGTTAAAATATTTTTTCATGGCCTTTATTATCTCTTCAACAGCTATAGCAAAAGACTATGGTAGAGACCAACTTCAAAATCTCTCTTGGGGTGGCGTTGACGTTCTTTGGTTGAAAGATGATCGTTTTCCAACTTACTCTATTTCAGTCTATTTTGCGGATGGAGCCCTGGGGGATGGAAAAGTTAAAGGTTCAACTTCTGCCGCTTTAGGCTTGATTAAATCGGGTACTCGTCGCTATGGTCAAAAAGAAATTTCTGATACCCTAGATTTTTTTGCTGCCAATTTAGACACCAGTGTTAATCACGAATATTCTCGTTTAGAAATTTCTGGTTTGGTTAAAGACATTGTTCCGACGATGAAAAAAGTTTGTCATCTTATGCAAGATTCTGTTTACCCAAAAAGTGAGCTAAAAAAAGAATTAGATAGTCTTCATGCCTCACTGGCCAATGTCGAAACAGATCATCGTTCTCTAGCTGATCTTGTTTTTAGAGAAGTTTCTTTAAAAGGAGTTCCTTTTTCTTATCCTGTAACTGGTCGAATGAAAGATCATAAATTTTTAAATTCGAATGTCCTGAAAAAAAGATTAGAGCAGTTAAATAGTGAAGTGAAAAAAAGAATTTATATTACAGGGCCAAGCGAGATATTAAATATTGATAAGATTATTAATGAAGAGTGTGGATGGAGTAGCAAAGCAACATTTGTTCGTAATGTTGATTATAAGTCTCAAAAGACAACTAAAGGACCTTCAATCTTTTTAGTTCCTGTGAAAAAGGCTAATCAGGCCCAAGTCCGAATCGGTCGTTTTTTGAATAAAGATGAGTTGATACCGGGAGATGAAAGACACGCTTTACTAGGTGAATTTTTGGCCGGAGGTTTTACTTCAATTCTCATGGATGAATTAAGAACCAAAAGGGGATTAGTTTATGGAGTGGGTGCCTTTTCAGCAGCACAAAGAGATTATGGGCGAGCAGTTATTACGACCGCAACAAGAGCTGAAAAAGTGGTGGAGTTAATTAATGTGGTCAAAGACTCTTTGCAAAAATTGAGCCTAAAAGAAGTGGATCAGCAGAGATTTGAATTGGCGAAAAGTGGATTGGCCGGTTCATATCCCTTTAGATTTGAACAATCTGAACATTACCTTTTTCAACTTTTATTTTTAGATCATCTGGGACTTTCGTATGATGAGCTCTATAAAAGCGCAGACAAGATAAGAGGTTATAAATTAGATGATTTATCACAGCTCGCGAATCAAGTTTTTGAATGGGATAACTTAACGATTCTCGTCTTAGGTGAAGCAAGTTTGAAAAAAGAATTAGAGAAACTTGGAAAGGTCACTATTCTTAATTACAAAGATTATCTCTAGCGAGCTTCTGTCTGGCATTCCATATTGACGATAGCGCCTGGACGTACGATGAGATTCTTGGCGATGATTTCACCTGAAACAATGGCCGAAGAATGAATAATCAAAAGTTCTGAACAGTTTATAGAACCTTCTATTTTTCCAAAAATTTCAATCCGTGAACCTTTAATTAAACCTCTAATATAGGCACTAGATTCAATCGTTAATGGAGCCTCGGCGTCCATGGTGATTTCACCTTCAATGTCTCCAGAGAGATGAGTTGTATTGAAGAAATGAAAGGTTCCTGTTGCTTTAGATTTTTGTCCAAAGAGATTATATTCCTGGCGTACGAGAACTTCTGTTTCTTGGTTCATTTTAATCATGGTTTGATCTCTGAAGATTGAATTCGTTTGAACATCAAGTCACCTGTTCTCGAAAAGATAAGGATTTTGACAAGTGCTGTTGTTGGCTTTGTAGGCGCTGGGAATTTCGCTTCAACGGGTCTAAAGCGTGAAGTTGCAAAAATCTCACCATTTGAAAAGAGAACTTGTAGATCTCCTTCACTAAAGCTTGATTCAGGATAAAAATAAAGCGATTGATCAATTCTTAAAACTACAAAAATAAAACCAGAGATTCTTGCTGAATCCTTAGTTACGTTGACAAGATTAAAGCGAACGACAGTTTGCCCATTCTCCACAACAGTCTGGAATCCATCCATTGACAATGCTGGGGTTTGACTTAGGTCATTAGCCCCGGGAACAGTTGAGTAGAGCTGAAGAATCGAAAGCGGAGTATTGTCAGATACAGCAGCTGTTTGGGAGAGTTTATCTTGAAGTTCTTTTAAGACGACATCTGCTGATGCTTTTTCTTGAGTGAGATCGAGATTCTCTTTTTTTAATTGGCTCACTACTTCTGGATCAACTTGATTCATATTTGTTCTGAGTTGTTGGTAGGCCAATACAGATACGAGGGCAATAAATAAACTTACGATTGAAAATCCAGGAAGTCCCCAGAAAAGGGTTCGAAACGCTTGTCTTGAAATTTCGTAATAACGTGGTGCTTTGACCCCATCATAAATAATGAAGGAGAGTTTACTTTTCTTTTCTGTTAAAATTTTACTCATGCCTTAACTGCCTATGAATTAATTGCGCAGTTTCTTGGCCTCATTGAAAATTTGAACCGGATCATTGCTCTTAAAAAATCGCATTGACGGTTGAAAGGCCACCTGCTCATCAGTCTCAGGGATACCTGTTTTGGTCCATTGTTCTGAGACTATGCGCCAATTGTAGAACTCGTCCCGCTTAAAGTACAGAGTTTTGCGGCCCTTATCTTTGATGGTGTTAGAAACATAATCTTGTACAAAAGTAACGACTGCATATCTTCCAGAGTAAAGGATTGATATATTATCGATACCGACCTGAGGTGCTCCAGGCGCAGCGAAAACTGCTCTTTTATATTGGCCAAATGAATTTAAACTACCGCGGATAGGATCTTTAAAATCTTTATGATAACTACTAATATACTTTTCAAAATCTTCCTGTTGCCAAGCTTCCAACCATAATTTGAGACTGTCAGTAAGACCTGATCTCATCTGCTCCCAGGCATCTTTTTTAAGGTAAGTGAGTTCTTGAACGACGACTACTGCTGTTCTGTTGAGCTCAATAAATTTTGAAATTTCGATGAGATCTGAATTCGCAGTTACGATACATCCTCGCGAATCCAATCCTTTTTCAATTCTTGTCTCGTCATTAGTTGAGTGGATCCAAATTCCCCCCCCAGTTTTTCCTGAAGATTGATCCATTGCATTTGGATAATCGAGAACAAAAGCCCCAACTCCGTAGATTTCACCTTGTTGACCTTGGCGCTTTAAAAGCTCTTCATGGCTGATGAAATCGGTCAAGAAATAGACGCCTTCTGGAGTTCTATAATCACCTTGAAATATTTTGTCTCCAGCCTTTTTACCTGTGGCCATTTGAAAAGAGATAATATGTTTTGGGTAAGAACTATCATTTCTAAAAACATGAATGGTGTGTGTTGATTTCTCAGCTACTAGGACGTGGTGTGAGAAGAGAGGGTCTAAATGGACGAGAGCTGAAGGATAAAGTTGGTCTGATTTAACTTCCTCAGCAAAAAGAGGACTAATCAAAAACAAGGATATGAATAAAAAATGTTTAGTTATTCTGCTCATCATAACACATTACCTTTCGCCAATTCTTGGCCTTATCTTTAGCATTCATCTCTTATTCTAAACGACTATTGTTCTTTGAACAACAGGAGATAAGGTCAAAATTGCCATAAATTTCCTATAGTTGCGCGGACTCTTTGCGACCTTTAAACTGGAATCTAGAGGTGGATGATGAGAATCATCTTTTATACCGCAGATCCACAACTCATTGAGATGGTTGAAGGTCTCGGTCATGAAAGTTTATTGGTTAGTCATGAAGAGGAACAAATTCTCGAATGGCTTGATGATGTACCAGAGGAAGACAATGTCTTTCTCGTTATTGATTTTGATGAAGATCAAAAGAAGCGTGAAAAATTCTCTGCTTCATTAGTTAAAAATGAATGGATTTATCGATTTATTGCAACAAGCAAGCTCTCTCTTAAAGATTTAAAGAAGCATCAAAAAGGTAAGTCCGCAGCACATGCCTACTTAAGAAAACCATTTACAGTAGGACATCTTGAAGAGGCCGTTAATGAAATTGAAATGGCGGTTTATCTTGAGCTTAATCCCGAATCTGATGACTCTGGATTTGAGCCAATTCATTTAGGCAAAGCTTCGACTCCAAAGAAAAAAACATTACCATCCTCAGAAGACTTATCTCCAGAAAATACTGAAGATCGAGATATAAGTGAGTTTAAAGTTTCTAGTGAAGTAAGAAAGCTTATCGATAAGCATTCTTCAAACACTTCAAAGGCCCTCCAGAATTCAGAAATTAATAAAAAAATCCAAGCTAAATTTGATTTTATTTTCGGAGAGGGGGTGACTTCTTCGGAGCCGGTTAATGCAAAAAGTGGAAATATGGAGTTGCCTAACTGGCAAGATAAAACAGAACCTGGAAAGAAGATAGCGATAGATTCAGAGGCTTCAATCAGTATAGAAGAAGACGAGGAAGATGGACTTATTTTGGAACTTCCTGATGATGAAGTATCAGAAGAAAGTGAAATAAATTTAGATTCTGAAGAAGATGAATTAGTTATAGACGATGAAGATGAAATAGACATTGAAGTTAACGAGTCTCAACATCTCTCAGAAGAGGGAGAAATTTCTCTCGATGATGATGAAGAGCTCATCATTGATGATCCGGAAGTGTCCGAGGAAGCTGTCGAAGAAGAAATAGCAGAAGATTCGCTTGAATTCGGGGAAGAAGAAGAGAATGAAGTTGAAATTTCTCAGTTGGAAGCTGCTTCTGAAGAATCTGAAGCTGTAGAAAGTGAAACTTCTCAGAATGACGAATTAGAAATGCAAATTCCGTCAGAAGATGATCTTGAATTACCAAATATAGATAGTCAAAATTTGGCTCCCTCCAAAGAGGTCGATATGAGTGTTTCGAAAGGAAAGACAGGTGAGCTTAGCATAGATGAAGAATCGGATGCTGAGGATGTTGGATTAGAGTTCGGCAGCTCTGCCCCAGAGGAAGTTGAAATTGAAGATGAAAATGAAGGATTGGAATTTGCCAGTGACGAAGAGAGTGAAGGGCTAGACTTAGGTGAGGATGATAATAGTGAAAATGCTGGAATTGAATTGGGAGGAATTGATCTTGAAGACGAAGGTCAAGGCTTAGAGCTCGGTGATGATAATGCTGGAGGAATCGATTTAAGTGATGATAGTGACTCAAGTGCTCTCGAATTAGGTGAAGACTCCGAAGAGCTTGTCTTAGGTGATGATGACTCTGGAATCGATCTCAATTCGGATGAAGATGCGGGATTTGATCTTGGCACGGATGGGGAATCAGAAGCTGAAGAAGAGGAACTTGTCTTAGGTGCGGAAGAAAATGAAGAAATTTTAAGCGAAGAAGATGTTGAAATAGGTGCAGATGACTTTGATGAAGGATCTGGAGAGTTGAATCTCGCAGAGCTTTCAGCAACCGATGAAGAAGAAATTCATTCTGATGACACTGGAAGTTTTGCTGATGATGAACTCTTTAGTGAGGAAGATGATCATACCGATAAAACAATTGTTATGCAAAAAGGAATGCCAGCTTTTGAAGAGGACGAAGATGCTATTGATCTGTCTTCCGATGACGAAGATATAATTGATGAGAAAACCGGCGAGTTTGATGATCTTGATGTTGATACAGGGTCCGATGAAACTGACGTCACAATGATCATGTCCAGTAAGCAAATCGCCAAAGAAACAGAGACCGAAAATTTATTTGAAGAAGAAGATAGTGAGGACGTTGAAGAGCTTGAAGAAGAAATTGCTTCGCCAGCAACTTCGGGCAAAAAAGAAAAAGGCGTTATGACTTTTTCAACTCAGGTTGACGTCGCCCAAACTTATGTCAATGAAGGTGATCTGGTCAGATTGCAAGCAACCATCAGGCAGTTGCGAGAAGACAGAGAGAAAATGTTGGCCGAAATAAAGGTACTTAAAAGCGAGAATGCTCAACTTGATCAAGAGAATTTAAGCTTGAGAGCCGAGCTCGATGATGCCAAAGTCGAAGTCACAATTAGCAAGAAAAGACATGCTGATGAAGTGGATGAGCTGAAGTATCGCCTTAAAATTGGTGAGGAAAAGAGATTGATGGCGGAAGAAAAGTTTCGTCAAGCCCACAAGGAAATCGATCGTCTTGAAGGACGAGTCAGACTTGATATAAATCAAGTGAAGCATCGTGAGAAAGAGCTCGAGGCAAAGCTGGAATTGGTAACAATGGATTCTGAGTCTCAAGTTAAAACCAGAGATATGAAAATTCTTGAGCTGAAAAGAAAAATTGATCAGCTCGAATTCAATATGGAAAATGTCGTTATTAGGGAACAGAAAAGCCGTGAAGATAAAATCAAGCTTGAGGAGAGACTTCAACGAATGATGAAGACCCTAAGAGGTTCTATTCAACTTCTTGAGGATGATATGACTGTTGAGGCAAATCGTCTTTCTAAAAATAATGATTTAAAGGATTAAGCACTTTTGAATGCAGCTAATGAAAAAAAGACATCTGAGATGAATAAACTTTTAGATTTTATGTCTTCATTTGATAAATTAACTTTTGGTAAAAGTTTTTGCTTTGCCGTTGAAAGCTTTTTCAAAGATGCATTCAATATAAAACTAATGGTTGCTTATTCTTTACCAATTGATACACCTGCAACCAAAGCGAGTGAAATTTTAAATACATCAAGAATTGTTTGGAATAAAAAACAATGCGAACCTCAAAATCAACAAAATCATGCATCATTAATTGAGATGCTAATTCAAAAGGGTGAAGAGTTCAATTGGGTTACCAATGGAAATGATGACATCTGTTTTACGATTTCCAAAAGCGAAAAACAAACAGTTTACGCTGTTCTGGAAGCAATTCAATGTGATCCTGTTTTATGGGACTATCTCGTTCATTTTTTTCAATCTCAATCAAAGCGGCAGATTAAATTTGATGAGATGAGAAGACTTGAACATCTTGTTCATGTTGATGATGTCACCGGTTTGTTTAATCAAAGAAAACTCTTTAAGGACCTAGATGAGGCCATTATAAGATATTCCAATCATAAAGAAGGCTTTGCTGTACTCTTTATAGATATTGATCATTTTAAAAGCGTCAATGATGGTCACGGGCATTTAGTAGGAACACAAATATTAGTTGATATGGCCAATATTTTACGAGCTTGCCTGCGGGAGACTGACCTGATTTATCGTTATGGCGGAGATGAGTTTGTACTAATCATTAGAGATGTTGATCTTGAGCTCGCCAAAACGATTGGCTATCGTATTCTCAATACAGTTAAAAATTGTCATTTTCAGGCAAAAGAAAAAGACATTCATGAAGATGCAGTTAAAACTTTTAGATTAACTGTTTCAATTGGAATTTCTCTCTTTCCACAAGATGCCCAGAACAGAGAGGATATCATCGCTCAGGCCGATAAGATGATGTATCAAGCAAAAGAAACTGGACGGGGAAAGGTCTGTCTAACCTCCGAACTAGGACTCTAAGACTTTAATTTTACATTCATTTTAAAATAATCCTAAGCATTTGGTCGGATATTGTCGATGAGTCCACCATGAAATGGTTGTGTTTGGGTTTATTTTTATTCTATCCAGTGTTCTCTCGTTGCGAAAATCTCGATTTTAAAGAGAAAGGGCAACTCATTTTAACTCCAAGTAAAGATTGGGAGTTAAAAAAGAATGTGATGGGATTTCCTTATATTCTTTTTTCTCCGCACATGATGGGACAGAGAAGTAATCTTAGCTTTCTCGCAAGTGGAGACAACTTTGAGTTTGAAGTAGCATCAATGAAAAAAAATCAGGATCAATTCAAACAACTCAAGCTGAATTGGGCCAAAAAAATTGGTGCAATAATTGATGAAGTTTTTCCTTATTCATCAGAACTCAACTCAAAAGGGCACCGAGTGAATAGCATCGGTGTTAAATATACTCATAATAATAAACATTATATTGAAAAAAGTTATTACATAGAATGTCGTGGGAAAATGTATTTTTCAAAAGTTCTATCAAGTGAAGCGAATTTTCAACATACAAAACTCGCTGATGAAATGATTAAAGGAATTGATTGTGAGTAAGAACATTATATTAATTCTATTTCTTTCATTTTTTAGCGGATCTCTTCTCGCTGATTCGTTTAATTTCGAAAAAGATTGTCCTGCCGGAAAATGTCTTCCTGACCTCGTTAAAGAAGCTCAAGAGTTAACTAAAAAAGCTATTCAAGAACAATGCCTACCCGCTGAAGGCAGCTCTGCTGAAGCTATTGATAAGTTTTATGATGGCAAAGAAATTGACGATCGTTGCTTAGGGTATTTACAGTCAATAAAAATTACTAATGATAAGATTATCCTTGTGCAATCAATCTTAGAAGGAGCACCCCTTGTTTCAGGTGAAACTCAATGTCGTGCCGATCAAAACGTTAACCCAGACTTGCCTCCTTCACTGCTTCAATTAGCACAGCATAGTGAAAATCAATGTACGGAAGAGAAAAAGTCTCAAATTAATAGTCAATGTGGTGATGATTTTAAATGTGCTCTTGTGAGCTCTTCAACCACAATTGTGGGACCCATTTTAAAACTCTTAAATGCTCAAGATGCTCTTCAAAAAGCGATGCCAAAAAACTGTGATGTAAGTGATGACAACTGTTTTGCACAGCTCATGACAGGATTTGTGGATGCCGCTTGGAATTTCCTTAAGGGAACTTGGGAATTACTCGGCATGGGTTATGAATGGGGTAAGAAAAAAGTAATTTCAGGTTGGAATAATTTTTGGGGAATTGAAGATAAAACTTCAAATGGCCAACTCGCACTGGCCCAGGCAAGTGAAGAACCTGGTATTTTTCAAGCTCTGATTGACGATTTTCCAGGATCAATGGGAAAAATGTGGTCAGGTCTAATGACTATGATGAAAGAGTGGATCAAGTCGGATGTCTTTTGCCAGGAATGGGAAGGTGTTCCGCACTTGTCTAAATGTAACGAGCCTCTCGAAGGATTCGACTGTCTGTCTTGCAAAAGCATGATTCGAGGAGGCTGTTCAGTTCTCGGTAATGTGCTGGCAGAAATAGTGCCCTCATTTCTAACAGGGGGAGCTTTCTCAGTCATTAAGCATGGAACTAATGCGGCCGTAAAATTAGGTCGAACTTTAAAAGTTTCTGATAAATTGAGAAAAGCAGTTCAACTTACTCGCTTAGATAAATTGGCGAAGGTCGGCACTGCTGCTGGTAAGTGGACTTTAAGATCCGCTACAACACTAGGAAAAGGATACCTCAATTCACCACTGCACAAATCTACCATGCTGGCATTATCTCGCGTTGGTAGAATGATGGATAACGGCTTAACTCGATTAGTTGTTCGCTCAGGTAAAACAACTTTGCAGCTGGGTGGCAAGACGGTAGGAACAACTTTTAAAGTTGTAACGTTTCCATTTGATAATAAGTTAACAAGAGCTGCCTTCACAAAAGGAATTAAGGCCGGAGATCTTTTAAGTGGAAAAGTAAATGCTGTAGTTTCAGGTGGGGTTCGTTCTGTTGGATTAAGTGGACGCGCTACGGCTGCACTCAATAATGTTGATGATGTTGCCAAAGAAATGGCCATTTTGGAAACACGACTTTCGGCTCCTCGCTCTCCTAGTATGAGTCCTACTGAAATGTCGGCTTTAGTTGAAGATGCAAGAAAGTATGAAGCTCTTAGAGCTGATTATTTAACGAAAGTTCAAGCTAATAGAGCTGTCGTTTTGGATGACCTTTTTACAAAGAGTCCACAAAAAATTGAACTCAATAAAGTTATTGATGAACTTTTTCCTGAGCTTCGGTATGAAGACGAGTTCGTCAAAACGATTTCGAAAACTAAAGTAGTTGAGGCGGAAAGAGATCTGATGACTCGGATTCAAGCTGTTCAAGATCCTTCCACTAAAGAAAAACTTCTTATCGAATTTAATAACTGGAAATCAAAGCCGTCGCGAATGGCGTTGAAGCTCGATGGGAAGCGCTATTTTCATAGTGGAGAGATATTAAAAAATGCAGAAATGGTTCCAGAAGATCGCTTTCTTGAAGCGGTGAGACTTACTGGTCGAAATACGAAAGCCATGAAAGCAGAAGAGGTTTCTAAATTAAAGAATGGATTGTTTCAAGCCCATGAAGTAGGAGCAGAAAGAGGAGCAAAAGTTTTCTCTTACACTTCAGATGAAATTCGTCAAAAAGCCAGGATCTTAAAAGAAGCAGGTTATACGACTGATGAGATAGATAATCTTTTACGATCGGGTTTAGCAGGTAAAGGATTTAGAGAAGTTATTCCGGCAAGAGGGATTGCATTTGAAGCAGCGAGAGGAATTAACGCTGAAGAATTGAAAGCTTTTAGAGAGTTGCATAAATCAAATCTTGCTGAGCTTTTAAAATCGGGAAAAATCAAAGAAGAAATGCTTCAACCTGAAAATTTGGTCTGGGCCCATAATCCAAAAGATGGAATACGCTATCTTTTAGTTAAAGATCCAGACTTATATTCAGACTCTTTCGTTTTCTCCCTAGAGAAAAGCAGATGGAATCCTTTTGCCAAAGCAAAATATACAAGACTGAGTGACCTTCCTCCTGAGTTTGGCGATCTCTTAAGACTATCAGACGGAAATGCCATCCGCGTGACAAATCGATTTGGAAATAAGAATGCTCGACAGGCCATGTTTGAAGTCATCGAAGATGCTCCGGTGGCGAGCTATAAGCAGGTCATCGATGATGTGGCAAAAGCCTCAAAAGATCCAAACTTTGCCAGCTTTTTGAATAAAAATGCAGATGAAATTGAAGCCTTAATGAATTCGGGGAAGTTTACTGCCAAAGATTTAGTACCTGAGAACTTAATAAGCTTAAAGTCTCTCAACGGCAAAGAAGATTTACTGATTTTGAGAAATGATTTTCTGCCAGAGCATTATAGAGTTTATTCTGAAGGGAAATCGGTCAGTTTAAAAGAATATGCAAAAACAACAGGCTTAAAATATTTTGAAACGGTCGATGGAAAGTTGATTCACATCGGAGACTCTGGTGGATTCGGTGCCTACTTTGATGAATATCCTTCGGTGCTTAGTAAAGCTGAAGCTGAAAACAGTTATGCTGATTTAGTTCAAAGAATTGAAAAAAACTCTAAAATCACAAATCTTTCAAAGCCTTTAAATGCTGCTAAAGATGATATTTTATTTGAGCTAAGAAAAGGTAGTTTAAGTTTAGATCCCGTGAAGGGGGCTGATGCCACGATTATCAAACTCAAAAATGGCGATGATGCCATCGTCTTTTTAAAGCCAACTCCGAATGGAGATAAGCTTGAATACATCAAGCTTTTCAAAAAAGGGCAATACCTGGAAAAAGGATACCTTGATGATATTGCCAGTGAAGTCACCACTGAAGTGAGGTTTTCAAATCGTGCAAAGTATAAGGTTTGGAATTATGGGGATGGGCCGAAGGTTGAAAAAAGTATTCATATAACGGAACTCTATGAGAACAGAATTAATGCTCTAGTTAAACGTTATGCTATTAAAGATGCCAATGGAAATTTGATTTTTGATGATTACATTAATTTTTTAAATAAACATCGAGATGATATTTTAAAAGTTACCCAAGAAGGTTCTAATCCCAATATCGGGCTTAAGAATTTTGCCAAAGCAACAACGGATAAAGGGGATGAACTCTATCTGGCCGTTAGTCCTTCTTTGAGAGACAGTACTGTTATTTTTACCCCAAGTGGACCGAAGTCACTCAGTGAAGTTTTGAAAGATGGAAAACTTGTCTTAAGTGATGGTCGAACCATTATTAGAGATTCTGCTGGAAAATATTCCTATAATAAAACTCCTAAGAGTTTAGAGAATTTTCAATTAGTAGATGCTGTTGGTAATAGTGAAAAACAACTTTCAAATAGAATAAGCGACTTTTCAAACCATTTGAAAGGAAAAGGACAGACTCTAACTCCAGAGCTTGAGCAAAAAGTTCTTCTCTCTCTTGAACAATCGATGCAGTATTCTGCTAAAAAAGGAACTGGTGTCTTCACTTCAACGACCGAAGACTTAAAGGCCATCGTAAAAATATTTGATAATAATAGTGTACCTAGAGAATACAGTGACTACTTGATTCGTTCTGGTTATGCAGCTCGACCACCAACCAGTATTTTAGGATTCGCAGACGAAGGGTTGTCTCCTTTTGCCAATGCTAGTTTTCAAAAAAGAAAAGACATTTTTGTTAGAAACTTAGAACAAGAGTTTGCCGGAAAAATGAGAAGAGCCCCTTCTCAAACAGCGAAACTCTCTTCCGAAGAAATAAAACGCTTAAGTGAAAATTTAGATGGGATGTATTTTGTTGATTATCAACATCATAGTGATGAACTTCTTAGAATGGCCAAAGGTGAAACTCGACTTGCTGATAGCAAATTAAGACTTAAGTATAATGAGAACGGTGATAAGGCTTTTGAAAACTTTCAAAATGCTTCTGTATGGTTAAATTCTGAAAAACCGCCTCTCAATACTCAAACGATGAAAAAGATCCATCTTAAAATGATGGAAGGTGGAGTTGAAAATCTTCAGCCTCAGTATATGGGGGCTATGCGACCTAGCCAAGTTTACGGAAATGCTTCTCGAGGAATTTCACCGGAGGCAGTTAAAGTCTTAAGAGAAAATCCTTATGTTTCATTTCTTGAAACGGGTAGAACTTCTGATGGCTTAATCAAAGGGCAAATCTGGTATCCAAACGTAGAAGTTATTTCTGAAGATGCTCTGAACCTCATTCGTAAATCTAATCCAGAAGTGGTGGAGTACATAGAACTAAGACGTGCTCTTCTCGCAAAAGAATCGGCAATAAGTGACAGGCTTAGTGCCTTAAATCGTGTTAAACCAAATCTTGAAGCTGAAGTAAGTCGTCTTGAAGCGGAATTAGTAGAACTTAACAAATCCCGCCTTAATCCTAACTTTGCAGATAAGCTTGAAGAGGTTTCTTCGAACTTGGATGCAGCAAAATTACGCTTGTCAAAAGTAGATGATGAAGTAAGTGCTGCAAGAAGTGCCATCAATCAAGAAAGTTCAGAAATTAAGCAACAGTTAATGGGGTTGAATTCTGATGCTTCAAGAATGAATAAAAATCTTGTAGATGCCTTAACAGAAGAAGCTCTTCAAAGATTTAATAAAAAACGAGATGCCTTAGGAGTCATTGATACTCCTGAAAAATATGATCGCTTTGTCGATGACTTGGCAGAGCTTCAAAGAGACATGGTCTCCATCCATCCCCTTGGAAATGGTAATGGTAGAACGACCAGAGAGTTTGCTCTCTATTATCCTCTTAAACGTGAAGGTTTCCCACCTCCAAGAATTCTTGATACCAATAACGATCTCTACCAACCGCTCTCGGCTTGGAGTAAAGAGATTAAAGAAGGAATTCGTAATTCCCAAAAACTCATTGATGATTTTGAGTATCGCTCTCGAATGGGTCTCAAACTTGAAGAGAGTCCTTACTTACTTTCTCCTAAAGCTCCACCTGAAACGATGGAGTTAACCTTTAAGCTCCAAGGCAAGAAAGATGTTCTTACTCGAGTAGAGAAAGTTGATCCAAACCTTTTCCATCACTACAGAATGCAGGTGATAGAATCGGACAATGCTTTGAAGGAATTGGTTCGTACAGGCAAGGACCCTTCTGGAACTTGGGATTTCATTGATAAGAAAGCCACTGAACTTTATAAGCGAGACAATATTTATTTTGATCATCAAAAGAAGGGACTTGAAAGACTTGGTTTAGGGCCAGTGACAAGAGAGTTTAAAGACGTGTATGGCAAGGCCGTTTCAGCTGATCCACTTCTTTATGAAAGAAAAATGTCTCAGTTTTATGATGATCAAGTTGTATGGCGTGGTCTCGCGAGTAAAAATAGCGTTAAATCAGAAGAAGAGTTGATTAACTTCTTCAGAGAATCCAACAATCATATGGCTTCCAATGCTGTACTTGGTAAACGTTTAAGTAAAGCTGATGATATTAGAAAAGCAGGTCTTGATGATCTTGAAAAGTATCGCAAAGCAATTGAAGTCGATGGTGATGAAGGTATCGTTAGAATGGCCAAAGACCATTCTGAAACTGGACCGATGTATGGTCAAAGTTGGGGTTACTCTACTTCGAAAGATAGAAAGGTGGGGAAAGCATTTGCTCAAGGGGCCATGGTGGTTGCTCCCTATGGCCAGCATCAAAAGTTTCAGCATCTATTGAAACAAAGAGTTCTGGTTGGTGGTATGAAGGCCAAAACGGATGTCGATCTCAGTCGATTGAAGAATTTGCGAAACGAATTTAGTTATAAGTATCCTCGCCAGCAGGAAGTTATGGGTGTTGGCGCAATGGATCCTGATGCGATTCAAGTTGTTCAAACTTTGGATGAAGCAGGCAAGGCGACCACGACATATTTAAGAAATCCAGAACGTCCTTACGAGGTCTTAGTTATCAAGGGTGAAGTTAACCCAGGGGATAAGATCCCCCGGGATTTAATTGAAAAGGTAATTGATTTGAGAAACTAGAAATTACTTTGAAGTCGTTGTTGTTTCAACAACGGCTTTTTTAGTAGCTTTTTTTCTTGGAGTAGCACTTTTCTTTTTAGTTACTTTTTTCTTAACAACCTTAACTTTGACTTTATTTTTTAAAGTTTTTTCAACAGTTTTTTGCATACCTTTTAGTTGCTTTTTATAGCTGTTGAGAAAAGTTTTAGCCTTTTTCATTTCGGCCTGGAGAACATCATCAACCATTTTTTCTAATGCTTTTCTCTCCGTTTTGAGTCTAGACATCACTTTTTTGACATCGTGATCAACCAATCCCTTGATATCGCCTTCAGCTTGCTTAACCACTTTTTGAATCAAGTGTTGTACTTCCTTGATGTTGAGGTTTCCATCTTTTGCTTTTTTAGTAACCTCGTTCTTAATTTTTTTCCATTCATCAAAAACAGTGTTCATTTTCTTGCTCATTGAAATACTCCTTATTAGTACTTATGTGTAATCGGAACTCTATATCCAAAACCAAAACTCTTAGATTTTACTTTTATTATAGGGCAAAACTGGCGCCTTTTGTATTCACTGTTTTTATAAAGGCGATAGACTTTTTCAACAATTTCCCTTTTAAATCCGAGCTCAACAATTTGCTCAAGATTTAAACGATAACACAATATCCCTTCTAGAATGCAATCGAGTTCCTCGTAAGGGGGGAGAGAGTCCTGATCTTTCTGGTTTTCTCTTAGTTCGGCAGTGGGGGCTCTCTCAATGAGGGCCACGGGTAACAGGTTGTTATAGCGTTTATTAATGTATTGGGATAGCTGATAAACCTCAGTTTTATAGAGATCACCCAACATTGAAATGGCACCAACGCTGTCTCCGTATTGAGTTGAGTAACCAACTGCTATTTCAGACTTATTTGAAGTGTTAATCACCATCGAACCAATTTGGTTTGAGCGGGCATAGATCAAGGCTCCTCTTAATCGACTTTGAATATTTTCATCGGCCAATCCTTGCATGTCCTGACCAAAGCTTGAGGTAAAGGCATTTTTAATCGAAGAATGGAAAAATTTAATAGGCAGTGAATAGAGCCTCACTCCGAGGTTTTTACACAACTCAGAAGAGAGGTCATAACTCAACCCAGCCGAAAAAAGCCCTGGCATATAAACGGCCTCTATCGTTTGATTCTCTCCGAGCGAAAGTCTCGCTATGGTTAGAACTAAGGCGGAATCAATGCCACCTGAGAGGGCGATGGTAAATTTGCTAAATCCACATTTTTGAGCATATTGTTGGAAACCAAAACAAAGCCCCTCGAGCATTTCTGCTAATTCAGCTTCGCTAAAAGTTCTCATATTGGTCTTTCCCTTTTTTCCACTTTCAAATGAAGGGGAGAAGAGAGATTCCCAAGTATTATCTTTTTTATTGGACTCAACTTTCTTTGAACTTTGATAAATAGGAAGTGGAACAGTCAGATCTTGAGGAATAAATCTCTTGGCCTGGTCTAATACCTCGTCTCCATTGACGGCAAAACTTTGTCCATCAAACAATATCTCATCTTCACCGCCAATGCGATTCACGTAATAAAAGGGGGCCTTGCATAGATGGGAAATCTCTTTTGCACGAGCGATTCTCTTTTCATGCTTGCCGACGAAAAATGGTGAAGCTGATATATTGATGATTGCTTCTACTGGGCCTGACTGTGAAATTTGCTTAATTAGGTCTTCAGTCGGATCCTCGTTATGAGTTGTCGAGGACCACATATCTTCACAAATCATCACTCCAATTCTTTTGTCGAACAGAGTATGAATTTGTGGTCTATTGACCGATGTGAAGTATTTTTTCTCGTCAAAAATGTCATAATTGGGAAGTAAGCGTTTAGTATAGAGGCACTCTAGTTTTTGTCCTGGGACTAGCTTGTATATAACATTTTCAATATTCAGAGGAAGTCCATTCTGATCAAATTCGTAATGAAGTCCACCGATGAGACCAATATCTTGGGCTTGTTTGAGTTTTTTTGACCATGCGTCAATCTTTTCTATCAAACTCAAATAGCGATCAATAAAAGGTCTTTGAAGGCAAAGGTCTTGAAGCGGATATCCAGTTAAATAAAGCTCTGGGAAAAGGTGAAGAGTGGGGCCCTTTGAATTTGTCGTGAAGGCTTTTTCTAAGTCTTTAAAAATGGTTTCGAAATCACCAATCGTCTGCATTGTTTGATGGAGGATCAGTTGCATCTTTGCTCCCTGTAGGGTAACACCAAGCTATTAATATCGCGATTATACTCGCATCACTTTGGTATCACAAAATGAATGTTGATCATAGACCAAAAGTCTTAGTCATTGGTGCAGGAATGGCGGGCTCGGAAGCCGCTTTTTTTTTGGCCCAACATGGCGTCCAAGTTGTTCTCGTTGAATCAAAGAGAATTGAAAAAACTCCAGCTCAAACAACTGAAGCTTTCGGTGAACTCGTTTGTACCAACTCCTTAAAGTCAATGGATGCCAATGCTCCTCATGGCATGCTCAAGTATGAGATGGAGGCGCTGGGTTCAATCATATTAAAAAGTGCAAAAGAAGCCGCTGTTCCAGCTGGGGACGCCTTGGCCGTGGACCGAATTCACTTCGGGACCATTATGACGAAAGTCTTAACAGATCATCCTTTGATTACTGTTCAAGATCAAATCGCGAAAGATCCGTTGGCCCTAATGTCCGAGCTAAGTTGCGATTACACAGTTGTGGCCACTGGTCCATTGCCTCATAAAGATCTTGAGAATTGGATGCAAAACGTTTTGGCAAAAGAAGATCTCTACTTTTATGATGCTATCGCTCCCATCGTCGATGGAGATTCTCTCGATTATACAAAACTCTATTACAAAGATCGCCATAAGCCTGTTCCTGAAGAGGAAGGACAAGTGGCCGATTATCTCAATGCGCCCATGAATAAAGAGCAATACGAAGCGTTTATTCACGAACTCGTTCAAGCTGAAAAGGTGCAAGCAAAAGAATTTGAAGATTGGAAATTTTTTGAAGCCTGTTTACCTATCGACTTGATGGCCGAGCGAGGACCAGAGACAGCGCGTTTCTCTTGTATGAAACCCATTGGTTTGGAATTACCTAATGGAGAAATTCCATACGCAGCCGTTCAACTCCGAAGAGAAAACAGATTGGGTTCAGCTTTTAACTTAGTTGGTTTTCAAACTCGCTTGAAATACCCAGAACAAACGCGAATCTTCAAAATGATTCCGGGACTAGAAAATGCCTCATTTTTTCATCTCGGTTCGGTTCATCGAAATACTTTTTTAAATGCCAAGAAAATTTTAAATAACAATCAATCCAGTCGCGAATTCCCTAAAGTCTTTTTTGCGGGACAGATGACAGGAGTTGAGGGTTATACCGAAAGCGCGGCTTCCGGTCTCTATGTAGGAACTCAAATCTTGGCGCTAATCAAAGGCCGTGAACCTTTGAGTTATCCGGTTGAAACCTGTATGGGTGCCCTCGTTAATTATATTATGACTGCTGACAAAGCAGTGCCTTCGAATATTAATGTAGGCTTAATGCCTCCAGTTGAACTTACGAAAGAAGAACGCAGAATGCGCAAGCAGATTAAGAAAATTAAAAAAGCGAAAGTTGCCAAGAGAGCACGAGAAATCTTTGATCAATTTTACCAAGAACAGCTCAAGGAAATTCTGTGAGCGGAATTCTCTATATTATTATTGCGACTTCACTTTGGGCACTTGATACCCTTATTCGCTACCCATTGCTTTTTGGTGGAGCCTCAGCTGAGCAAATTGTCTTTGGTGAACATCTCATTTTGACAGTCATTTTTATTCCTATTCTGTTAAAAGATTTTAAGCGAATTTGGAATGCACGAGTTTCCCATATTTTTTCTTTTGTGGTGATTGGTGGCATTGGTTCGGCATTGTCGACGCTTGCATTTACCAGGGCCTTTACATTGATTAACCCATCATTGGTTATTCTTTTGCAAAAACTCCAACCTTTGGTCGCTATTTTATTGGCGCGAATAATTTTGAAAGAACCGATACATCAAAAGTTTATTGGTTGGGCATTGCTTTGTTTGTTTGGTGGTTTCTTGATTAGTTCTAAAGATATTTTACCAGGCTTAAGCCATCTTGATTGGTCGATGAAAATGTTAAGTGATAAGCATCTCATGGGTTATGGTCTTACTTTATTGGCCGTAGCAGGTTGGGGAGCATCAACTGTTTTCGGTAAAAAGCTTTCCAGCGAGGGGTACAAAGTTCAAGAGATCATGGGACTTCGATTTGCTTTTGGACTAGTTTTTCTACTCACCACATTAACCTCTGTCGAGGGAGTTTTTTCAATCGGAAGGGATGTGTGGCCAAAAATAGGACTTATGGTTCTTTTATCAGGGCTTCTCGGTATGTTTTTCTACTACCAGGGGCTTAAAAAAATCCCTGCACGCCTTGCAACATTAGCAGAAATGTTCTTTCCCTTTTGCGCACTTACGCTGAATTGGGTATTCTTAGAAGCAACTTTAGAACCTATTCAATTGATAGGTGGGGCTTTACTCATTCTTGGCTCTACAGTCATTCAATTGAAGCATTACTAGGTCACAGACCTTTGGAGTATTCATGCCTCAACGAGTTCAACTTCCACAAACTTTAGAAGGTAAAACAGCAATCGTCGCTGGAGCTGCAGGTTTCGTCCCTTCTTATCTGTGTGAGTTTTATTTAGGACTAGGTTGTAAAGTGATTGGACTTGATAACTTTGTCACTGGTTCAAAAAGTAATATTGAAATTTTAAGCAAGTATCCAAATTTTGAATTTCATGAACAAGATATTTCTGTAGGATTGCCAGACTTCAAAGGGCAGAATATCGATTATATTTTCTCATTGGCTTCACCAGCTTCTCCAATCGATTTTAAGATAATTCCTCTTGAGATCATGAAAGTAAATTCAGTTGGGACATGGAATCTCTTAGAACTGGCAAAAGAGAAGCATGCTCGTTTTTTAGAAGCTTCAACTTCTGAGGTTTATGGCGACCCAGAGATCCATCCTCAAGTTGAGGAGTATGTTGGGTCAGTCAATCCAGTTGGGCCACGCTCTTGCTATGATGAATCGAAGCGCTTTGCTGAAGCTCTCACGATGACCTATTACAGGCAATTCAACGTCGATACTCGTATCGTTCGTATTTTCAATACATATGGTCCTCGCATGAGACCAGATGATGGCCGAGTTATTCCCAATTTTATTAATCAAGCACTGGCAAATGAGGATATTACTGTTTACGGAGATGGCTCGCAGACGCGTTCATTTTGCTTCGTAACAGACTTGGTACAAGGTATCCACAATGTTATGCATACTAATATTCACACACCTTTTAATATTGGAAACCCTGATGAGTATTCGATAAAAGAAGCAGCGGAGTATATTGTTAAGGTTTTAGGTTCTCAATCAAAAATCATCAATCTTCCACTACCTGAAGATGATCCACGTCAACGGCGTCCAAATATAAACAAGCTTCAGGCCATCAGTGATTACAAACCCGAAGTCACTTTTGATGTTGGTCTTAAAAAAACAGCTGAATATTTTCAGAGTCTACGTAAGTAAGGAACGATAATGTCGAAGGTTGTTTTGACCTGTGATCAATTAGTAGAAAGAAACTGGACAACAGCGATCTTTGAAACTTTTCTAGATTTAATTGAAGATGCCGAAATTTTCACTCTTGTACATAGACCAAAAGCAATCTTAGGGCCTGCAGAGTTAAGAAGAATTCACTCGAGTTATTTGTCAAAATTTGTCGAAAAAGAAAACGATTTATTTAAATGGTCATTTCTTATTCCTGGAGCGGCCAAGAACCTTCATATCTCATGTACTGTCGACACTGTTATTAATATTAGTCGAGGTTTGTCTCAAGGAATAAAGCGTTGTGATAAATCAAAGCAGATTACTTATCTGATCGACGAACTTCCGTGGACTACAGAACCAATTCTCCTGCGCGATCGATTGTTTAGATCTCGCTTAAAGAAATGGGCGAAAGATCAGCTTTGTGAAGTAGATGAGCTTTGGGTGACCAACCAAGAGCAAAAAGAATTATTTGAGGGCCTTGTTCCCAAAGTAGAAGTTGTAGCTCCTTTTTTTAAAACTCATGAGTATCCCTTGTTTCCAAAGACCCAGAGAGAACTTTTTCCCCATGACTTTGTTACAATTGAAGCAACAGATTTAAGTCTTGATAAGGCCCAAAATCTCATCGATAAACTTGAGTCTTCCCATATCAAATATCGTTTTGTGGGTTTTGACGATCAACTATCAAGTTTAAAAAAGGAAAACGAAGATACTCGTTTTTACGGCCCTCGATGTGCAGGGGAAATGGCCCCGATGCTGGCTGCTTCAATTGCATTGATTGATTTTTCAACTTCAAGTTTTCATGAAAATGCCCTTGCGACTTTGGCGACAGGGAGACCCGTTCTCACCTTAAAAGGCTTTTCCAAGTTGGAAAATATATCTTCAGGCGTCTTTAGTTTTGAAAACATCGATAAGATTATTGATTGGTCTAAAAATCATGTTGGTGATAAATTTCACGATAATGCCTTAGAATGGCATAAATCGGTTCAGGGATTTAGCGAAGTCCTTTTTCAAAAAAGAGTGAAAGAGCTGCTCGCCGATAAAAATATTCTTCATTAATTACTTTTTAGCTGAAAAATTGAATGGCTGAATTAGAATCACGTCTTGTTTCTTGGAGTGAGGAGGGAACATGATTGAAGAGACGGTTTTTATCACACAACCTTTGATTTTTAAGTTTTTTAAAGAGTCTTTTACTAGGGTGACTGAATTCACACTTCCATGCTTATTAATGGCAACTCGAATAGAGATCCCTCCTTGGATTTCACCACTACCGTATCTCTCATAACAAAAAAGAATATTGGCATAATTATCAATTAATCTCTGGCGAATTTGGCCTGTATAGTCTTGTATTTGAGATGTGGAGCTCTGTGTACTTTGATTTTTCTGCCAAGGCATTTTAGCACATGAAGTGAATAAGAAGAGGGTCAGAATGCATATTTTTTTCATTATTGATTCTCAGTTTCGTTTAATTTGCAGAGGTGGTCATTAGTGAATTTCAAACCATGAAATTCAAATTCAATAATGCAATCACTTCCCTGAGCATAATCAACATTGAGTTGAACTTGATTATTTATGAGATCAAAATCCTCGTCCAGTTTATTCATTTCTTCAAGGAGCTCTTTGTTCACATTGAGATTGGCCTGATAATCTACAGCAAAAGCTGATAGAGCAAATGACAATGTTGCAATGGTCATGATTGATTTAATCATTAGTGTTCTCCCGTTCAGTTTGAATAAGGTTATTATGCAAAAGGTAACGGAGCTGGGCAAGTCTTTGATTAATGTTTAATTAAAGATTCTATGTGGTCCCCCACAGCTCTTGCGAGTGACACTCCAAGAGATTCTAGACAGGTTATTGATTTTTAAAGGAGAATTTTTTCTTGTTCTGATTTATAACTTGCATGCATTAACCGTTTTAAGTTCTGCAGTTTTTGCAGGTCCCGAACAAGAGACTAAAAGAAAGATCAGGACGATGAATTTAAAATAGATTTTTAGCTTCTTATATTTATCAGATTTCAAGTTTTACATCTAAATATCTTTATACTTGAGTGAAATTCTTCAAATGTTGCCAAATAACTCTTATAAAGTAACAATATGGGCTCATCAAAGAAGGAGATAGTATGAAATTTATTGCGGTTCTATTCGCATTGGCGCTTATGTCATCTGCTCAAGCGGAATCTACTCTTAAAACAGTAAAGTCTAAGGGGCAATTGGTCTGTGGTGTCAGTCAAGGACTACCAGGATTTTCAACTCCAGATTCTAAAGGGAAATGGTCCGGAATCGACGTTGATGTCTGTCGTGCACTCGCTGCGGCGATTTTTGGAAATAGTGAGAAAGTGAAATTTGTTTCGCTTTCAGCTCAATCTCGCTTCACGGCTTTGCAGTCAGGAGAAATTGATATTTTGTCTCGAAACAGTACCTATACGTTGACGAGAGACAGCTCACTTGGGCTCAATTTTGCACCTGTTATTTTTTATGATGGACAAGGTTTCATGGTCAGAAAGAGTTCTAAAATTAAGAGTGCTAAGCAATTAAATGGTGCCACCATTTGTACCCAACAGGGAACAACTACCGAGTTGAATCTTTCTGATTATTTCCGTGCTCAGCGAATGAAGTTCAAACCCGTAGTTTTTGAATCAAACGATGAAACGGTTCAAACATTTTTCAAGGGACGTTGTGATGCCTACACAACTGATACTTCTGGCCTCGCTGCAGAGAGAACTAAGGCTCCAAAGCCTGATGATTTTATCATTCTTCCAGAAGTCATTTCAAAAGAACCTTTAGCTCCTGCTGTTCGACATGGTGATGATCAGTGGTTTGACATCGTAACTTGGACTATTTATTCATTGATGGAGGCAGAAGAGCTTGGCATCACTTCTATGAATGTTGATAAAATGAAGAAAGATAAGGATCCGAGGATTAAGAGATTCTTAGGTGTTTCTGAAGGTAATGGACAAGCCTTAGGACTTGATGAAGCCTGGGCCTATAACGTCATTAAGCAGGTCGGAAATTACGGAGAGATATTTGATCAACATGTTGGAAAGAATTCACCACTAAAGCTTGCTAGAGGGCAGAATGCTCTTTGGACAGAAGGTGGCTTGCATTACGCTCCTCCGCTAAGATAATCAAAGCAACATTTGGCGTTGCTTTATCAAAAGTAGCGCCAAATTCAAAATAAGCGTCAAGTGAACAATTGAAAAAGCTGGAAGAAATTTCTTCCAATGAAAATCTATGGCATAAATAATAAATCCAACGATGGACATTATTCTTAAGATATAAAATTCCATTCCCAATAAAGACTCAACACTAAATAGTCCCCAAATTAAAAGAACGCCGTAAAGAGTTTGCAACCAAGCAACGACAATTTTTTTTCGATTAAGTTCTTGATCATGACTCCAGTCATAAAGCCTTAGCGCAATAAAGAGAAATGCTAAAAAGAATAAAACTTCGGAAGTGGCAAATTGTCGAGTGTAATCAGAAAGCAATACATAAACAGTTAGTGGATACCTTGTAATTGGAATAAGTGTTTTTAAATATGTTGAAGGAATAATTTTTTTTATTTTGTGATAATAGAGTTTTAGAAAAAAAGTATAACCAATAAAGGTGTAAACGATGGTGCTACCTTTTTGCAGCCAAAACAACAAAACAACGTTGACGATAAAGAGAAGAAAGAAGATGAGCCAATATATCTTTGGTTTTGATGATCTCGAAAGAACGCGATGAGGGTAAAGTTTTTTCTCTTCAGCGAGTTCTCCCAAATCATCCAATAATCGAAACATCAAAAGTATTGAAGCAATAACAAGAACGATGGTTGGAATTGAATGGAAAGCAAAGAGGTAATGATTGAGGTGAAACAAAGTGACTGTAACAAGAGAAATCACAGGTACGTAGCTACTTGGGTTATAACGCTCTCTAAGGTATAAAATAAATTCTTTCATACCTTTAGTATATGTGAAGTTTGAAAAGTTTAAAGTTAATTCCCTTAAGGATTTGTTACTTGAAGCTTCGCCTCGGTTTTTGCTTTCTGGGGATCAAGGATATAGAGCAAAGCAGGTAATAGAACCAAATCACAAAGAAGAGCAACAAGTAAGATGATCGAGCAGAGAACTCCAAAATTGTGATTCGGAACAAAATCTGCAAAGATAAATGAACCAAAGCCCACCACTAATAATAAAGTTGTTACGACTAGGGCTTTTCCTGTTACTTTGAAAATTTCATGGCAAGCTTCATAAGGGGACAATCCTTGATCTTTATAGATTTTATAATTGGCCACAAAGTGAATGGTGTCATCGACAGCAATTCCTAAAGAGACGGCATAAACCAGAGATGTTCCAATATCGATGTATTCTCCCATTAATTTCATAATGGCCCCACCAACAAGTAAAGGGACGAGGTTTGGTATCATAGAAAGAGCTGCAAGCTTGATATCCTTAAAGACAATACTTAAAAGGATCATCATCATGACCAAAGACATTGCGAGTGAATTGAGAAATGAATAGACGACTTTAGCATTCATCGAGAGATATATTGGAACGTTACCTGCGGTATGAGAATTGAGATCAAATTCAGTTGCTTTTTTCATTAGCCACTGAGCTTTGAGATCCCCTTCATGAGAAGTTTCAATATTCCAAATCACTCTGAGTCTCAATGAACGAGAATCGAGAGTGAATAAGTTGTTCATATCCATTCCTGCAGGAAGGCCGACTGAGTATAGGAAAAGCAATTGAGCAACAGCTTCACGAGAGTCTGGAATGGTAAAAAAAGCTGGGTCATCACCATGTAAGACTTTATTCATTCTTTTGATGATATCTAATATGCCTTTTACTCTTGTGATTTCAGGATCATTAATGAGGAATTGAGTATAGGCTTCCACTTTTTTAAGAAAAGCAGGATCTTTAACTCCACCTTCGGCTCCGCTATCGATGACGAGCTCAATCCCTTTGAGACCATTCATCTTCTTTGATGTAAAGTCATAGGCTGCACGTACATCAACCTCTTTATCAAAATATTTAATAGGGTCTGAGTTCACTTCATTTTGAAGTGCAAGATAAGTCGAACCAGTGGTTAAAAGAGTGAAGAAAATAATAATCAGCCAACGATTTTTAAATAACCATGGGTTAAGAAAACCAAGACTGAATTCAAAGCGTTGTTTTGTTTCTTCACTTTTCGGAGGTATTTTTTTATCAAGATGATTTGACAATAGAGAAATCAGAGGACCAATGAGCAAATAAGTATAACTCCAAGCGATCATTGTTCCAAAACAAGCAAGAATTCCCAAATCATGAATCGGGAGAATATCGGTAAAGGCAATTGAGGCAAAACTTAGAGCAGTCGTCAAAGAAGTCATAAAGGTTGGAACAAAGTTTTTAACTAAGGCTGCCTCTATGGCGATTAAAGAACTTTTTCCCGATTTTCGGTGATGTATAAACGTTGTAATGATGTGAATGGAGTCAGCAAGGCAGATCGAAAGCATAACTCCCGGAATAGCCGCTAGCATGGAGTTAAAATAAATACCAAGTAATCCCATAAAACCATAGGTCACCCCAATTGTGACTGTGACGAGTCCTAAGGGAATTGTCACTACGGCCAATGAGCGGAACATAATAAACTGTAAAATAAAGAGGAAGGTGAGCATAAAAGGAATTATGCGTTCATTATCTTGACCGGAAATTTCTCTAAAAGCGTTATTACCGGCTGCTTCGCCGACAATCATAATTTTTAAGCCTGGAACTTTAGCTTCATATTTTTTTGCGAGAACTCTTGCTTCATCAACCACCTTTTCAAAATCGGGCTCTCTTTCAATTGAAGGAATGACGAATCCGTAAACCATGGAATAGGTAGCGTCTTTAGAGACATAAAAATCGGGAATAACCTGATCGGCTAAAACTTTAGTTTTGAGATTTTCTAAATTCTGGGATGTAAAATCAAAATCTTCGGGCAGTATGGGTTGAATGACGACATCGTCATCTTTTCCCATGATATCGTTATAATTCGTGAGAGATTCTACTCTGACGACATCTGTAATTTGCCAAACGTCATTAGTTAAATCGCGAATGGCTTCTAAGACTTCTTTCCTAAAAATTCCATCAGGATAATAAACTCCCATGCCGACAGCTTGATCAGAACCAAATTGTTTTTCAAAGGCATCAAGCTTTTGGATATTCGGATGATCTGGAGCAAACCAAATCTTGGGCGTCCATTTAGCATGCCAGTTCAAGAGTCCTGGCAGAAGAATGAGAAGAGTAATAGAAAATAGAATGAGAGAAGTTCTCGGACGATGAACTAAAAACTGAGATACTTTATGCGCAATTTTTGGAGCGCTCGATTTTTCTTTCATGTTCGCGATCATATACTCGAAAACGGGGGGCGAGAAGTTCTATGTGGACACGAATGGCCATTGCCCTTAAAATAATGTCGTGTTCAATAAAAACAAGATCTTTAATCGTTCAACGCTTTGGCAGTTAGCAATATTAGTTGCATTGTGTCTTGGTGCCTATTATCTGGTTCATCAGGCCTCGATGAGTCTTGAGAAGCAGGGTGTCGCCACCGGTTGGAATTTTTTATCACAAGAGTCAGGTTTTGAAATAGGAGAGACCCTGATTGAATATTGGAGTGATGAAACCTATCTCAAGGCATTATGGGTTGGATTGCTCAATACTGTTTACGTCGCCCTTATTGGCAATGTTCTCGCTGTTTTAGTCGGTCTTTTTATTGGCGTCTTTTCTATGTCTCCCAATTGGATGATTTCGAGAATTTGTCGCTTTTATGTCGAAATCGCTCGCAATATTCCGCTCTTGCTCCAACTCTTTTTTTGGTACTCTCTTTTTAATGAATTGTTACCGGCAGTGGATCAAGCTTATAGTCTTGGGGACATGGTTTTTCTATCTCAACGGGGTTTAAAGTTTCCATGGTTTATGGCAGGGCACTGGGAAATTCCAACACTTTCAGGTTTTGATTTCACAGGTGGTGGAACACTTACACCAGAGTTTTTATCTTTAATTATGGGTTTAGTTTTTTACACAGGTGCTTATAATGCAGAAATTGTTCGTGCAGGTATTGAATCAATTCCGAGAGGACAATGGGAAGCAGCTCAGTCATTAGGTCTTACTCGAATTCAAATGTTGATTAAAGTAATTATTCCTCAATCGATGCAAGTGGCAATTCCTCCCATGATTTCTCAATTGCTCAATCTTTCGAAGAACTCTTCATTGGCCGTGGCGATTGGATTTCCTGATTTTGTCACCATTGCTAACACAACTTTAAATCAAACTGGTCAAGCCGTTGAGGTCATTTCTCTCATTATGATTATCTATCTTTTCATGAGTCTAAGTACTTCATTTATCGCCAATCTTTATCATCGAAGTATTGCGCATAAAGGAGCTGAGCGATGAATTTTGGAGAGCGAAGCGGTTTGTGGATGAAGAAGAATTTATTTTCAAGTCCGAAAGAAAGTATCGTTTCAATTATTCTAGGCTCTATCATTTTTGCCGCCATTTCTAAACTCTTGAATTGGATGCTCTTAAGTGCGACTTGGACAGGTTCTGCGGAAGTTTGTCGGGCCAATAGTGGGTTTTGCTGGCCATTTCTTTGGGAAAAGATGTCCCTGATTCTTTTTGGACTCTATCCCCGAGAATATCTGTGGAGACCCATCCTTACAGTTATCGCTTTTGTTGTTTTGATGTTTATGTCTTTCGATAAAAAACGCTGGGGATTGAATCTACTGATCAATTGGCTAGTCCTAGGTTTTTGGACTCTCTTTTTCTTAAGAGGGGGAATGTTTGGACTCCATTATATTGAAAGTGATTCGTGGGGGGGGCTGCCTCTCACATTATTGCTTTTTACTTTTGGTCTGCTAGGCGCTTATCCGTTAGGAATATTTCTAGCTCTTGGCAGACGTTCCGATTTGATAATTATTAAATGGATTTGTATTGGCTTTATCGAATTGATTAGAGGTGTTCCACTTATTTCAGTTCTTTTTATGGCCAGTGTTCTCTTTCCTCTTTTTCTTCCCGAAGGTGTAGTCTTCGAAAAATATTGGCGGGCCCAGATTGCTTTTATTTTGTTTATGGGAGCTTATATGGCCGAAGTCGTTCGAGGTGGATTGCAGGCCATTTCGAAAGGACAAACTGAGGCTGCAAAAGCATTAGGGCTATCTTCGCCGCAGACTCAGATTTTTATTATATTGCCTCAAGCCTTACGAATTGTTATTCCTCCGACAGTGTCGACGGCAATTGGACTTTTTAAAGACACGTCTTTAGTTCTCATTATTGCTTTATTTGATTTACTCGGTTCTACAAAATCAGCTTTAAAAGATTCAAGTTGGTTAGGCTTCAGTGTTGAAGCATATGTCTTTGTAGGTCTTATTTATTATTTTTTCTGTTCAAGCTTGAGCCGACTTTCGCGCAAAATGGAGCGCGAATTAAGTGTTGTTAAACGCTAAAAGGGAGCAATCATGGATTCTATTATTAGCATGAATAACGTGAATAAGTATTATGGCGACTTTCATGTTTTAAAAGATATCAATCTCACTGTTAAACCAAAAGAGAAGATTGTACTCTTGGGACCATCGGGTTCTGGTAAATCAACACTTGTGAGACTTATTAACCGTCTTGAAGAACATCAACATGGTCAGATCATTGTTGATGGAATTACCTTAAATGAAAATGTTAAGAATATTGAAAAAATCCGTTCTGAAGTGGGTATGGTTTTTCAATCGTTCAATCTGTTTCCGCATCTCTCAATTCTTGAGAATCTCACATTGGCCCCAATCAAAGTTCGAAAAGAGAATAAAGCATCAGCTGAGAAAAGAGCAATGGAGCTTTTAGAAAGAGTAAAGATTGCAGATCAAGCTCTTAAATATCCTGGACAATTGTCTGGCGGACAACAGCAGCGTGTGGCGATTGCACGAGCGCTTTGTATGCAACCAAAGATAATGCTGTTTGACGAACCAACTTCGGCCCTTGATCCAGAAATGGTAAAAGAAGTTTTAGATGTTATGGTTGATCTTGCGAAAGAAGGGATGACTATGATGTGTGTGACCCACGAAATGGGTTTTGCGAAAGAGGTTGCTGATCGAGTTATTTTTATGGATGCAGGTCAAATTGTAGAAGAAGATAATCCTCATCAATTCTTTAGTGGCCCCAAATCAGAACGTGGCCAACAGTTTCTCTCTCAAATTCTTTAATCATTAACTTAAAACAGATCTAATCTTCGCAGATAAAACATCTCTAGTGAAAGGCTTCTGAATGAAGTGAATACCTCGTTCTAGGATTCCATGGTGAGAGATCGTCTCTTCAGGGTAGCCGGAAGTGAAAATAATCTTTACACCGGGTCTTATTGTATTAATTTTCTCAATGAGTTCTTTGCCATTTAAGTTTGGCATAACAATATCTGTAATAATGAGATCGATATTTCTGTTCTTTTCAAAAATATTGAGGGCCACTTGTCCATCCTCAGCGACGAGAACATGATATCCCAATGAGCTTAATGACTCCTCCAAATAATCTCGAATAAAGTGGTCATCTTCGACTAATAAAATGGTTTCGCTTCCTTTGAAATCAATGTTTCGATAATCTTTTTCTTCCACTCTTGCAGATTTAAGTGGCTCATCAGTTTTTGGCAGTTGAAGAATAAAACTTGTTCCGACACCTTCTTCACTTTGAAATGAAATAACACCGTTCATTTGTTGAACGATACTCTGGCACATGGCCAGTCCCAAACCAGTCCCATTGCCATTTTCTTTAGTGGTGAAAAAAGGTTCAAATATTTTAGATTGCAACTCTAAAGGTATGCCCATTCCATTATCTTGAATGATGATTTGAACATGATCTTCGTTCGAATCGACCGTTATATTTATTTCTCCTTTGTCCTTGATAGCATCCCTCGCATTGACACAAAAATTGATAATGAGTTGTTCGAAGTTACTAAGATCTATTTTTATCTTCATTGTTTCTTTTGAGCGATTAAAATAGCTAAGCTTGATATTTTCCCGTATTAATCGCTCGATCATTGGCAATAAGGCCAGTAAAACTTCGTCGACATCAATAACTTGATATTCGACAACTTGTTTTCGGGCAAAAGTGAGCAATTGTCTGGTGAGACGTGATCCACGTTGGGCCGACTCTAATATTTTGTCGATGTGATTATTGGGCTGATGATTGTTCTTTGCGAGCTCAGCAAATCCAACAATACTTGTGAGAAGATTGTTAAAATCGTGTGCAACTCCTCCGGCCAATTGCCCAATGCTTTCAATTTTTTGCAAATGCAGAACTTCATTTTGAAGGCGAATTCTCTCCGAAATATCAGTCAAGCTTCCTCTAATATAGGATTTATCACCATATTTAAAGAGAGATAGCCACAATTCGCACAAAATGGGTTTTCCCGATTTCGTTTTATGGAGCCACTCGATTTTGGGATATTCCCCCTTAATCGCTAATTCAATATTTAATTTTGCTGCTTTTTCAGATTCTACTCCACTGGGCTGAAGTTTTGGGCTTAATTCGATGGGACTTAACTTCTTCATTTCTTCAATTGTGTAACCGAATAATTTTTCTGCCGATGCATTTTGATAAACAAATTTTCCGGTTTGCATATCAAGCAATATAATGGCATCAGGAGCTTCATCAATGAGTCTCATGCTCAGAAGTTGAGCTTCTTCTTTTGCAGATCGAATTAACTTAATCGAAAAGAAGAGTAAAAAAATGCTTGAGATGAAAACGTAAAACCAACCTTTATAAGTTTGCAATATCGAAAGTTGGTGAGGGCTTAAGTAAAGTGAATCAAGCAAGCGATCCGAGTAGGTAATCCAGATTACTGATAAGAGTGCGTATAAGAAAACGAGCTTGTAGGGAAATGATACTAAGTTCCTTGCAAAATAAGGAAGCTGTTCTTTGTTATTTTGTCTCTCGTTGCTTCGCAGCATAGAAAATCTCAATTAAAAATATAAATAACTTTAATCTACAATAGAACAAAGTTTCCTAGACCGGAAGTGCTGAAATAAGTACATTTAAGAGGATCTTATTGGGAGGTTTTATGATTCGGAGATTTCTGACATGTTTTCTATTTTTAAATTTGTCTTTTGCTATGGGCAGCACCGATTTAGGTGATGTGAGCAAGAGTGGTTTACTAAAAGTTGCTGTTGATACGACATATCCTCCAATGGAATTCGAAGACATGAAAGGCGAAATTATTGGCTTTGATGTTGATTTTGCAAAAGAGCTAGCGAAACGCCTTGGAGTCAAAGCTGAGTTTATTGTTATGCCATGGGATGGAATTTTGGCCGGTTTGGCGAGTAAGCGATATGACGTCATTATCTCTTCTATGAATATTACTGATGATAGAAAAAAAGTAGTGAATTTTGTTGAGTATGCGCGAATGGGGCAAATTTTTGTCGCCAAAAAGGGTGGCAAAGTAGTCAAAAGCAAAGAAGATCTGAATGGACTTGTTGTTGCCGTTCAAAAAGATACAACTTCATCAGAAGCTGTTGAAAACTTCCAGAAAACAATCAAAATTAAATCTGTAAAAAACTTTAGTGCCGCTACTGATACTTTTAATGCAATCAAAGCTGGACAAGCAGAAGTAATTGTTATCGATGAGCCTGTTGGAAATTATTATGTAAATCTTGCTCCACAAACTTTTGTCGTCACAGGAGAAGCGATTGCTCCTGAACCAATAGGAATTGCAATTAGAAAGTCGGATGAAGTCCTTTCAAAAGAAATTGCAACGCAATTTAAAGCGATGATGAAAGATGGTACATACAAAAAAATCTATACGAAGTGGTTCGGTAAAGACCCAGTTCTTAAAATGTAGAGAGAATCACTTTGGGCGAACAACTAAGTTTTTGGCAATTCTCTTTTGATGTCGTCATTCCAAGACTCTTTGAGGGAATGGGAATCACTCTCAAACTAACCCTTATAAGCGGTTTTCTCGGCTTATTTTGGGGCCTTTTATTGGCCTTAGTCCGCATTTCAAGATCAAAAATTATTCGATCCTTAGGTTTGATTTATGTAACGATCTTTCGCGGAACTCCGCTACTCCTTCAAATTCTGTTTGTTTATTTTGCGGTCCCACCATTATTCAATATTACATTGGATTCATTTCCAGCAGGTGTATTGGCCTTGTCGTTAAATGCAGGAGCTTATTTTGCGGAAATTTTTCGAGCTGCCATTGAATCAATTCCAAAAGGACAGATGGAAGCCGCTCGTGCCCTAGGGATGAGCTACAGTAAAAGTATGAGACGAATTATCATTCCTCAAACTTACAAGCGATTAATTCCACCAGTTGTTAATGAACTTGCAGCTTTGACTAAAGACACTTCGCTCGTTTCAGTAATTGCACTGGCGGAGCTTCTCTATACTACTCAAAGACTGGGAGCAAAATATTTGCGACCATGGGAAGTCTATTTTTGGGCAGCGATAAGCTATCTTATTTTAGTTGTTGGACTAACTGTTTTAGCTGGACATCTAGAGAGAAAACTCGAAATGAGAGGAGGCGTATAATGACTCCTATTATTGAATTAAGAGGGTTAATCAAATCATTTGGTGTTACACATGTTCTGAAAGGAATTGATCTTTCTGTTGAAAAAAGTGAAGTGGTTGTCATTATTGGTCCTTCTGGTTCAGGTAAGTCGACACTCCTTCGATGCGTGAATTTTTTAGAACAGCCTTCTGATGGAATTGTTTATTTCAACGGTGATTCTCTTGGAATACAAAAGATTAATGATCGTTGGCTAAAGAGATCCGAAAAGGAGCTGAATCTTCAGCGAACAAAAATTGGTATGGTCTTCCAACAATTCAATTTATTTCCTCACATGACGGCCCTTCAAAATGTTATTGAAGCTCCAATTCAAGTTTTGGGATTAAAAAAAGATGAAGCTCTCCAGTTAGGATTGGACCTTTTGGAACGGGTAGGTCTAAGTGATAAAAAAGATTTTTACCCAAGGGCCTTGTCAGGTGGACAACAGCAAAGAGTTGCAATTGCGAGGGCCCTCGCTATGAAACCTGAAGTGATGCTTTTTGACGAAGCGACTTCGGCACTTGATCCTGAACTCGTTGGAGAAGTTTTAAAAGTCATGAAAGATTTGGCAAAAGAAGGCATGACGATGATGGTAGTTACCCATGAGATGGGATTTGCCAAAGAAGTTGCTGATAGGGTGGTATTTATGGATCAAGGATATATTCTAGAACAGGGAACTCCTGAGCAAATATTTAAAAATCCAAAAGAAGCAAGAACCTCTGAATTTTTACGCCTCGTGGAGTCTGTTTAAATTGCAATCTCCTTCGATGAAATCAATCCTTTTTCAAAATGAGCATTTAATCGCTATTCATAAACCAAGTGGATGGCTTTCTGTTCCGGGTCGAGAAGGAAAAAATGAGCAACGTGATTGTTTATCTTTTTGGTTACAAGAAAGATTGAAGATTCAAATTTATCCAGTTCATCGACTGGATCGTGAAGTTTCTGGCGTTATTCTTTACGCAAAAAATGTTCAAGCTCATCGTGAATTTAATATGGCATTTGAAAATCATTCGATTCGTAAAACATATCAAGCTCTCTCTTTAAATTGCAATGACCTACCTCATCCTCCAATCAAGTGGGAAAATCTTTTGGTAAGAGGTAAAAAAAGATCTTTTGAAGCTCCCCATGGCAAAAAGGCCATCACTGAAGTTTCTAAAGTAGAGCTCGCTTCATTTCAAAATCGTCAATGTTCACTTTGGAAACTGCATCCTGTAACAGGTCGTTCTCATCAATTGCGAGTTCATTTATCGCAAGCAGGCTACCCGATTTGGGGAGATGTCCTCTATGGTGGAGATCCCTCGTTCGAAGATGGCTCGATTGCGTTGCGCTCAATTCGTGCTGACATCCCTGTCAATCTTTGTCTTAAATTTGGTGTTCCTGCTTTTATCGAAACAGAAAAATTTGTGAGTGATTAATATGATTTTAGCGACTCTCGTCTACGTAGTACAAGATGATAAGGTTTTAATGATCCATCGTAATCAAAGACCAGATGATTTGCATTTTGATAAATACAATGGACTCGGTGGAAAGTTCGAAGAAGGGGAGTCGCCACGCCAATGTGCTATCAGAGAGCTAAAAGAAGAAAGCGGACTAGATGCGCTTGAATTGGCTTTTAAAGGTCATCTTTTATTTCCTAAATTTGATAAGCACGGCAGGGATTGGTTGGTTTTTATCTATACCGTTCATCACTTTAAAGGTGAGCTCATCAAACTCAATCATGAAGGTGAATTAAAATGGATTCCCATTGGCAAAATTCTTGAGCTTAACTTGTGGGAAGGAGATCAACTTTTTATTCCCCACGTTTTTTCAAATTCTCAATTTGAAGGAACCATTACTTATCAAAACGGTAAGGTTACTGCTCATGAGATTTTTCTTTCTTTAAACTAACCCATAATTTCTTATCTACAATTGCTACTATCTGGTTATTTTCATCTCTAATTTCAATTTGAAATTCAGGTTCAAACTTTTTAAGTTCTCGAGCTTTGTTCTCAATTTCCGAAACAGTTTGATCATCTATGTTAAACTCGGCCCAAACTCTTCCTTTTCCTGGACGAACAAATTTAATACTTGCACTTTTGTCCCACACAATAAAATCCCGACCAATTTTATTCATCAATATCAACATATAAAAGGGGTCGACCATTGAATACAATGAGCCACCAAAATGCACTCCAATGTAGTTTTTATTAAAAATTTTCAGCGGCATTTCAACTCTGATTTTCAAAGTTTTTGGATCGAGGAGCTTTACTTTGACACCAGCTCCTAAATAGGGAGGCCAAAAATTCATAATTTTAATAACAGTTCGAAAAGGTAGTTTTTTATACATATAAAAAAAATGGTTAAAATTTGTCTTAACTTAAATGCTTCTCATTCATGTATAATAAGGCTCTATTAGGAAAGATGCAAAATGAGTGAAGAAAATAACGAACAGCCATCGCAAGAATTAGCAAAAGAGGTCGTCATTGATGGCGTCGTTTATTTTTTTATGCCGATCGATGTGGCCATCAAGTATTCAGATAAAATCAAGTCTGGATTTTTCATTCCATTATCTGAAGAGAAGAGAGTTCGTATTGAATTTGGCGAAGATGATCTCAAGGGAAAAATGGTTAATTATAAAGAAAAAGGGTTGGCGAATATCCTCTTTGCGAAAGAAGATTATTTTCTTTTTTTAAGTTCGATTAAAAGAGGATTGACCGGTTTTTTTATGAAGGATGATGAGCTGGCCAGCAAAACCTTGAGTCAGCAACAGATCTTAATGCTCGTAAGTAAAGCCGTAAAATATATTGGTCTTGATGATGAATTAGTTGCTGCGGGCGAAGAAAACGCCAATAAGGTACTTAATTGGGTAAAGACTGCTCCAAGTATTAATCAATATTTCAAACCTTTTATAACAACCAATCAGGATGAGCATTTAAAGAATCTTTTTGTGGGATTTATTGGAATTGGCCTCGTGAGGGCTTTGAGTTGGCCACCCCAAATTTATGAAAAGATAATGCAAGCGGCACTTTTTGGAGATTTTACATTAAGTGACAAAGATATCATGCAAGTCATTTTGGCCAATGGTGATCGCAGTAAATGGTCTAAGTCTTATCACATTCATCCCACTGAAGCCACTCGATTGCTGGGACGATTGAAAAACGCCTTTAGTAGAGAAGTTCTGCGAGCTATCGAACAGCATCATGAGCTACCAGATGGAAGTGGCTTTCCCAATGGACTTAAGGGTCTCTCAATAGACCAAATGTCGGCGATGTTGATTGTTGCCCGTCATTACGTTAATAAGCTCATTGAAACCAATTTTGCCTATGATGATCGAAAGGGCTTCATTGATGAAATGTTATCGGTGCATTTTGATTTTCCCAACTTCCAACAGCCCTGTAAATCGCTCTATATTGTGATGGGAATAGAAGTTCCACAAAAATAAAAAACCCCCTAGCGAGTAGGGGGTTGAATAAATACCATCGTTTTTGCATCCTCAAGCATGAGCTTTCATTCAAAGGCACCAGAGGCCTGCTCCGTAAGTGGAGGACGTTTTAGTTATACGTCGGAAAATGTCTAATTCGAGGTATCAAGGTCAGTAATCACATAGGGCAAACATGAGCCCATAATAATCCCCTAAAAAGGGGCAACAGAATCGATTAATTTTAATCAGGTACCGTCAAGGGGGGGCTGAAGCGAAATGGGCAATTTCTCTAAATAATAATGGGATTGCCATTGATCCTCCTTACACACATGAGTGCTTCGTGATGAATTCATTCTGCATCAATTTGAGAAAATCAAATGTGGTTTTTGTAATTTGCTGAAAACTGATAAGCAAACAATAAATACTGAACATGGAATTCAGTGCATTACGAAGCCTATGCCCAAATTTTTAGGCAATTTCTAGCTTTGAAACCTTGACGATTGAATATTTGGTATCATTATGTGCAGGTACGTAACTTCAGGAGAAGAAGAATTGAAAGCAATGAGACTAGGTCCCGCTTTTCTTATGAAAGATGGAATGATGATTCCTCTCAAGATGATGACGAAACGTCATTGGAATCAAGACGCAAAGGGCACGACAAAAACGGAAGAAACAAAAAAGAGCTCTAAGAAAAATTCATCCGCCAAAGGTGATAAATAATTCTTTTGCCAATTCGTCTTCAAAAATGCTGAAATAGTCATATGAAATATTTCTTCTTTATTATGATAAGCGCATTGGCCTTTTCATGTTCAAGCAGCTCCGAGCAGGGGTCTGGAAAATACAACCTTTCAATAGGCGATTGTGTGGAAGAACCCTTTGGTATCTACACTTTCAAAGTCGTTGGCATGGATAAAAATATTGTGACCGCTAAACCAATAGGCGGAATAGGCTCCTCTATGGCCAGATTCGATCTCAATCGCCAGCAATTACTCAAGGTCAGTTGTCCTTAATGGGGCAAAAATTGCCGGATCACCCATTCTAAATTATTGAAATTGTCAGTTAATGCTGTCTAATCGAAAGCTCTCAATGCTTGATTTGAGTTCTGCTATAATGTTTTATTGCTGAAGCTTTAAAATCAAGGAGGTTGGCAATGACGAGAGCAAAAATTTTGCATAATAATGGCACTGTTTTAGTGATTGTTGACGAAGTTGAAACGGGGGCACTTGTTTGTCTTTATCCCGATGGAGAAAAGAAGATTCATCATCCATCTCAGCTCAACTGGGACACGATGAGTGAATTCGCTCATGACGATAATCGTTTAAGTGAAGTTCAAAAAGAGATTCTATTTGATAATGGTCGAATACCTGATCTTCAGGACCACTTGGAATCAGCGCGCAAAACGGCCTAACCGACTCATCTTTCCCTCTTCATTTATTTAAGTTAGAATGGCGTGAAATGTCACAAAGGGTGGGGTTTTTTATGGCCAATAGTTTAAAAGATGCATTGTTAAAAGCGGGACTTCGTTCAGCGAAAGTTGAAAATGAACGCAAACCTAAACAGGGACGCGAGATTAAGCAATCTGAGAGACATCAGGAATTGCGTAATTATTGCGAACACTGTAATTGCACTCAACCTGACGTAGAAAAATTTAGACATAGATCTCCCTTTACTGATGCTCAATGGATTTGTTCTGCTTGTGCGGACAAATTGGAAATACATGACAATTGCCGTACTACTCAGCAAAGTGAATTTGCTAAAAATGGTCGTTACCGTCGTGAATATGGGCCAACATTAGATGTTTCAAAACCTCAAGTTCCAAAAAAAGATGATCGTCGTCCTCAGGGAAATCGCGGACCTAACAATGGGCGCAATGACGGCAATCGCGGTGGAAACCGTCGTTAATCACGAATTGACAGCGAATTGACATGACTGTTATTTGCCCCTGACTTTGAAGGTGTAGAGTGGATGCATGAAACAAACCTTAGGAGGTTTTATGCAACATAGACAGTCTTCGGAATCCCACACTCATCTTTTAAGAGCAGAACGTTGGTTGAAAGAAGTTGAGCCGGAATTAACTTCAGTTCAAGTCGAAGCTCATCAAGAAAGTCCTTTTCTTCATAGTACAGTCATTCGAGCTAAAATTGGACGCAAATGGCTTGTCGTTAAGAAAAGAGCAGAAAGTATTGGAGAGGCCGTAAAGATGGCTTCAGAAACATTGATCAGACAAGCAAGAAAATTAAAACAACAACGAGTAAAATCTCGTCGAAAAAATATGAGTTACAAATATAATGATGAATTCTTAGCTGTTTAGATACGAAACCCCCCTCGAAAGAGGGGGTTTCGTTTTATAAGTTATAATCAACGAGTGCTATCGAAATTTCTCGTTCAGTTTCACCAGTACCATCATAATTTGAAGCCACAGTAACAGAGAAAACAACGCGAGCTGATTCTTCAATCGCCTGAGCATTAATCAGACAAACTCCAACCTTTTGTTCAGTTTCTTCAACCAATTTTGTACGCTCTAAGCACTTCATGGTGTCGTAATCTACTTTGAAAGTGTACTCGTACTTTTCAGTCATTAAGGACTCAATTTTGCTTTTCTGAGAGCGAACATATTGAGGCAGACTTGTGGCAAAAGCTTGAGCACTAAAAAGTGCTAACAATAAGATTATTTTTTTCATGATTTCCCCTATGGCGACCTTCTAGCATATTTTTAACAAAAACAAAGATACTGTGAAACTGTTTCATAGGACTTTGCTTGTCGATGTAAACAGCACTAGGTTTAATGAATTATGGAAATAACAGACGGTCGCCTTTCTTACTTTAGAGAGTTTCTCAGTTCACAGGAAAGTACTGAATTATTAGCAATTTGGTTGGAAACTCTGCCATGGAGTCAGGATAAAATACGAATATTTGGCAAATGGTTGGATATACCAAGGCTCCAATGCTGGTTTGGGGACCCTGGAGCCACTTATGCTTATTCTGGGCTTTCTATGCATCCAAAACCCTGGACAGAAGAGCTAATGCTTTTAAAGGCCAAAATTGAAGCCCTGACAAACAGCTCGTATAACAGCGTGCTAGCCAACCTTTACAGGGATGGAAAAGATTCCAACGGTTGGCACTCTGACGATGAGAAAGAGCTTGGAGAAAATCCCACGATTGCTTCCCTAAGTCTCGGAAGTTCTCGAGTGTTTCAGCTTAAACATAAAGCAACTGGAGAGCGACGGAATATTCTGCTCGAAAGTGGGTCATTGCTAATCATGAGTGGAGAATTGCAAAAGAACTGGAAGCATCAAATTCCCAAAAAATCAAAAATATTTGAACCTCGAATTAATCTTACATTTAGAAAAATTTTATTTTAAATAATAGTTTTGAGTTCGCTAGGTGTAAGTAGTCTGTCAAATTGGATCCCAACCTTATGAAGTGAAGTTCCCATGACTCGAAAAGGAACGATGTACTTGATCTCTGCATTTAAATAAGGAGATAAAATCTGGTCATCGATGGAGTGCAATTTAAGAGAGTCTTTACTATCAATATTCTGCTTTTGGAAATCATTAAGAGTGAAGGAAGCTCCACTTTCAGATATATCAAAGAGTGAAACTCTGTAACGAGTTGGTGTTGAATTTTTATTTTTCTTAGAAACGTTAAGAAACTTAAAGTTTTGCTTAAAATAAAATCTTTTTGTATCTCGAGACTCTTCGATTTGCATTGACTCCGGATATTCAATGACGAGATGTTCATTTTTCTTTGCTAAAACTTGGGCCTTAAAAATAATGGTATTAGGACCAGCAAAAAAATAAAGAGGCTTTGACTCTTGAAAAATTTTACAAACTTCTTTGTTAAAGATGAAAAGTTTCTCTCCCAGAATAAAATCAGCTGTTGAGATGGTCATGCTGATTCGTTGGTTATCAATGTTTTGCCAAGCGAAGATCTCTTTTTCGCGCGCCTTTAAGCCTTGGAGGGTTCGTTTCATTGAAACTGGATCTAATGTGGGGATAAGATTTTCTGATTTAGCATTCTGTATATTCATACATCTATCATGCCAAGCTCAAGATATTAATCAAGAAAAAAACTTGAGATAGACAGAAGAACGCAGAGAAAATTGGAACTTGAGTAAAGGACTCAGAACCTTCTCAAGAAACTGAGGCTGACAAGTATATTGAATATCTTCAATGATAAGAGAATGGTAATCATCAAATTTTCTAATTCTATGGGCATGTTTCCAAGTAAAAAAAGGAGTTGGAAGCTGCTTGCCTTCATCAACAAAATAGCATTCATGATCATCGCGATGAACTTCAGTAATAATGGATATCCATGGTTGGGTTATGCCCAGCGCTCCGACTCTGAGATGAATTTGGTCTCCAATTTTACAGCCATCAAATCTCAAGACATCAAGACTCATTCCTGGAGGTTTTAACGATCTAAATAGAGTTTCATTAAATCCTTCGAAGATCTTAAGAGGCTGTCCTTTCACTTTTGTTTCTATCCAAAGGGAGATCATCGAAGTTTACCTTTTAAGCAACTGACGAGTGATTTACTTTTTTCTCCCAGTTGCTTGATGCATTCGTAATGATTATTTTCAACAAAGGCTTGGCAGTCGGCCTCAGAGTCAAAACGATTGAGCGTTTTGGCCTTCATACAAAAGATACTTTTTCTTTGATTGATTTCAATTTCAATGGCCTTGAGTTGCTCCTCTGAAAGTTCAGGCGGAGGAGGAGGGGTTCGAGGAGCAGGTTTAGAGCGAACTACGGCCTGAGCTGCTTTTTGCCGCCTACGAGCGTAATCTGCAGCTGGGTTTTCATATTTCTTTTTACCAACGTAATGATCCCAGTTTTGCATTCTCATTTGGCGGTAGCGTTCCAAAAGCTGTGCTTCTTCAGTTTCAATTGAATTAAAAGTTTTTTCAGTTTGCTCTGAATACTGCAATGGCGCTTCAACTTTCTTATCTGCTGTTGAACAAGAAAAGAAAGCAATAGAGAGAATTGCGTAAAGGTAAAACGATCTCATTTTCATAATGAGATTGTAGCAAAGAAATAGTGAAAGAGGAGATTTGCCTAAGGTAAAACTAACTCACTCGGTAATTCACTTGAAGATTTCCCGAGTTTACTAAACAGATATTTGTACTGCTCAGCAAACTTTTCAACCACACTATCAATTGTTGTGAAGTAAAAATTCTCAAAATTGGTTTGAAATGCTGCGTTGGTCAAATTTCCTGCTCCAGCAAAGACTGCGAATGGATGATTTCTTTTATTAAAGATGAGGAATTTATTATGATGCAATTGAAGGCTCTGTGGAGCTTCCAGATTATCCATCCAAGTTTCTATAAAATGAGCTTGAAGACCTTTGGCTTCAAGGTTTTTTACTTTATAAGCTTCATTGGTCATATTTCTTCCCACTCCTTTCTTATAAACAGCAGAGTAGTGAAGATCATCGTCGGCCACAAGTTGAACCGTTTTTTTCTGAATTAAACTTTCCTTAATTAATTGTTCTAGAACATTGAGAGAAAAGCGGTGAGCAGCGACTTGGACGAGATCAGATTCGCCAAAACTTTTTTTCATTATGGCCAAAGCTTTTGGACCTTCTCCTGGAACAAAAAATGTTTTCATGTCATCTTCTTCCGGAACGTTAATTTTGGACTTACAAGATTTTACGAATTGAGCATATTCTTTTTTACCTTCGTGGTGATCAAGCATTCCAGTCATGAGGCAGAGATGAGCTTGAGCAAAATAAGAAGATGTGTGAGTCGTTACAAAATGCCAGTTCTCATGGTGAGTTGCCAAGCCTGAGGAGAGATTTCCTGAAGAAAAAGCAATTTTAGTCTCTCCTTTCAAGTCATGATTTATTAAGAAAATTTTGTTGTGAGCGTAACCAAGTTTATTACTTCCTCTTCCTTCTCCGCCTCTTAATTCAAGACGAACATTTGAAGAGTCTTGCGCACACTTAGAAATATAATCAAGCTCACGCATGCGATTGATGTCACCATCATTATTGGAATCAATTATCATAGTGAGCTTAACGCCTCTTTTGACAGCACGGCATAATTCTTCCGCCACTGAATGTTTGCTAAAAGAAAGGTAGGCCATAAAAATGGATTTAGTTTTTGTATCAGAAATCCAATCAATAAATCTCGAGTGTGGAGAGTCTGTTCGGTTTTGTGAGCGTGAAGAATCTGACGATTTACAATAAGCATTCTTCGTTTTGCTTTTAACTTCTTCGCCATTTGAATTGATTTGAGGCTGATCATATGAATAGAGTTTGCATTCAGGATTGGTGAAAAGAACTTCGTAGTTAAAAGGCTTATAGTCCTTTAAAGAAGTTGCGTGAGCACACCATGTCATCAATAAAAGAGTGAGAGTTGTCATCATTTTCATCTTTTTTCCTTAGTAATGCGATTGGCAAAGGTCTACCTTTTTGTGCGAAGTGCGACAACTGGTAAAAATCGATGATGGCCATATCTCAATCAGATAGCTGACTTGCTGCGGCGAGTTGGGTAATTACTTGGCCAGTTGATAACAGCTGATATTTAATAGAATAGTCTAAATTATGGGAGTGAGTATGCTCGAACTGATCATCATTGGTGCAGGACCCGCAGGTCTAAGTATGGCGGCTGAAGCAGTACTCGCAGGAATTCCATCTGAAAAAATTGTTATCTTAGAAAAATCGGAAGCTCATTCGTGGTCCATCAGAAAATTTTATCCTGATCAAAAATTAGTTACGGCCAATTACAAAGGCAAGGCAGCGCTATGCAAAGGGGTGATGTGTCTCTCCGATTCCAGTAAGGCCGATACCATTTCTTATTTAGATCAAGCCATTGAAAGCTATAAAATGAATGTGAAGTACCTCAATTCGGTTCATAAAATTGATCGTCGTACCGACGGAACATTTTTAGTTGAAACTGATAAAGGTAGTTACGAAGGTAAAATATGCGTTATCGCGATAGGCATGATGGGTAAACCTAATAAACCCGATTATGCCATCCCATCAGAAGTTCGAGATTTAGTGACTTTCGATATCACTACAAAACCTATTCGCAACAGCGATGTTTTAGTCGTTGGCGGAGGCGATAGTGCTTCTGAATATGCTCAATATTTAAACCAAGAAGGAAATCGAGTTTCTTTTTCATATCGAAAAGATGAATTTTCTCGCATGAATGAAATCAATCAGAAAAGTTTGACTGCACTTTTTGATCGTCAAGAAGTTATGCCTATACTGAAAAGTAATATTACCGAGCTTCGACCTTATCAAAATAAAGTGGAAGTCGTTTTTGGTGAAGCAGAACATGGAGCTAAAATTTTTGATGTGATTGTTTATGCTTTGGGTGGATCAACCCCTAAAAACTTTTTATCTTTGCTCGGTATTGCCTTCAATGGTGAAGAACCTGTGGTTAAGGATGGATTTGAAACCTCAATTCCTGGTCTCTTTTTAATAGGAGATTTATCTGCAGGAAAGAAAGGCGGATCAATTATTTCGGCCTTTAACTCTGCTCACGAAGCCATGCAGAAAATTTGCCAAGATTACTTAGAATGTAAACTTTAAAAAAGTTTTAATAATTGTTAACAAGGATGTAGCAATGAGTATTTATTCAAAAATTACGGGAGTCGGTGCTTATGTTCCACCTCTTACTGTTAAAAATTCTGATTTAGAAAAACTTCTCGACACAACGAATGATTGGATCGTTCAAAGAACTGGAATTGAGCGTCGTCATTGGGTTGCCGCTGACGTTTCAACTTCAGACTTGGCCTTTCACGCCGCTCAAGAAGCGATCGCCAATTCTGGCATAAACAAATCTGAACTGGATATGATCATTTTTGCGACCCTGAGCCCTGATCATGATTTTCCAGGCACTGGTTGTTTCCTACAGGCCAAATTGGATGTCCCTGGAATTCCAGCTATAGATATTCGTCAACAGTGTACTGGTTTTATTTATGCTCTTTCCATTGCAGATAATTTTATTCGTTCTGGACAATATAAAAATATTCTCGTGGTCGGTGCTGAAATTCATTCGAAGGGATTAAACAAAACTCCATCAGGTCGTGATGTTTCAGTATTGTTCGGGGATGGAGCAGGAGCGGTTGTTGTCTCTCGTACAGATGTAAAAGATGCTAAAACAGATTCATTTATTATTAGAAACGATTTACATGCTGATGGAAGTTATGCCAAGGAACTTTGGATCGCAGCACCGGGAAATGCCTTTACTGGAACAGAGAGACTCACTAAAGAAATGATAGATGAGGGACTACATTATCCTAAAATGAATGGAAAAGCCGTTTTCGCTCACGCTGTAAAAAGAATGGCCGAAACTTTATCTCATACACTCAGTGAGAGTGGATTTACTTTTAATGATGTTGACTTGTTTTTGTTCCATCAGGCCAATCTTCGTATTAACGACAAGGTGGCAGAAATTGCGGGCATTCCTCAAGACAAAATTTTTAATACAATTCAAGAGTATGGAAATACGACAGCAGCCACGCTTCCCCTTGGAATGAGAGATGCCATTAAGGCAGGCAAGCTTAAGCCTGGAATGGTTGTTGCGATGGCGGCATTTGGTTCTGGGTTTACTTGGGCCTCTAGCGTTTTTAGATTTTAATTTTTTAGGAGATATTTATGAAGAAATTGATCATTTTAATATCATTGCTTTTTACTTCTCAATTATGGGCCCAAAATTTCACGAAGTGTGTCGATTCAGAAACTTTTAATAAAAGATTCTCGGGTTCTTATTTCACTCTTTATAAAGTAAATGGGGAATGCTGGTTGTCTGTTCACCCTGATAATCAATGGCCTATTTATAGAGATTATATGTTTGGAGATCAAAGCTGGTTGATGATTTTTGCTTCTCTTGGGGCCGGATCACCTAGTACTGACACGGGAGCAAGAGAGTTTTCTTTTTTTCCTAGAACCGAAGAGCTGGCCTTTTCTCTTGATGAACAAGCCGAGATGGTCATCATTAAAGTTCCCAATGGAGCTACTTTTACCTTTGATTTAGCTGCTGAAAAAATTATCGCCACTACAGGTATCGATTATGAAGATGAAGGAGCTCCGACTCGCACGAATGGGGGAGGACTTGAATTGACCCCAACTCAAGGCCTCATTTTAGATGAGGGATGGACCATTGGTGAGCTTCCGCGAATTCATATGAATAACAAAAGTACTTTTAAGGATGCCCTTGGAAATAGCTGCCAGCAGAAGAATTCAAACCTTTTTAAGCTCATTTATGACCAAAGAGGCGGGGTTGATGGGGCCGTCTTAAAGTTCGTAACTGACCAAGATTTAAAGACTTTTATCGAAAAATCATGCCCACAAATTGATACTGGGGATCTCTAGAGGGTCCCCCCCCTTCTTCATTTGATGAAGTTATGCTAAAGTTGCTTTAAATTTTTTGGGAGTTTTTCAAATGTCGAAGAAATCTAATGTTGAAGTGGCCATTGATGCTAAGGGAATTGAGAGAGCGCTTCGCAAGTTCAAAAGACTTTGCGAGTCTTACGGTGTTATTCGTGAATATCGTGATCGCAAAGAATACAAAAAACCATCAGTGAAAAAGAAAGAAAAGCTGGCTTCTGCAAGCAAGAGAAAAAATAAGCCAGAAAAAACTTTCAAAGCTTTCAAAGACTAAGGCAAAGATTTTTTAAATTGCTCAAAAAAGACCTGAGCACCTATTTTACTTAAATGGATTTTATCATTTAAGTAATAATCTCTTTGATATTGAAAGAATTTGAGATTTTCTTCGCTCATACCTCTTATCACACGACATCTTGAACCAATAGCATTGAGAAAATATTTTTCAGTTTCTAGTCTGACTTTATTTTTTTCTTCTAATTCAATGTAATGGGGTGGGGAAGTGATGAACAGACAATCTTGATTTCCCAATGAGCTGAGGAGCTCATTGATATTCTTTTTGATTTGAGATTCCGAGAAGCCAACTGAATTTCCTAAGAATTGAAAAACCACAAGATTTGAATTGAATCGATTGATATAGCTAAAAATTGATTGGTCCTCAGGTCCTTTGCATAGTTTTTTCTTGAGAGGGATTTCATAAGAAGCGTTGTACCTACCTTTTCTATTGCAGAGCCATTGACCGTCCTTACTGTTTCGCGCTTTTCCCCAATGCCGAGGAGAACTAGAACCTATTCCATAAACTTCAAATGATTCTACAGGAAGATGATTTTTTAAATGTTCGTGAACAAGTTCACCTAAGGCGCCTGCTGTTTGAGAATCTCCGACAAAGAGAACTTCATTGTTTTCTGAAGCTGTTTGCCTCTTCGCCATGGAGCAAGAAAATAAAAACAAAGTGCTAATGAAGAGGTATTGAAATTTTAAGGGCATGAACGAAGTTCCTAGTTCATCTCTTTTTGAGCCTCGACCCAATCTATAATATCCTGTCTGAAATTGAGTATTGCTGTTCTATCAATTTTTTGAATAAGCTCAGGTCTTTCGATCAATCCCATATAGAGTAGATCTTCCATCGCAAACTTGATTGTCTGCATACCAATATAGAGTCTTGAAAAGAACTGCATATCATTCTGCTTCCAGTAAACGAGAAGTTCGTGGACATCGCTATGATTGCTACATGCTGGACAGCCTGGGCATTTCCCATTGTTCATTATGTAGCGAGCGTGGAATTCTGTGAGTTCAGCAATATTTTGTTCTCTTGAATCAGTATCTTTTTCAAACTCATCAATCAGAGCATGAGCAAGACTTGGATTTTCTTTTGCAGTATTGAAAACTTCTTCATAAAAAGTGGCACTTAAAGAAGTGAAAATAATATCTTCTAAGAGAAAGAGCATAAACTCTTCTTGAGTTTTACATTGTTTACGGAGTTCTTGGTATGATTGGAGGGCCAATTGATAAGAGCTCTCTTCACTTTCTTGTTTGGAAATAAAATAGCCCATTAAAGTATTTTGAGGGGCTAACTTTTTTAGAGGATTTAAAACTTTTTTTAACGAAAACATAGACCAACTTCCTTGTTGAATCCCAAATCAATCAATTTATTTTACCAGATTTATGCTTTGGGCGCTACGGACATGGATTAGGTATATCCTGATGAATACTGTCAATCTCTTGAAGGATTTCTTGGCCTAATTTCAACTCGATAGAATCAATGTTTTCTTTTAGTTGATCCATTGAGGTTGCACCGATAATATTACTGGTCACGAAAGGTCGGCTATTCACAAAGCTCAAGGCCATTTGAGCAGGGCTTATCCCTAGTGATTGGGCCAGCTCAACATATTTTTGAGTGGCCTTCTTACCATTGACATTTGTGTAGCGCGAGAAGCGCTCAAAAAGCGTGATACGGGCTTTACTAGGTTTCTGGTTGTTTAGGTACTTACCAGTTAAAACTCCAAAGCCAAGCGGTGAATAGGCGAGCAGTCCGAGATGTTCTCTCATTGCTATCTCTGACAATCCAATTTCGAATGTACGGTTCAAAAGGCTGTAGGGATTTTGAATTGAGACCATTCTTGGAAGTGCATGCTTATCCGCTGCTTCTAAAAATTTCATGGCACCCCATGGTGTTTCATTTGAAAGACCAATTGCACGTAGCTTTCCAGCTTTTATGAATTCAGAGAGCACTTCAAGAGTTTCATGAAAAGGTGTTATGTCTTCATTTTTGGTAATGTGATGATAGCTGAGTTGCCCAAAAAAATTTGTTTGTCGTTCTGGCCAATGAAGTTGATAGAGATCTATGTAATCGGTTTGAAGTCGCTTGAGAGAATTTTCAAAAGCTTCCACCAAATGTTTACGTTTAAATTGAGTTAGTCCTTCTCTGACATGAGTCATGCCTGAACTTGGACCTGCAATTTTAGTAGCGAGTATAATTTGATCACGATTTGTTTTTAATTTACTCCAATGACCAATAATCGTCTCTGTCTTTGTATATGTTTCAGCTCTTGGAGGAACGGGATACATTTCAGCAGTATCAATAAAGTTTACGCCTCTCTCAAGAGCATAGTCGAGTTGTTGGTGAGCATCTGTTTCATTATTTTGCTCACCCCAAGTCATTGTTCCTAAACATATCTTTGATACTTCAATTGAAGTGTTTCCAAGTTTTGACTTAATCATTTTTACCTCTTAGTGGCGAATGAGATCTTCAGGTTCTAAATTAGTGACATCTTTAACATTCTTAAAAAAGCGATACATGATGATCATGAACATAATCATAGTGGGAATCGTAATTACTGGAAAGCTTAGGGCCGTCATTTTTCCTAGACTTTCGTTAAACTCAACACTTCCTGGAGCGCCAGTTAAGACAACTTTCGCCAATACATAATTGAGAATGGCCGAAAGTAAAAAAGAAAGACCCATTCCATAAGAAGCCCATTTCCAACTTTGTTGGAGATCAACGGCCATGTTTTTTTCATCGTAAGCTTTTTCAATTTTTTCAAGATCGAGAACTTCCATAAAGATCTTCTTAACAAAGGACTTTCCGAATCTTTCCATTACGATAACGATGATACCCATGAGTAAAGGAATAGAAGTTTCTTTAACCACAATCCAAGAGCCGTCCAATTTGAGTAGACCGATTCCACCAGTCAATAGCACGCTGACAAAACCAATGATTGAGAAAATATTATATTTTTTTCTGAGTATCAGATCGTAGACGCCATAAGCAACAGGAAAGGCGATGGCGATAATAAACCCTAAATTTTGTCCTAAGTATTCTGGCTTACTAAATTTAGTAAGAATAAGAGTCGGGATCACCACGTTCATAAAAATATTTATTAATGGATTTTCTTTTTTCTGGCTAGGTGCATTCATCAGATACCCGATACCTTTACTATGACCCTAATTCCTAACATAAACTTACGATGGAAGATCTGGGTCTTGATTGTCATTCGATTTTAATCACAATGGAATGATAACGGCCATTATGGCGAAGCTAAGATTTTTTATCAAGGATGATATTATGAAAAAAGCGGTATTTCTGACTCTTTTGTTTCCTTTTTGCCTGATGGCCCAGTCTCCCAAAAAATTAATTGTAAAACTCAAGCCAGGTGCAAAACTGGTTCAAATGAAAAGTATGGATGCTCAGGTGCGGCATCTCGACGTGCAAGTCGGAAATTTTGCAGTTGTTGAAGTCGCTAGTGAAAAATCACTCAATACTATCGAACTTTTGAAATCAATGAATGAAGTTGAGTATGTGGAAGAGGATAAAACGTGGACCTTTGAGCCCATGTCCTCAATGAATGGGGAAGTGGTTCAAGATGCTCGTTTTGCTGAGCAGTGGGGACTAAAGAACACAGGTAAGAATTCTGGAGGATGGCTTTCTAGAGGTAAAGCGGGAGAAGATATTAACGCTGAAAAAGTTTGGGGTCTTACTCGTGGTTCAAAACAAATCAAAGTGGCGATTATCGACACGGGAATTGATTACAACCATCCTGACTTGAAAGGAAACCTTGATATCAATCTTGATGAATTGAATGGTCAGTCAGGTGTCGATGATGATGGTAATGGGTATGTCGATGATATCTACGGCTATGACTTTGCCAACAATGATGGTGATCCAATCGATGGACACGGTCATGGTACGCATTGTTCAGGAGTTATCGGAGCCCTTCATGATACACAAGGAACTCGCGGAGTGATGGCCAATGTGAAAATGTTTGGAGTGAAGTTTTTATCTGACAGTGGATCAGGAACAACTGAAGGTGCCATTAAGGCAGTCGATTACGCTATTAAAAGAGGTGCAAATGTTCTTTCCAATTCATGGGGAGGCGGAGAGTTCTCACAAGCTCTTATGGATGCCATTTCTGCGGCCAATGAAGCGGGAATTGTTTTCGTAGCTGCTGCAGGAAATTCAAATGCCGACAATGATAAAGGTGATACGTATCCTGCAAACTATAAGCTTGAAAACGTCATCTCTGTTGGAGCTATGGATGGTGCAGGAAAGCGCGCCAGCTTTTCAAATTATGGTAAAACAACGGTTCACGTTTTTGCCCCTGGAAAAGATATTATTTCGACTGTGAAAGGTGGAAAATATCAAAAGATGAGTGGCACTTCCATGGCCTGTCCTCATGTTTCAGGAATTGTAGGCTTGCTTTTGTCTGAAGAGCCAAATCTAAGTCCAAAAGAAGTGAGAGAACGCATTATGAGTTCAGCTGTAAGAACTTCTGCTCTCGATAATTACACGGCCTCAGGTCGCGCTGATGCTTTTTCATTGTTAAAATAAGAGTGATTTCTCTGCAGTCTGAAGTTTCGACTTCAGGCTGCTTTTTCTTGGTTTAATTGCTGTGCTAATTCTTCGATTTTCAAATTAGATGCTTTTAGACGTTTTGTAATCAATCTCGTTACATTTAGAATCATTAAAGCAAAAACTTGAGGTTTAGTACTAAAGTGAGAAAAGAAATTCTCATAGGTCATCACTAGGATATCAGTTTCTTCTATCGCCACAATGTCTGCTGTTCTTTGAGTTTCATTAATCAGAACCAATTCTCCAAAGAGATCTCCGCGACCCAGCTTTACAATTGAAAACTTTGAAGTTCCTTTGTGAACGACAACCTCGGCTTCTCCTGTCAATATGACACAAATATCGCTGCTGGTATCACCTTGTTTAATAATGAGATCGCCGGGCTTAAAGCTTGCGACAAAACAATCTTTGATAATCTCCTCTATTTCTTCATCGTAGATTTCATGAAAAAGAGGACATCCTTTTACCAATTGGGCAACGGACATGTTTGCTCCTTTCGCTTAAGCTGACTCTTTTTTATCTTCGGATGTCACAAATTTTTCTCTTAACATCTTAACTTCTTGAAGAAGCCTAGGCAGAGTACTTTTGAGCTCTTGCTCAAGTGTTGCTTCTCCATGAATGGAATGCCAAATATTTTCAAATGAGTTTCCAACTTTCTTATAGATTTTATGACGGAGTCCACTTACTGGGGCAATCGTGTTTAAGAAAGTCATAAGCAGGGAGAATATAATCCCAGCAATTGACGTGTTCATGGAAAAGGTAACATTGTTCACAAATCTGGTCAGAATAGAACCAGAAGATTCCAAGTTACTAAAATCCATATTGGCAATTTCAGGTAGGGCCATCGCGATACCAATAAAGGTTCCAAAAATTCCGAGAACCACAAAAATGCCAGGCATAATATCAATTAAGCGAGAGATGGGACCGATTGGGAAAATGTTTAAAAGCTTATTCCACTTCTCGTCGTGTTCTAGAATACGATCAGTGAGTTCGTTGAAGTTTGGGGGGTATTTCGATTTAAATGAACCAACTTCAGACTTGATACCTAAAAAGAGACTTTGATCTCCTGTCACATAATCTTTTAATGAAACAACACTTTGTGCACCGAGCGTACGGGCTCTTTCCTTGTTGCGTTTTCTTGTTTTGTGCCTCACTGTGCGTGTTGGAAGTTTATCCTTAACCTGGTCGAGTAGGTTATGGATGTACTTTTCGACATCTTGTACTTGTTCACCTTTTTCTTTTTGCATCAAGAGAACCTTTTCAACTTCACTGGTAAAAGTGGTAAAAAAGATTTCTTCGACACGACTAGATTTATACGAAGCCCATCTAAAGCCAATGGCTATAAGGAAAAAGACACTCATCACTTCTATTAAGTAATGAGAACAAAAATTTAGTATTAGCATCATAGGGAGTCCCCTTGTAATTGATTCATTTTATCCCAAGCTTCTTTTGTATCTTTTAAAGTAAAACTAAATTCAACACGTCTTGATAGTCGACAATCGTAAGGGCCGCAATCCTCTCCCTTGGTCTTTTTAGAAGCGGGGGAGCGCTCAACTGGTTCTGAATAACTTTTTCCAATTGCTTGTACTTTTTGTCTAAACATCATGTTGTGTTTAAATTCTCCAAACTCTTTTGTGAAGATAAACTTAACAATGGCCATCGCTCTTTCACTAGATAAATCCAAATTGTAATTATAAGCGTATTGGTTTTTATCAAGAGGATCCACGAACTTTTGACGAAATTGTGGGGAGGCGTGACCAGTAATGTTGATGTGATTGATTTTATCTGAAATCGCATTGTCATTGAAAAGTTCTTCGATATAAAGAGGGATCACTTTCTTCAAGGTGTCTTTCGCCGATTTTGTTAGGCGTGAACTATTGTGTTCAAAGAGGACTGAATCATCCATTCTTAGAATGAGATTTCCAGTATGAGGATCTACAAAAACATTGAGATGAGATTTTCTTAGACGATCCGCAATTTTCTTTGCAAGGTTTTGGCGAAAGGAGTTCTGAACACTGGCAATTTTGCGTTGAACTTTATTGGCATCGCCTTTGATCTTAGCATTTTCATTTTGCATGATTTGCAGAGCTTGCTTTTGAAACTCTTTTTCTTTTATTGCATCTTCAAGCTCTTTTTTGAGCTTTTGATTTTCAGCGGTTAGATTAGGATTATCTTTTGTTTGAGGTTTTTTCAAATCTGCGAGCTGAGCATACATTCCTCTCAAACGATCATTAAGATTGGCCATTTCATTTTTCAAATCTCTATTTTTATTAAGGGCATTTTCATATTGTGAAACAGCTTGTTTAAATTTCTCGCCAAGCTCATCGCGTCCTTTCTTTTCATTTTGAAGTTGTCCGGTTAGTCCTGATATCTTTTGATTGAGTTGTCCTACTTCGCTTGCTAAACCCTGCATCTTTTCATTCGCTTTTTGATTGGCGGAGTTCGCTTCTCCAAGCTCTTTGCCAAGGCTGGCCATTTGCTCTTGCAGTCCCTTTTCCTTATTCTTGTGACCTTCAATCTGTCCATTAAGACTGGCAACTGTCCCATTCATTGACTCAAGCTTTTGATTGAGATTACTCACTTGACCTTCAAGTTTTTTGTTGAGATCAGTGGCATTTTTAAAATTTGAGTTCGATTGAGCGAGGCTATTTTGAAGTTCCGATACTTTGCCTTGTTCTCCTTTGAGATCAGCCTGCATGCCAGCGAGTTGTCCTTTTAAGCTATCGACTTTTTGCTGGAGCTCTCTGTTTGAACCCAAGCCTGATTTGTTTTGTGATTCTAATTGGGCAATTTTAGACTTGAGATCTTGCTCATTTCCATTTTGCTCGGCAATTTTATTGTTTAGGCCATCTATCTTTTGATTCAGACCTTCTATCTGCTTATTGAGCTGTCCAGCTTCTTGTTGCTTTTGATTGTAGTCGCCTTGAAGCTGAGAAAGTTTCTGTTGCAATTGATCTTGTGATTTTCTATTTGTGCCCAAGTCAGCCTGAAGAGTGTTAATAACATCATTAAGATTATCAATTTTATGCTTAAGATGCTGATTGGTCGTGGATTCTCCAGCTACTTTCTTCTCCATTTCAGCAACAGTGTTCTTCATTTGTTGAATTTTTTGATCTCGCGTATCGATTTGGCTTTGGAGTGCATTCACATTTGTTTGCATAGTATTGATTTGAGTCGCAAGATTTTTATTTTCTGTTTGTGCAGATTGGAAATTTTTGTTGAGCTCTGACTCATCTTTTGTTTTTTGTTCAATTTGGGCGCTCAAATTAATAATCTCATTTTGTAGTTCTTGTGATTCAGCAGTTAGCTCGGAGTTCTTCTCTTTGTTTTGTGTCAACTCTTGCTCCACGGCGGCAATCTTTTGTTTTAGATTTGCCTCTAGTTGCAACTGATTTTCAACTCTTTTAGTCATTTCATTAATTTTTGATTCTGAAACGGTAAGCTTTTGCTTTAGGGATTCTGCAAGATTGCTCGTTTCTTTATTCACTTGAGTCGAGGCTTGTAATTTCTCTTGAATATCTTTTAACTTTTGATTTTGAGTTATCGTAAGTTGATCTGACTTTTGAAGTTGATCTTGCATAAGAGCAAGTTTTTCTTTTCTTTCTATAATTTGTGATTCTAAATTTTTAACCACTTCCTTAATATCGACAATCTCTTTCTCTTTTTGTTTCGTTAAATCTTTAACCAATTGAACATTTTTTTGGAGGTCTTCCTTTTCTAATTCCTTTCTTTGAACAACTTCAACCAATTTTTGAATTTCTTGGTCTTTTACTTTGATGCTGAATTGATTCTCTTTTTTGACATTTTCAAGTTGAGTTTGCCAATCATTTATTGTTTTCTCTAACTTTGATTCTTTTTTTCGAAGTTCTTCGTTCATGGAAATTGATTGCTCAAGATCATTGACTCTGACTTGTAATTCTTTTTTCAATTCATTCATTTGAGCTTTCGTGAGATGAACTTCTTTGTCTTTCTTTTCAAACTCTGTTTTTAAATTCTCAACTTGAGCTTCTTTAATTTCTTGGTCTTTGATGAGATCTTTCATGACGGTTGAATGGGTTTTCATCTTTTCAGAGAACTTATTTAATTCCAGCATCTTTTGCGAAATCATGTTATTAAATTGTTCCATCTCTTTGATAGAATCATTCAATTGATCTTTTCTCTCTTCATTTTTTTTGACAACGGCTTCAGGGATCTTGCCTTCAAGCATTTCTTTATTTTCTTTTTTGGATTGAGCTTGTTCCATTTTACTCACTCCAGATCTAAGGAGTGCAAAGACGAACATTACCAAGAAAATAATGGCCATGGTTGTGAACATGTCGGAATAAGAAGTCCAGACACTACCATCTTCTTTTGGTTTATCATTATCGTTGTCATTCATTTTTTGACGGACCTATGTTGAGATTCACAGTGATCTCTATCGGTCAGATAAACAAAAAGGCTTAGATTGAAAGAGCTTTTGTCGGGTATTTAAATATCTATTTTTCGACGGTCCATTCAAAATCAAAATTAAATTTTTCTTCATCGAGAAGAATTTTATGAACGTCTTTATACCAAGTTTTATTGTCGGGATTCCATTTGAACTTTGATCTAGAGACTTTGTGTTTGATCTTATTAAAGGTATCGACCTGTTGTCGGTCAGACCAGTTCGGCGCCTTAAGGATGGCCACAATACGAACCATTGGTGATTTCGCGAGAGAGACCATTCTTTCAAGGGAGTAGTGAGATGCAATTTTTAACATCGCCAATACGTCTGTCACCGCTCTGTGAGGAAAGGGATTAATGAAACCATGAGAATACTCAAGCATGGCCAGAGACTTGTGGGGGAGTTTTGCAGGATACTCAACGTCAATCATTGTATCTATCCAGACTTTGTCCGGAAATTTGAGGTTGTATCTTTTGTACATTTCTTCGAGCATGGGTTTGTCGTAATGATTCCCATTATGTCCCATGAGATAGTCTGCTTGTTCTACTAGAGCGGAGAGTTGCTCAAGGACATTTTTTATTTCAGTGCCTTTCTTTCCCCATTTTTCAAGAAGACGATCTGATAAACCAGTCAACTCAACGAGCTCGGGAGAGACCTCAATTCGATCAGCTTCATCGATAATTTCGGAAAGAATCCTCACTGGCTGTTTGTCTTCCCAGTCCCAAAGGACAGCGCCAATTTCCATGACGCGATCAATTTCATGATTAGGTGCACCAGTAATAGTGAGGTCCAGTCCTACACCTTCGATATCAATACCTAGAATTAGTGGGTTATGCCCCATTAGTTGGTCCTTTTTTGGGATTAGTAGAGAACTTTTTAAATGAAAAACTATGAAATGACCACGAGTTTACTGATTCTTGACACGATCGCTTTTTGAAGTGCTATGATCATCTTCTTATGCGAGCGTATATCCTCCTTATTTTAGCTGCAATTTCAATGGCCTTTGCCACTGGTTATGTTGCGCTTTTTTTACGAGGTCCTTATCAGGCAACAGAGCAAGATATTGTCACCATCTCCCAATTAAAAACTGAGTTTCAGAAAAATGTAGAGCCAGAAGGAATTGTTAATTTCAATTCGCTTTATTCAAGCTCAGGTCAAGTTCAATTATTGAACCCCTTTTACGCATTACCTGAGCCAGGTGTTCGTGATGCTAAAATTTCGTATTTTACCAATCAAAATTGTTTTCAACAATTTGGTAAGCTTCTTAACTTTAGAAACTTTGAAAAAGTTTGGATATGGGAAGAATTTCGATGCAATAGAAGAAATAGTCTTCCTCTCGGATTTTTTACATCACCACCTTTTATTCACCCCACTGGGATGAGTTACGCCATGTTGGCTTTTCTAAGTACAAAAGGTGAGTACCAAGACAAGCAATGGGTAATGAACCATTTGCCCTTTTTTCACTCTACGGAACTTCGAAAAGTTAAAAAAGAAGTAGGTGAATTAAGAGGAATCTTCTCTATTCTAGAAAAATTAAATGAAATGGAACTTTCCCATCTCAGTAAAGGAGATGGGACGATTCTTACGAATGACTATTTATTAGCGAGACTAAATTATTTTGGGAAGGACGATGTGCTCGAATACCGAGTTTATCTTCGATCCCAGCTTGATCAATTTTTAAAGGATTCTCCATTTGTTTTAACCAATTTTCGAAAAGGAGATTCTTGTTTTTATCGCGATGGAAGCATTTGTTGGGATTACAATGTCAAACATGTTTTTAAGTTGGCCAACTCATCAACGATTATTCTCTTTTTTGGACTCATTCTCATCGTTACTATCGTTGTACACTTATTGATAGAGAAATTAAAACAGCAGAAACATGAAGATGAGCGAAGACGATTTGCTTTAAGAGTGTTAACTCATGAATTTAGAACTCCAGTTGCCTCTATGCTTCTTTTAATCGAAAGATTAAATAAAAAAATGAGTGAGCTTGACGAAGATTCACAAGAAGCTTTTCTTCGAATGTCGAGCGAAGTTTACCGACTACAACGACTTGTTGAGATGTCGAAACATTATTTAAAGGCTGAACAAAGAGGAGGAGTCATTCAATTCTCTTCCGCAGAGATAGCATCAGTTAATGAATTCATAGAAGAGCTGATTTCTCCTTATGTTGATCTTTATCCAAATATGGTTAAATTTAACCCTCTGGCGCAGGATACATCTTGGCGAGGAGATGTTTACTGGATTTCAATAGTCGTCAAAAACCTAGTCGAGAATGCTCTTTCCCATGGCAAGCCTCCTGTTGAAATTGAATTGTTTCATGAAAACTCTAAGCTGCTAGTAAAAGTGTTAGATCATGGTGAATGTACTTTTGAAGAACTTGGAGATATGACGAAAGAGTTTGTTAAAGGAACGGCCAGTTCTGGATCAGGACTTGGGCTCAATATTGTGAGATCAATTATAGAAGAAATGGGCGGAAAATTAAATTTTCAGGCCAAGCCTAATACTGTCTTTATTTTAGAAATTCCCGAAATAAAAGGAGCTATATGACACGCCTATTACTGGTCGAAGATGATAAAAATCTTGGTCATAGTTTAAAAAGATATCTTGGAGATCAGGGGTATCATGTTGAATGGGTTGATAATCTTCAAGGAGCACGAGCAAAAAATTATCAAGATTTTGATATAATGATTCTTGATTGGATGTTACCAGATGGTCAGGGCATAGACCTCGTACGCGAAGTTCGAAAGGAGCTTCAAGCAAAACCTATCATTATGCTGACAGCGAGAACTGAGCTTATCGATAAAGTTCTAGGATTAGAGTCTGGAGCCAGTGATTATTTAACCAAGCCTTTTGAACCTCGGGAACTCGTTGCTCGACTTAGAGTTCAAGAAAGAATAATCAACCATACTGATGAAAGTGACAAAGATTCTCATTCAACTGTGAAAGTGGGAGAAATCATCATAGATAAAATGAAGAGAGAAATTTCTTTCAAAGGTGAAATCATTGAATTTACCAAAATGGAATTTGATTTTTTAACATTGTTGGCCGAGCACCCTGACAGAGCTTTTTCACGAGAAGAAATTTTGAATAAAGTTTGGGGTTACGAAAATTTTCCTACGACCAGAACCGTCGATACTCATGTGCTTCAAATTAGGCAAAAACTATATGATGATTTGATTGAAACAGTAAGAGGCGTCGGTTACAGACTACGCAATCCTGAAATCAAAGCTTGAATATCATCTTCGTTGTTATAAAAATGTATTGAAGCTCGCATTCGTCCTTTTCGGTGATTAATAAAGACTTTTTGCTCTTTTAAAAGCGATGCTATTTCAATAGCTTCTTTTTCAGGGTGGGCAAAGCTGATAATGCCACTATAAAAAGTCTTACTTTCACGTGGAGTGAATACTTTATAATTTAGTGTCGTTAACTCTTGATAGAGTTTTTGGCTTAGCTCGCAAATTCGTTGTTCTATTCGGTCTTTTCCAATTTCCATTTGTACTTTCATTGCTTCTTGAATAGCCGCCATATTAATAAAGGGAGCTGAGCCTGTGCCTAAAACACCCGCATCTCTTCTTACTTGAGGTTTATCAATACTTAATGTCCATGGTTCTTCGACACTGACCCATCCTGCAAATGGCCATTTTTTATCCTTACTAAAATTTTCGTTTACATAAAGGAGGGCCATTCCTATCCCAGCTCCCAACCATTTATGGCAAGAGCAAGACATGGCTGCAACTCCTAACTCTTTGAGATCAACCGATGATTGGCCAAGCTGTTGAGTTGCATTCAAAATCACAGGGACTGAGTATTTGTTTGCGATATAGACGATTTCTTTAATAGGCATTTTAAAACCAGTTCCATATTGGATACCACTGATAACAATTGCGGCTACATCGTCGGTAATATGTTCTTCAAATTGATAAGCTGAATAGACATGTTTCTGACTTTGGATTTTTATGACTTCAAAGCCATGATGATGCCATGGGATAACGGACGATGGAAATTCATCATCTGGAACTAATATTTTTCTTTTAGAACCAGAATCCTTTAACATCATCGCAAGAAGGTTCATATTATGAGAAGTGTTACTGGTGAAAACCACTTCTGCTGGCCCTGCATTGACAAATTGAGCTGCTATATCCTTGCTACTCACGATCAGATTGAAGTAGTCTTCGTCTGCAATAGCTCCTTTCATCGCTATTTTCATTAACATCTCATTGGCCACTTTGAGTGTTCTTTCGTGCATTCCAGAGACGGCTGCGTTCATTAAGTAGGTTTGATTTTGAGTTATCGGAAATTGTTGGCGAATTATGTTCCAATCCATGAGTCTCCTCGATTGTCGTCTTGCTAAAAGCATCATATACTATCCTCTATGGCATTACGAGAAATACAGCTATCAAACAAGTTCAAAGGACCAGGTTTTCTTTATCGTCGAGATTTTTACGATCGCGATATTGAAGGAAGCTTATCAAGTTTTACACCTGGAGAATGGGGACTACTTAAAGGTGATGGACAAGATCGTTTACTTGTTATGGTTAATCACCTTGCGCAACTTGGGCCAAAAATAAGAGCGGTTACAACTTGGAAGAATGAATTTAAAGATTTGAGCGATTGGGAAATCCTTAAAACCCTAATCGATAGATCAATTTATAAAAGATCACTTTTTAAAAATTTAAAAGACGGTAGTAGACTCATTTACGGCGAAGCTGATCAGCTTCCGGGATTAGTTGTCGATTGCTATGTAAATGCAGTTGTTGTTCAAATTAATAGTGCCGGAATTGATCGCTTTAGAGCTCAAATAAAAGACTATCTTCAAGAAAAGACTAATCGAACTGCTATCTTGTTTGATCAGCCTGAATACCGAAAAGCTGAGGCTTTGCCACTGTTTCCATTGCAGGGACAATTACCTGACCCCATTATTATCAAAGAAAATCAATTCACTTTTGAGCTTCCCCTCGGAGTTGTTCAAAAGCTAGGTCATTATTACGATCATCGTGTTAACAGAAATAAGCTTGAGCAAGCTGTCTTAAATTTTAATGGTTCCCTTAAGAATGGCCTCGATCTTTTTTGCTATTCAGGAGCATGGGGAATGTCTGCTTTAAGAGCAGGTATGGAAAACATGACTTTCATTGATCAGGGAGCATTTAAGGAAGTTATTTTAAATAATCTCAAGAATAACAATCTCGAGGAAAGAGGGGACTTTGTTCGCGATGACGTCTTCGACTATCTTGAGCAGTCTTTGAGTCAAAACAAGCAATTTGACCTAATCATCTCCGATCCTCCGGCTTTTTCTAAAAACCTCAAGAATAAAAGCAAAGCCTTAATTGGCTATGAAAAATTGCATACTTCATGCTTGAAACTTTTAAAGAGCAATTCACTTTTTGCAGTTGCTTCTTGCACTCATGGAATTTCTCATGATGAGCTTGATAGAACAGTACTGGAAGCTACTAAAAAATCAGGAAAAAAGGTGAGTTTGATTGATGTTGGCGTCCAGGGACAAGATCATCCTTTTGGCCATCTTCAAGACTCGAGCTTTTATATCAAGTATTTGCTGTACTTTGTTGAGTGAAATATTTTCTAGCATTCCTTTTTTTTAAATTTTCAATATATTAGAGTTATTACTAACTGAGGTTTTATTTTGGACTTTTTAAAAGATCCTGACATGCAAGAGATTATTGACGGATTTTGTGGTGAAACAAGAACCCTCTTGAGTGAACTTCAAGAATGTCTCGAAGCATATGAAGAGGATCCTACCCAGAATATTAAGCTCGAAGAATTTGGTCAGAAAATAGATAGAATTATGGGTGCTGCTCAAACGATTGGAGCAGAGCCTATTGGTAAAATTTGTCAACTTGGGAAAATGATTGGTTATAAAGCGAGTCAGTCAACAGATGTCGCCTTAAATCAAATCGTCTGTGGAGTCATGTTTGATTGTGTCGATCTTCTCTCTGAATTAACAACGGGGATGGAAAAGCGTGACATGAATACAATGAAGACAAATATTGAGGCCTTTTTAACTCGTATGAAGTGGTTAGCTGATAAATTCAAACATATTGAAAGATCTTCGGTGGCCATTGAAAATGAGCCTACTACCAAAAGAAAAACGGTCAATACTACTGCAGAACTAGAAAAGTTGATTAATAGTAAGAAATAGATTAGAAAAGTTTTTCTTTTTTGAGAATTTCTTGGAGCGTTTGAAGAGATTTTAGTTCGTAGTTTCCCAATTCCTCAATCATCATTTTTTTCATGGCTTCTTGGGGTTTCATTCCCTCTATCGTTACTCTTTTATCATAAGTATTCACAAGAGAGAGGATCTCTTCACTGCGACTTAGTTTGGTCTTTTTATTAGGTCCAGAACCTGATTTATTTTCTTCGTGATTCTCTACGAGCTCCATGACTTCAGGAGTGGCATAAGGCTTCTCTTTGAGAATTCGAAATATATTAAAGCAGTGATGAAAGTAGGCTTGTCTCTCTTGGGCATCAAGCTCTTGCTTGGGCTTTTTAAAAAGCAATTGGGTATTTTCATCGAGATTGCCAACGCCAATATCATGCATGAGTGCTGCAGTTGCAAGATGATCAATATCGCTATCTGGCAACTTATAGAGACTTGCCAATTTAATACAGAGAGTACAAACATTTATCGAGTGCTTTATAATGGGTTCACTTTCTTGATTGTTTCCAAACATAAATTTGAGAGCATCTGGATTTTTTTGAACAAGCTCGCGAACTTTTTTTGCTGCATTTTGAGTCATCTTGTAGGATGCCTGAGATTGAGGATTGGCCTGCATATTATCGAGAGCTGTTTCAGCTGCCCCCTGGACCAAATCAACCTTAGCCTCTATTTTTGTATTTGGATCATTGAGAGTTTTATTTAAAAGCTCATCGAGAAAATTTTGATATTTTTTTTCATCGACATCTAGAATATAGAAGCGAGCAATTTTTTGTCTTTTGAGTTTTATAAATTTGTCATCTGTGAATTGAGAACCAGCTTTTGCATATTCAAGATAATGATCTCTAAAATGAATAAAGAGTGGGAAAGGAATATCCAGTTTCGACTTTAAAGTAGAAATTCTTATTGGGCTGTAGTTTGTCATTGATTCTCTTTTCGGAGGATTAACTAAACTCTTGAATTTTCAGTGTTAAGCCTGAGCAAACTCTTCTTTTATAAGAATTTTGTGACGAATAAAAAGAAAAGCGACTGAAAGGGCCATTGCCGATAAACCAATGGCCAAGCCTGACCACAACCCTCGAGCATTTAATCCCATTGAAAAAGCCAGATGATAACCAATAGGTAAGCCGATCAACCAATTACAGACAAAAGCCATGAGAGCTGGAATTTTAGTAATTCCTATGCCTCGAAGAATTCCCTGAAGAGTGACTTGAGCACCATCTGGAAGTTGAAAAAGACCAACTATCACTAATAAAGTCGATGCGTGTGCAATGAGTTCTTTATCATCAGTAAATATTCGTAAAAGAAATTGTGGGGCCAAAAAATAAAGACTCGCTGTAAAGCTCATGAATGCGAGCGAAATAAAGAGACAACCATGAGCATAGTCGACAAGTTCCTGATAATTTTTTGTTCCGAAGTGAAGACCAACGTAGGTACCTGCCGCCGAAGAAACGGCCAAAGGAACCATAAAAGTTAAACTGGCCATATTTAAAACAACATTATGTGCAGCTGAAGATATGACAGGCATTCTTCCGATTAAAGTTGTAACAGTCGCAAAAACCATGACTTCAATTAAAACTGAAATAGAAATTGGAAAACCTAAATTCCAAACTTGTTTGATGAGATCAATTTTTACTTTACCTAATCCATAGTGCTTTAAAACATAAATAAAAAGAACGACCCCCATAAAAGTCCGAGAAAATAAAGTTGCCCAAGCCGCACCTTCGATACCAAAAGCTGGAATGGGACCATAACCAAAAATGAGAATGATATTCATCGCTATATTTACAAAATTCATTACTACAATAAGGCCATTTGAAAAGTAAGTTTTTAAATGGCCTTGAAGATATTCTTTGCAGACTTGAAATAAGATGGCCCCATACAAAGAGGGAGTGCAAATTTTTATATACTTAATAACCTCAGGGACGAGAACTTCTTGAATATGAAAATGCTCAATTTGCGAAGCGACAATGAGTATTCCGATATGAGCAATAAAACAAAAACCTAGGGAAGCAACAATGGCGCTGCTAAAGAGATTATGGTCTCCTTTGCTTTGACCAATGAAGCGAGCTGTTAAAGGGGCGACGGCAAATGAGAGACCAAGGCATATCATGAAAAAGGGAGAAAAAAGACCATTCGCAACACCTAAAGCGGCAACCATTTCCGAAGAATGTCGTCCAGCAACAATAATATCGCCAATGCCAAACATCATTTGACCTACTTGCCCAGCGATTAAGGGTAAACAGAATAAAATAATTTCTCTAATCTTATTTCGCATAGGGATATCACTTCATTATCAGAAGAAAGGTTGGCATTTCGACGCGTCACCATTTAAAATTACCGCTATGATAACAGCAATTCGCTTTTTTGTCGTATCTCTTTATGGAGCTTTTTGTTTTCTTTTAGGGTGGTTCATATGCTTATTGAGACCCTTCCATCAAGATAACAATTGGTTGATCTGTCAGCTTTTAGGGCCAATCGGCTTCAAGATTTTAGGTCTTAAATTTAAGGCTTCACACAGACAAAGATTATTTGAAATCAGACCAGCTGTGGTTATCTCTAATCATCAAAATAATTTAGATATGTTTCCTGGCGCCATGATGTGTCCGAAAGGAATGGCCATTTTGGGTAAGAAAAGTATTAAGTGGATTCCTTTTTTTGGGCAATTTTTTTGGTTGGCCGGGAATCTTTTCATTGATAGAGGTAATCCCATGAAGAGTAAGCGCGCCATGGGCGAGCTTGCTGCAAAAATGAAAGAAGGGAAGAGAAGTGTTTGGGTAATGCCTGAAGGGACGCGAAGTAAAGGAAAAGGAATGTTGCCTTTTAAAAAGGGGGCGTTTCATACCGCTAAGAATGCCAATGTTCCAATTCTCCCAGTGGTTTTTTCGAGTTACCATAATCGTTTTAATTTTAATCGTTGGAAGTCTGGACTTATTTTAACAAGTGTCCTCGATCCTGTTGATACTCAAGATAAAACAGTCGAGGAATTAAGAGATCTTTGTCAAAGCTTAATGAAAGCGGAGCTCGAAAGACTAGACGAACAAGTTGATCAGTGGCTTAAAACGGGGAAGCTTGATTGAAAGTAAAAAATAAAAAGATATTAATTACCGGATCGAATCGAGGGATGGGAAAAGGTTTTGCTTTAGAAGCGGAAAAACGAGGAGCTTTACTCATTTTACATGCGCGAAAGTGGACTGCTGAATTTAAAACGGAATTCCTTCATCCTGATCATCATCAGTTTATAGAAGCGGATCTAGGCAGTCCCTCACAAGTTTCGAATTTTCTCGAACAGCTACCAGAAGTAGATATCGTTATAAATAATGCTGGAATTCTCACTGGTGAATTGGCGGAAGACCAGACATATGAGCAAATAGAAAATGTCATGACAATCAATTCAATTATCCCAATGAAAATAGTGAAAGCTGTGTTGCCTAAATTGGTCGCTAAGAATGCGGGCATGATTGTCAACAATACTTCTGTTTCGGCGATTATGCGTTTCCCAATGGCTTCGACCTATGCGGCATCTAAGGCTGCTCTCGCCGCCTATTCTGAATGCTTAAGGGCCGAGCTAAAATCAACCGATGTAAAAGTATTGACTCTCTACACCCCTGGAATCAAGACTGATATGTTTGATGACTTAAGTGTACGCTATGGGAAAAAAATGGACTTGAAGATGATGAGCTCTATCACCATTGAAGAATATGCTGTCATGGTTCTCGATGCTATTGAGTCTGGAAAAGCGGTTCTGAGACCAAAGGGAAGCAGTGGTTTTGGACTTTGGTTGGCCCAACATTTTCCTTCGCTTTTCAGTCGTTTAGCAAACCAGTATTTCAAAAGATAATTTAAAACTGGACCACTTTGATGGTGTTCAGAAAATATCAATCGCTCTTTCATTTTGTTATTTAGTGCTAAGTTGAGCCATTCTTTTCAATGACTTAAATCCATTTCTATCAACTTTAAATTGCTTCATCTAAGGCATGATTCG
>Ga0210050_1000114_pt1 | contig 105458 bp, 108 predicted proteins | sample CryGey132114_all_FD_185463 | JGI IMG/M metagenome (GOLD analysis project Ga0210050, IMG submission 185463) | Groundwater microbial communities from aquifer - Crystal Geyser CG22_combo_CG10-13_8/21/14_all (SPAdes) (version 2) | ecosystem: Environmental > Aquatic > Deep subsurface > Groundwater ... | reverse complement strand
AATGGTGATAAAGAAGTGACTCGATATTACTTTAAAAGTGGTGGAAGCTCTGGCAAGAGTGCCTTATCTCCATTTTCTTATCGTGACTATCATCATCAAATGCAAGCAGCAGCGGAAGGTCTTTTTGCGGCAGGGTTTCAACCCGCCACAGATCGTGCCGTAAATCTCTTTTTTGGAGGTGGCTTGTATGGAGGTTTTCTTAGTTTTACGACTATTCTAGAGAAAATAGATGCTGTTCAACTTCCCATGTCAGCTCATGAAGATTTGGCTTTTGTTGCTGAAATGATCATAAAGCTCGAAGTAAATACATTACTTGGAATGCCGTCATATATTATTCAGCTTTTAACTCAGCAAAAAGAAGTCTTTAAAAAATATTCTGGTATCACTAAAATATTTTATGGGGGCGAGCATTTTTCTCCTGCACAACGAGAATGGCTCGAGAATGAGTTTAGTATTTCACTCATCAAGTCTGCTAGCTATGGTTCAGTCGATGCTGGCCCGCTAGGATATCAGTGTCTTTTTAGCTCAGGTGGTATTCATCATCTGAATGACCAACTTCATACCTTAGAAATTCTTGAAATGGATCAAGATCAAAAAATTTCGGGTTCTGAAGTTGGTCGACTCATTTTTACCACAAAACATCGCGATGCTCTCGATGTTATCCGCTACGAAATTGGAGATGTTGGTCGTTGGGTACATGATCAATGTCAATGTGGCCGAAGATCCCCTCGCTTTGAATTGATGGGACGAATGGGAGACGTTTTTAGGGCTGCCGGTACTTTTATTAATTTGCAAAAAATAGAAAAAATATTACGGGATAATTTTAACTATCAAGGCGAATCACAAGTCGTGCTCGAGCAAAAAAATAACAAAGATTCATTAACTCTTTATCTCGATTCACAATTTGATTTGGTGATAAAAGATATTTTCGATAGTATAATTGAAAATTATACTGATTTAAGAGAAGTTGTATTTAAAGAAAAAGCACTTGATTTTAGCATAAACGCGATATCAAATAGCGCACTGTTAAGAACAGAAAGTTCTGGTAAATTGCGTAGAGTAGTTGATCAGAGGAATCGTTCATGACTAAACTTTTAGAACTCGTCAATATCGCAAGAGCAAGATCTCCCTATTATAAAGAGCTTTATAAAGACTTATCACATCATCCAAATCTCAATGACATACCTATTATCGATCAAGAGAGTTTTTGGAAGGCAAACGACTCTTCAAAAAATACTCTTCTCACAGCAAAACAATCCGATGGAATCGTTTTTAAAAGTGGTGGAACAACTGGAAATCCCAAATTTTCCTATTTTACAAGAGAGGAATGGTCTCAATTTACCCATGCCTTTGGGAGTGGAATGGATCATGCTGGATTTTCGGGGGGAGATAAAGTCGGTAATCTTTTTTATGCTGGTGAGCTTTATGCTTCCTTTATCTTCATTATGAAATCAATGGAAGCGATGAAAGTTCCAGTTATTCATTATCCTTTGGCCGGAGCTGCGCCTTTTGATCAGATTGTGAAATCTATTCAAGAACTCGGAGTGAATGTTTTGGTTGGCGTCCCAACAACGATGATGAATTTTATTGCTTATTTAAAAGAGAACAAAATTCAATTGAGTCTTGAGAAGTTTTTCTTTGGTGGTGAAGACATGTACGACGACCAACGTAAAATTGTTCAAAATTATTTTGGCGATATTTATCTATCAAGTATCGGCTACGCATCAGTCGATGGAGGACATTTAGGTTACGTTGATCGCAACTGTGGCCCTAGTGAGCATTTTGCTTTTACAGACACTTCTATTATGCAAATTGTCGATGACGATACTGGAGAAGAGATCACTGAGCTTGGAAAGGTTGGAAAGCTTATCTACACGAATTTGATTCGTCGCCTGATGCCTATTATTCGCTATCCAGTAGGGGATCGCGCCATGTGGGTCGATAAGAATAAATTTAAGCTTATGGGAAGATCTGAAGAAGGGGCACGAGTCGGCCCGGTAACTGTTAATCGTGATGATGTTCATGAGATTCTGGAAAAGTCCTCACTCTTTCAACACGTCTTGGGCTTTCAGCTCGTCATAGATAGAGAGTTGGAAAAAGATAGACTAACTATTGTTCTCGGTCTTGATAACTCAAAGGCACAATCTTTATCTGGAGCAGATTCTCTCGTTTCGCTGTTTTATAAGGAAAGACCGATGTATAAAGAGCTTGTAGAGATGCAGATGATCGCCCCTGTACAATTCAAACTAGGATCATTTTCTGAGCTTCAAAAAAATCCACGCACTGGAAAATTGAAGCTTGTTATTGATATTCGCAAATAGAGCTAAAAATTAAAGACACTATTTTTTGAGTGGTAATAATTGAGAGAAGCATTTAGTTCAGGATGTGAATCATCTGTGAGGTCTTGCGATTCAAACTTGTTGTCTAATAAGAATTGGCATAATGCTTTTGCCAACTCCAATTCTGACCACTGATGGCCATCATTGGGTTGAGCTTCAACTTCGTACGATTCATATTTCTGACCAGTGACATCACTCACTACTGAGCTTTTTAAAGTTAGGTCAATACTTTTTGAAAGTGTTCGAGTTGTGAGCTCATATCTCTTTCTTTCTGCACTATTACTTGGGACAACAAAGTATCTATTTCGCGGAATTTTGCTATTAAAATGTTGAAGACCTTCTTGGGTTACATCTACTATTGTATTTTTGAGTTGGTCAAATTGATGAAGCGCCATTCTGTCATCTTTTAATAGATATCCTAGACCTCGATTTGAGTATTCTTTTAACAAATCAATGTCACTAGCACTTAATTCCGTTTCGAAGGCATCTTTTTTGCCAGAAAAGACATAAAATCCTTGGCAAGAATATTGAAGTGGCTCATCTTTTTTTATCGAGATTTGAATTTCTTCATTTGAATCTTTTTCTTTAATTCTCATTTTTACTTCGGGCAACTTTTCGGAAAGAAGAAAGGAGCTTCCATTGTAAATTTCAAAGTAGAGATCGGAACGTTTTTTGTATTTATGTGGAAAGATCCTTTTTAATTTATTAAAGCCACTTTTGTTTAATGGAACTCTCGCTTCGAATTGGATTTCAGCATGAGAGATTTGAATGGCAAATAATGAAATTAATAAATGAATCATTTCTTACTCACTATAAAGAGTTTAGAGGGATTGTTTTTCATTTGTCCTATTTTTCCCGTCTTCTCATCAAAGAGGAAGCCAAGCCCAAAATCATTGTCTGCAATGACGGCAACAGTGTTCTCATCAATCCATGCAATTCCTTCAATCTTTTCTTCTTGATCAATGTCTTTCAGATGTAAATCGTATTCCATTTTCTTAGGTACTGGTTCACCTTCAAAATTGTCCATTCCTGTTTTAGAAAGTACATTCAGTTGTGAATTGATCGTTAATGAATAAATTTTGCGATAGCATTCCGTTCCCATTTTGCCGTTTTGCTCAAGGACGAAAATTTCTCCCATAGAGTTCGAAGTAAGGTCTCCAACCTTGTCAGATTCAGGATCGAGTTGATAAAGGTACAAACCTGTTTGTGTTTCTGTTCGAAGATCAAACTCAACGATTGGCACGAGTTTACTTTTTGAATCTATCGGACTTTGCAAAACGAGGTAGAGCTTTTGCCCAATTCTAGTTATACCTTCAAATCCGCGATTGGGTCTCCTCTTAGCAAGAGCAGCAGAGAGTATTTTTTTACCAGTTCTTTTAAATGGAGCAGTTTTAGGAAGAAAGCGGTTGAGCATTTGTCCATTGGGATCGACCTTGACTAAGCTCGGTCCATATTCTTCGACGATCCAAAAATTTCCTATTCCATCGACAATAATACCTTCGCTATCAATTCCCATAGGGTTGTGAAATAGAGGCGTTCCTTTAGCAGTTGATGGAGTTTCATCAATCATCGGAACATTAGGTAGCCCCGTCGTCATGATTGAAACTTGCTTTTCTACTTCGATTTTTCCCTCTTTTAATTGAAAAAAGACAATTTGTGGTCTGTAGCTTGGCAACAGAAAAGGACGCACGGATCTTCCATCACCTTTAAAATCTATCATAGGACCGTTAGGGCCACGATCGGTAAGTGTTAAGTAATGATCACCATTTAACTTAACTAGCCCTGAAAACCCACCAAGACTGAGATTTCCAACTTCTGCAACTGTGCCAATTGAAGGGGGCTTTTCTAACGTGAAGGTTTGCACTTGAGAATGATGTGCACACGCAAAAAAGGATCCTGCTAACAAGAAGTAAACGAACAATTTAATTTTTTTCATGGGAATATCTAACCATTTTTAATGCAGGATGAGAACTGGCCAACAAAATCGTAACAAAAGCGGAGGAACTTCTAGCTTGTCTTTAATTTCAAGTCCTTATCCACGCCTATGATTTGAGCAGGAGGTATAAGATTCCAAACATTATGCCCCTGAAGGGGCTCTGAACTAATTAAAAAGTGCATGACTTTAGCATCTTCCGTGACCAATGATTCACAGGCCGATGCAAAACTAGGGCAGGTGTCACGCTCAGGACATTTCTTTTTATAGGTTGAGTAGTAAAGAGGTTTTCCCCCTTGATGGGCCAACATCATTTTTCCATCTGTGATTAAGAAACTCAAAAAATTTTCATTTTTAGCTTCTTCACCGCAAACATCTGAAGCGCAAAATGGCCCAATGATTTTGCAAATTTCATCGATGGCCATAGTGATACAATCCCTCACGACAGAGTAGGGGACTTCATTTTCTAAAGAGTGACTTTTTTTGATAAAGCTAAGGACAATAAAAAAGATAATTTCGCTATCCGTTGATCCTAAGATAAATCGTCCGAGATCAGCATCTATAAGTTTTAAAAGTTTTGGACGGTTGCTTATAAAATTTCTCACATGACCATTATGGGCAAAGACCCATCTTCCAAATTGAAAGGGATGAGTATTGAGTATATTGACTTCGCCTTCAGTTGCTTTTCGAATATGGGCTATAACAGTTTGAGAGCTCACGATTCCAGAAACTTTTGAAAAAAGACTATCTTTAAAAGCTGAAATGTCAGACTTAATAATGTGGGGAGCTCCTGCCATATAATAAGCAACGCCCCATCCATCGGGATGGATATTGCTCTGATGAACGAGCGAATTCTCAGCACTCATTAAAGATGAGTGAACTTGAGAGTTGATAACTGATCGAAAACCCAACATCCTACACATTTCATTATCATATCAGAGCTAGCGTAAGTGATCACGTTCGGATTAAAATGCCTGTCATGAGCTATGCAATAATTGATGTCGAAACGACTGGAACAAGTTCGAAATCTGGTAAGATCACAGAGATTGCAATCATTCTTCACGATGGTGAAAAGGAAGAAACTCGTTATAGCACCTTGATCAATCCAGAGATGAAAATTCCATCTTACATTAGTCAATTAACCGGCATCACTCAGGATATGGTCGAAGAAGCCCCCTATTTTTATCAGGTCGCTAAGAAAATTATTGAGATGACAGAAGGGCGAATCTTTGTTGCTCATAACGCTCAATTTGATTATGACTTTATTCGAAGTGAATTTTCTCAACTTGGCTATGGTTTTAATCGTAAAAAATTATGCACGGTAAGGCTCTCTCGAAAACTCTTACCTGGATTTAAGAGTTACTCATTGGCCAATTTATGTAAACAATTGGAATTGACGAATCAACGTCCCCACCGCGCACTTGAAGATGCACTTGTGACTTCCGAGCTTTTTGAAATCTTAGTTAAAAAATCAAAAGAAATTGGAATCGAATCTTTAGAGAATTACGAATCTATGGGATTGGGTATTCCTCCTTTGATGGATAAAGAGCAGATCGATCATCTTCCAGAGACCACAGGGGTTTATCAGATTTATGATAAGCAAGGTTTTGTCCTTTATATTGGAAAAAGCAAGAATATAAAGAAAAGGATTATCGAGCATTTGCGCTCTAATCTAACTGAGAAAAAAGATTATTCTTTTATTCAATCATGGTGTTCGATCGAGACGATTACAACTGGTTCGGAACTGATTTCACTGTTGCTTGAAAATGAACTTATAAAAAAGCATAAACCATTATTTAATCATGCCCTGAAGAAATCAAAATTCTCATGGGGAATTGTTCAAAGAGATAAGATCGAACTGAAAAAACTAGATGACGTGAATGAAATAGCTTTATTAAAATTTTCTTCAAAGAAGACAGCAGAAGCCAAATTTGAAGAACTCAAGCTTTGGGAAGAACAAGGTCAAGACATAGAGAAACATTCTTTACTTAAATTCCCTAAGGGAAGAGTGGTGCTGCTCGATAAAGGGAGAGAAGTTGATGAAAAAAGTTTTATTCTCGTCGATCACGAAAAAATACTAGGCTTTGGATATGGAGATCATTTAGAAATTGGAATGTTTCAGGGGCAAATATTCGAGGGGTTAGAGTATTTTGCATTAAATGATTATCCAGATTCAAAAAGTCTTCTACTGCCTTTTTTGTCTAATTTAAAAGTGATTAAAATTAATTCGAACACTTCTTTTGATCCCATAATGCCATACTAAATTGGAATAATTTTCCTCCTTGAAGCAGATAACAGCCTCTCTCTGATAGAATGAGAGGGGGCAAGAGATATTCTGCCCAATTCGGAGGAACATGGACTTTCCAGCGATTGCATACAGAACCTATCAACAATGGAAAAACCATTCTTCAATGTCAGCTTTCTTCTTTAATGTTCTTAGAAATCTACAATCAATCAAAAATCCGATCACTAAAACAAGAAAGTTTCACCAGATTATAAATGAGAATATTGACTCAATTTTTGAAGATACGACAGTTACGAGATCAGTGAGTTGTAAAATTGGATGTTCTGGATGTTGCCATACCCCTGTTTCTGTAACAAATGAGGAGGCTCAACTCCTTGCTCATAGAGTTAATAGTGGTTTAGAGATTTCAACTAAAAATCTCGAGCGACAAGCCCTTTTGGGAAATTCTTCTGCCTCTTATTACAGTTTGAGTTTTCAAAATAGAAAATGCGTCTTTTTATCTGAAGCTGGCGCCTGTACGGTTTATGAAGATAGACCAGCTGTTTGCAGAACAAACTTTGTAGTGGGGAACGCTAAACAGTGTGACACCAGTGATGGCAAAGAGAAACCAGTAAGACTACTGACGACTACTAAAGCTGATATCGCCATTATTGCTGGCTACAAATCTGCATCTTCATCAGGCTTGCTTCCCTATATGCTTTACAAAGAACTCAACAAGAAGCAAAACTCAAATCAATCAGTCCTCGTCATGCGTAAAGATTCCTTTACTGAGAAGTAACCTCTCACATATTTTTCAAATTATTGTTAAAATAAGTGGTGAATAATACGATAAAGCCGATTGTTTTGGTTGCTTATTTTTTTTGGAGCCTTTTGGCTTTGCATGCCAGCGAAGTAAAGAGAGATCTAGTTGTCCTCTGGAGTTCAACAGAGACACTCGGAAAAGAGTATACCTACGGAACTGTCCATAGAAATATGGAGTCAGTTTTTAATTATCTTGGTTATCGTTTGAAATACGTTGAAGTTAACTACGAGCTAAGTGCTTGGTCTAAAAAAAACCAAATCAAAAACTATGCAGGAGTTTTAACCTTCTTCTTCGATAATAAAATAAAAGAAGTTAAAAACTATATCGACTTTCTCTCTAGTGTCATTGAAAACAATATTCCTCTTTTAGTCATGGGAGAGTGGGGTTTTGTTAATGAAAACCTTCGTAAGAATAAAGCAGAAATAGATCAACTCTTAAAAAGATTATCTCTAAAAGCTGAATTCACTGAATATGATAATCCGCTACTTTTTAAAGTTCTAAAGAAACTCGATCATGTCGAATTCGAAAGAAAGATAAAAAATGAACTTTTGAGGGTGGTGACAATTAATAATACAGGACCAAGTTCACGAGTGCATTTGAGTATCGAAGTCAAAGGAGAGGAGAAGCCTGCTGATGTCATCATCCTTGATGATAGAAAATTTTTTTACGCCCAGCGAGGCTTTGAAATTTTCGAAAACCCATATAATAAAGTTTCAAACTGGAGAATTGATCCTTTCTATTATTTCGGAAAAGTTTTAGGTAATGAAAATCCTATTCCAGATGTGACGACATTAAATGGCAATAGAATTGCTTTTTTTCATATTGATGGAGACGGTTTTATTAATACATCTGAGATCGATAGAACCAAAACAAGTGGAGAAATTATTATAAGTGAAATTTTAAAAAGATATTCACTTCCTACAACAGCCTCTGTTGTGACTTCAGAAATTGATTCAAATTTTTTTGGAACAAAAAAAAGTGAAAACCTAGCAAGAGAGATGTTTAGAAATCCTTTTATTGAAGTTGCAAGTCATACTTTTGCTCATCCCCTTAGTTGGTCAATGGTTCCAGATGAGCAAGATATAAAGGCCTATGTCGATGATCGAAATATAAAGAAGCACAAAGGCCCCATTTTGGCTTACAAGGTCTCTGGATATCAAATGGATTACTATAAGGAAGTTGTTGAATCAGTAGAATATATAAATCAAAATTTATTGTCGAAAAATAAGAAGACTCAAGTGTTACAATGGAGCGGTAACTGTCGCCCGCCTGAGATTGCGATTGAACTCGTTGAAAAACAAGGACTTGCTCAATTGAATGGAGGAGACTCTCGATTTGATAAAACTTTTAACTCCTATACCGGACTTTCGGCCCTCTATCGGCAGGTCGGACAATATCTGCAAGTCTATTCTGGCGCCGCAAATGAAAATATTTATACAAATTTATGGCAAGGACCTTTTAATGGATTCATTAATGTAATCGATAATTTTAAAAACACAGATAGTCCCTATCGCATCAAACCCATTAATATCTACTATCATTTCTACTCGGGTGAGAAAGTGAGTTCTCTAGCTGCTCTAAAATCAATTTACGATTGGGTTCTTACACAAGAAATTAATCCTCTGTTTGCTTCTGAATACGTTCAAGTTGTAAAAGGTTTTGAATCCGCAAGAATTGATAAAATAAAAAAGAATCATTTTAGAATTACAAATAATGGTTTGCTAAGAACAATTAGGTTCGATAAAACAATTCTTACTCCGGATTATAATCTTTCAAAAAATGTTGTGGGTCATTTTGTGAAAAATAATTCACTCTATGTATCTCTTGGAGATCTAGATCAGACAGATATTGTTCTTTCGAATCAAAATACTAGTAACGTCTATATTTCACACAGCAACTCAATTATAGACAAAGTATTAATTAAAAATAATGAAATGTTTTTAAGAGGTAAAGCCAATGTTCCATTAGAGATCAAGCTTAGCAATGGAAAAATTATAAAAGGAAGTCGAGGTAATTTTAGAGATCTAAAGGTTGCCCTATGATTTTATATAGACCATGGCAATTTATTACTTTTGTTGCCATCGTTCTAACAGTAGCTTTTTTCAGTATCCCGACTTCTGAGAAATTAGGTCAAATTTATTTTGATAGTTATCAATATGACAAAGCGTTGATTTATTTTAACAAAGTAAACACTCTCGATGAGAATAATATTCCGACTCTCAAAAAACTAAAAGAATACTTCCTTATTCAAGGATCAGTTCCTGAGGCCCTCGAGGTTCAAAAGAAATTGGTTTTCTTAAGACCTAAAAACATTTCTTACTTGGAAGAGTTGGAACAACTCTATGATTGGAATCAACAGCCTGTTCTGAAAATTCAAACGATGAAGAAGAGAGCGGACTTACTTCCGATGAATGAACGTATTGAAATTTATATTGAGATGTTTTCAGGATTAAGATGGCTAAGAAATTATGAAGAAGCTGATCGATTGGCAGAATTTATACAGCTCGACCCAATTCTAAATAGTAATGTAAATTTAAACGAATTAATTATCGAATACTACCTAGCAACGAAGAAGTCGGAAGAGGCCATACATTTATTAGAAAAAAACGTCATAAAAAATCCAAGTGATACACGATCTATAGAAAGAGTCGCAGAGGCCTATCGCTTCGAGAAAAACTATGAGCAGAGTATCGTCTACTATCAGCGCTTAATAGGAATTTCTGAGAATGATTCTAGTCTCGTGAATAGTGTCGCAATCAATATTGAGAAATTGAAAAGTACGATGATTGTAAAAAATTTCTCAAGTATCGAGCTGATCATTGATGGCCTATTAAAGATGAAGCGAAATGATCTTGCTTTGTCAGTACGACAAGTTTTGATTAAAGCTCTTCCTGAAGATCCGTATCTTAAATTTATTTTAATTGAGAGTTATCTTAATAATAATATGCAAGATGAAGCTATTAAACTTTTGGAGGGATTTGAGTTTGAAAGCATTAAAAATGCTGACTCGATTTACAATGCAGCTTCTCAATTAAATGATATCGGCAAACCTGAGATTGCAGTGCGATTGATGGAAAAACTGGTAGAGAAATTCCCTAGACAAAGCTCTTACTTGGAATTCCTAGGGGATCTTTATGAAAAACTAGGACGAAAAGACAAAGCTATTGAAATTTATTTCAAAATACTAGATTTCAAGAAACGAGTTATGCTGAATCAAAAATCCTTGCTATTGGCACTGAACGAAAGTTCATTACGAAACTTGCCCATCATTCCGAAAAACTATTCGTTTAGGAAAAATCCTATTTTTACTCAGGATAAGCAGGTGACTAGGGTAAGACAAAAAGTCTTATATCTCATTGATGGAATGGACTCTAACGATAGAAAAATTGAGCTCCTTGAAAAGCTCCTTAATGATTCCCCCAATGATAAACTTGTTTTAAAGCGCTTAGGCTACATTTATTTTACTCTTGGGAATGCCGAAGAAGCATACCGTTTTTTTGATATGGCCTATATTGGTTCTCCTAACGATAAGGATGTCCTCGAAGTTTTGGCAAGAAGAGATATCGAACAAAAAAAATGGGTTGCCGCAGAGTTAAAACTTGAATCATTAAAGAGGAGCGAGTCCTATGTCGATCTACAGGAAGAACTTTTGTTTCAAACAGAATCTCCATTACATGAAAACTTTTGTCGAAGCCTTGCTCTTAAAGATGATGTAACGCTTTCGGAGAAAATCGTCCTTTCAAGATGCTACTTTCGTGAGCGTAAATATAAACAGTCTCTTCAAATCGCAAATGATTTAATTGATCATAATCCACCTGATGCTAGGTTTCAGTTCCTTGCGCTCTCTTCATGCCTAGAAATGAAGAATGTAGATTGTGCCGAAAATAAAATACAACTATTAAACACGGAACTTCAGGTCTCTGAAAGTGAAATGAGACCTTATCGTGAATATTTGGAAGAAATTAAAGCAGAACTCCATCGATTGAACGCTTGGTCTTTTCGTACCTCAATGGATGTTCTCGTTTATCAATCCTGGACTTCATATAAAGAAAATCTTGAAATAGTGAAACGTTGGGATCAATTTGGTCTCTCTTTTGAGACGAATTATATACATTTTGCCCAGAATAAAAGTATCGTGGTCAAAAATCTCAAAGTTGCAGGTAAATATTTTAGTGATTCATTTGAGATTAGCGTTGGCCCTCATTTCTATCAAGGAATCACTTCTCAAATGAGTCCTTACTTGGAAATTTTATATTCAAAAAAGTCTTCTTTTATGAGTATGCATTATTCGCGAGATCGCTCAGCTCGATCGAGCAAAGAACTTGTTGAAAATAATGTGAGAACTCATCAATTAGAGCTCTATGCAGAAGAGAATTTATCTAAAAGGCTTTCTTCGGCTCAATCTCTTTCTTTTTTTCGAGCTGAAGCGAATAGTGAAATAGGAAATGGTTATAATTCGCGTTTGGATTTATTATACAAGATTTGGGGAAATCTTCCCCTTTGGTCGGGGGTGGTTTTTGGCCATTCTTCGAGCTCTGAAAAAAATGGTTCCACATTGTTCACTAACAACTACTTCAGAAACTCAAGTCCCTATGGATTGGTCCTAGCTAAAAAACAGACCTCTTTGGTCAATAAATTTCCAATGCTCGATTGGGACACCAGAATAGAAGTCATAGGTGATTATGATAGAGGGATGAGTTTTGCCCGTATTTTGAATGCTTTTGCTAGGGTAAAATATCACTATAACTTTAATAAGTTTATAGAGCTATCTAGCTCATGGGGCCAAGAGACAACGTCTGAAGCCAAAGGTGATGCGTGGGAGTTTCAATTGAGTTGGAATCATTGGTGGTAATTTATGAATAAAAGAGTACTTTTATTAGATGATAGTAGCGAGTTTCTTTTCTTAGTAAGTTCACTCCTAAAATTTCATAACATTGATGTAGAAAATGTAGAAGATTCAGCAAAGGCGCTGGAACTAGTCAAACAGAATGACTATGCAATGATTATTACAGACTACTTAATGGATCCGATGAACGGCCTAGAATTTGCTCAAGAGGTTCGTAAGGAAGGAAAGAATCAACATACTCCACTCATGCTATTGACGGCAAAAAAATTGGATGAAGAAGAGACCATTGAATGTGGTCAATTGAAAATGGTTTATGTCTCTAAGCCCGTGATGCCAAACGATTTGTATCGAAAAGTAATGGATAATATAAGTAAGAAATGAAAAAGAAAAGAATCTTGGCAGATGTTTTTATCTATATAGCGCTAGTGTTAGTGTCCCTAATCTATGCAGCTATTTTTGACCCTTATAACTTATCGTTGTATGGATATGAGCCCCATCCTCTACTACTTATTACAGTAATACTAAGTTCTTATCGTGGATTATTATTTGCGGTTCTTGGATCATTATTTTCTTCAACTTTATATCTTTTGCTCATTCATTCTCAAGTTGATTACGAAGTTGTTGAAACAATCTTTACCTGGTCATATTTTTCATTACCAGCAACGATATTCTTTCTTTCAATATTTGTTGGAATTATTCGGCAGACAACTCATGATCGTTACAAGGGTTTTGTTGAAGCTGATAAAAAACGTGAAATAATGTTAAATAATCTTGAAAAGAATCAAAAGAAAATTGAAATCGAAAATCGAGAGCTCAAAGAAAGACTCGTTACAAAAGAAGACTCAATTTATAGCCTTTATACAATTTCTCAAAAAATGACTGAAATAGATAGTTCAATTCTAATTGATAATTTCTTTGAAGTACTACGAGATCACGCGTATGTCGCAAAAAGTGAAATATTTGAAACTTCTTCAGACAGAATAACATCATCTAAGGGATTTTTTGGCATCGAAAAGAGCCTGTATGAGAAAGTGCGTGATAATAAGCTCCTCCATAAAAGTATTGAAACAAAACAGATGAAAAGTTTAATGGATATAGATCTTCAGAGCAGTGAAGAACATCCAATTGTATTATCAATACCTCTTCTCGTCGAAGATAAGCTTTGGGGTGTTTTGGCAATCTATGAAATTCCTTTTTTAAAATATGTACCAACAACTTTTAAAATGATCGAAATTTATGGTAAATGGCTATCTCATTCACTCTCTAAAGCGGATGCTTTCAATCATTTGGAGGATCATATTTTTCTTGATCCAGAATTTCATGTTTATAAGCATGATCATTATTTAGAAAGACTTGCAGAGGAAATCGAACAGGCTCAAAGTTGCAAAACGAAATTTTCAGTATTAAAACTTGAAATTTTAAATTGGAACATACTCTCGATTGGAAAGCGAAAGCTTCATAAGAAAATTATTGTTGAATCATTACGAAAACTATCGAAGAAGATGGATGTCATTGCATTAGGGAAAAGTGAAAATGAAATTGAAGTTCTTGTCTTGGGATCCCATGATAGAGCTGAAGGTATAATGGATCGAACTCAAAGGCACTTGGCCACTTACAAAAACGAAACGAATAAGATTGAAGTGAGCTATTGGGATTATTCCGGAGAAGTTCTTGAGACCGATGATTATGCAAAATGTTTTAAAAAGTTTGAGGAAGTTTAGTGATTCTTGTTTCACTTGGATTCTTAAAAATTATCCTAATCTCGTTACTTCTTACTTTTACAATAAGAGCAGAGGTCTTTGTATCGTTCTTAAATCCAATCTCAGCATTTCTATTTGCATTCGCTATAAAGAAAAGAGGTGGGAATCCTCTTGAGTATTTGAGTTTTTTCTTAATCGATACCTTAATTCCCGTATTTGGATTTTTCTCTATGTTGCTTTATTACCTAAGTGGACCAATTTACAAAAAAATATATCGTAATCATCGAATTGACGTTTTTGATCTACCGATGGGTGAAGAAGTCTTTATTGAGCATGTTCAAGATAAAAAATTATTGAGACAAGATGTGAAAGAAGGAAGAATTGAGAATATCGTAAAAAACAATGTTGAGATTGAACCCTATGTCGATATCCTCTCCGGTAAAGACTTAAAATTGAAAATAAATGTCATTGAGAAGCTGACTCGAATGGGGACACCTGCGTCAGTACAAATTTTAAAAAAGGCCCTCATCGATCAAACTTATGAAGTTCGTTATTTTGCCAATAATGCACTTGAAAAGATTGAAAAGAGGATGCTTGCCGCGATTGATACTGCCACGGAAACGATATCTAAGCACTCAGATGATTATAGGAACTATAATTTCAGAGGAACATTGTATTTAGATTTTTATACATTAGGAATTTTAGATAAAGAAACAGGTCGTAGTTTTCTAGAAAAATCGATGTATGATTTTTTATTCTCATTGCAGTTAAATTCTAATCAGTCCTACCTTTTTGTAAAGATCACACATATTCACTTGTTAGTAAGAAACTTTGAACAGGTCATTAGTGTCGCTACACAAGCCCTCAACTCTAAATTAAACAGTGATGATAGGGGAAAGGTTCATTTTTATCGTGCTGAAGCGATGTTTCATCTGGGGCAATTTTTGAATGTTGTCGATGAGTGCAAGCTTGTAGGGAATGAAGAGGTTCAATATAAATTAATAAAGGATTCAAGTGACTTCTGGTCAAATTACGGAGCAAGCTCTTCGGTTAATTGAAAATCTCAATTCACCCTTTTGGTTTGTTCGAACAAAAGCAGTAAAAGAATTTGAATCCATTGGTTCAAGTGAGTTGCTTCGTGAACTGTACATTCAAGTAGAGAGAAAACATGACGATTCATTACGATGGATTTTTTTGGAAGGGGTCGCCCTTTGCCTGCTTAATTCGAATGCTGTAATCATAGGAGAGGCCCTACTCATTCTCATCCTCGAATCAGAGCAGCGAAATGTTAAAATTAAAAACGAAGCAAAAAGAAGAATTCGCACATTCTTTGGCAATCAGGAAATTTTTAGATATTTAAAAGTTCTTGGTTTGAGACATTGTATCGCTCATTTACCAAAGAATAAGAGAAATATCGTAACGTTATTCGTTGCCGAGTATAAAGTTGTCGAAGTCATTCCCCTTATTTTAGAAGATTTTCAATCTAAAGATGTGGAACTAAGAATTCTAACAATTGAAGTACTAAGAAAGCTTTCAGATTCTCGAGGCAATCGTTACCTAAAAAAAATATTAAATGATGCTGAATCGCCAGAGCTTGAAGTTGCTATTCGAGCTTTGGGTAAATTGGGCAGTCCCTTTGACTTTAGATCTTTGACAACTCATCTTTATCATCATGACCCCAAAACTCGATTGGCAGTCGTTATTGCGATTAGTAAATTGCTTAAGGTTTTCGCACTTCCCTTTTTGTACTCAGCTTATAAACAAAATAAATCTCCAGTTATTAAAAGAGAAATTATTCATCAGGTGGGCAAAATTAATCATAGCTTATCTGCTAAATTTCTCCTCCACTTTTATAATCTTGAGAATGATTTTAATCTCATTCAGCAATTTGATTGGGCCTTCCACGAAAACCCAAAACATATTACCCTACCAGTCATCATACGCAATTTTTCAAAGCAAAGTGAAACAACTCAGTTTCGATTAGTTCGAATGATTGGAGAATTTAATGATTCACGCGGTATCACTCTTTTGAAACAGATTTTAAAAAATGAAACGAGAGAAATTGTTCTTATCGAAACATTTGATGTGGCAGTAATCTTTAATTCAACTATACTGCTTGAACATATTCTAGATGCTGAGCTAAGTGCAAGTTCTAATATTGTTCATTATGCATTATTATCTTCGCTTAAGCATACATGCTTCGATCGAATTGAACATTTTAGAAAATGGATTAAAAAGGAGAATTTACCTGTCTCTCTCGCTCAGCTTCTGATTCAGTTTGCGAGTGTTAATTTTCAGGATATTAAGAAAGATTCTTCAGCTTTTAATGATGTACAAGAGTTTTTAAAAAAATACATAAGTCATTCTCATATGGATGTTCTTCTTTCAGCACTTGATTGCAGCTGGAAATATATGGATAAAGATCTTTTTAATTCTCTCTATCAGCATTTTCTCCTTGAAAAGAAATCATTACTTCTAAAAAGTTATACTTTGTGCTTTATTAAGGCTCTGACTGAAAACCCAGATCTACTTACTCTTAGACCTAAAATTTTAAATAATGAACATCTCGTTAAACATTTTCAACCGAGTAAGGTTTCAGTTGATTTTTGGAATATCTTTCTTAATTGTTTTCGCAGCGATTCTTCAATTGGTGGTGATCTTTTCTGGGAAAAGCATGCTTTGGCCATTGGAAAATCTCTCGTCCAATGGGTTTTGAAAGCTCAAACCTTTGAATTTGTTCCTGAGGCTATAAAACTTATTCGCAAATCTGATTGTGAAATCGAAGAAGAATTATTGAACTTCATGATAAGCGATATTTATGTATTGGGAGATGACCAATTAAAATATCAAATTCTTCTTTTTGTTGCTGAGTTTGGCCGATTAGATGACTTTAATTTCCTTTGGAACGAATCTCTTAAAACTAAGTTTTTCGCCCATCAACACTCGCATTTAATCAATCTCTTTTCTACGGCGGTAACATGAGTGATGTTTGCTTGCTTTTAGAAGGAACATTTCCCTATGTGACAGGTGGAGTATCGAGCTGTGTTTATCAACTCATTAAAAATACACCTCAAGTTAAATATTGCATTGTGTATATTGGTGCTTCTGAAATGGATGGAAAGGAATATAAGTATCCAATCCCAGAAAATGTGACATTGATTAAGGAAGTTTTTCTTTTCGATTACGATATCGAAGGGAATATTCATTCAATGGGAGATTCTTTTCCAAAGGATTTGATCTCGGACTTTCATCAGAAAATACGAAATTGGGATCTTTCTCAATTTGAAGTTCTTTTCAATCGTTTTTTTAAAGATACTGAAAAATTTAATGAAATACTCAGACTTTTTCAGTCCAAAGAATCTTGGGATTTTTTAGTTAGAACCTACGAAAAACGATTTACCCAAGCTGATGCAGTATCCTTTATCGATTTTTTCTATACTTGGCGGTTTACCCATTATCCAGTCTTCAAAGCGCTCTCTCAAGAATTGCCCAGAGCAAAAGTTTATCATTCCTTAAGTACTGGCTATGCTGGATTGATGGGAGTTGCAGCGAAGCTTCGCTACAATAAACCTTTTATTCTAACAGAGCACGGAATTTATTCTCATGAGAGAGAGATCGAAATTCTTCAAGCAGAATGGATTTTTAATACTGATAAGGAAGTCAAGGCTGTACGAGAACTGAGCTTCTTTAAAGAATGGTGGATTAAGATATTTCATTTTTTAAGTCGTATTGCCTATTATCATAGCGATCAAATAACAACTCTCTACATTGGAAATAAAAAGAAGCAAATCGCTAATGGTGCGCGCGAAGAAAAGATAGCTCTAATCGCTAATGGTATAAATATATCCGATTTTGACCAAGTTCTCATTGATCGAAAAACCCCAAGTGCACATAAAACGATCGCCTTAGTCGGTCGAGTCGTGCCTATTAAAGATATTAAAACTTTTATCAAGGCCATGGCCATAGTCGTACGATCTTACTCAGATCTTGACGTTCTGATTATTGGTCCTTGGGAAGAAGATCAAGACTATTATGAAGAATGCGTAAAACTGATTAATATGTTTGATCTTGGTGAAGTTGTTAAGTTCACAGGAAAAGTCGATGTTAAGAAATATTACACATATGTCGACGTTATGGTGCTTTCAAGTATTTCGGAGGGACAACCTATGGTTATTCTGGAAGCTTATGCTTGTCGTATTCCGGTTGTTGCCACTGATGTCGGTTCTTGCCGAGAGTTGGTTTATGGTAGTTCTGACGAGGATAAGGAATTGGGAGAGTCCGGTATTGTCGTTCCCTTTGGTATGCCCGATCAATTGGCCAAGGCCATTTTGAAAATCATTAGTGATGAACAAATAGCTATCGATATGGGAAATGTTGGCCGCAAGAGAGTAGAACAGTTTTATCGCGAAGATTTAACTGTTGGTCGATATTTACAGTTGTATAATAATTTTATTGGTGATCAAACCTAGGAGTTTTCTTGGCTGGAATAGGGTTTCGTCTTAAAAATTATTTTAGACCTGATGATCTTCTTGGAAAGGTCAAAGGAACTCTATATTCAATTATTATTTCTAGTGGACCTTGGCTTATTACTGTTCTCACAGTGGCTTCAGTTTCTCTTTATGCTCAACGACAATTATCAATCAACGATTTGTTTATCTTAAAATCTATTATAACTTATACCTTTGCTGCAAGCTTAATTGTCTTTGGAGCATTCGAAATGCCACTGACTAGATATCTTTCTGATAAGATTTATATGTCGGATTATTCGACATTTTCTAATGTCTTTTTCACGATGGTCATTGTCGTGACGATCATAGGAGCCTTCTTAGGAGGAGTTTTTTATTCTTACTTTGATTTTAGCCTCCTCTTAAGATCTTTAGGAGTTACTTTTTTCGTCAGCGTTCTGCTTGTTTGGCTTTCGATGATTTTCTTAAGTGCTGCCAAAAATTTTCATCAGATTTCGATAAGTTTTTTTCTTGGTGGTTTTTTCTCGTTCGCTATGTCGCTAACCCTTGGGAAAATGTTTGATTTACCTGGATTTTTAGGGGGTTTTGCTATCGGACAGGCCCTTACTGCAGCCCTACTTGCACGGAATTTAGTCAGTGAATTTCCCGATAGAGAGTATATTAGCTTTGAGTTTGTAGAATATTTTTTCCGCAACCGCCAAATGATCTTTATAGGTCTTTTCTATTATATCGGAATCTGGATGGACAAGTTTGTCTTCTGGTTCATGGGGGAAGGAAAACTTGTGACAGGACTTTTATACACAAACCTCTATTATGACACTGCCATTTTTTTGGCTTATCTGACAGTTGTTCCTTCTTTTGCTATTTTCATGGTTCAAGTTGAGACAAATTTTTATATAAAATATGCCTATTATTTCAGAACGATTGAGAATCGTTATGATCTGAATATGATCGATTCAGGGCGGCTCGAAATTGTCACGAGCTTAAGACAAGCTTTAAATAGACTACTTCGCATTCAATTTTTTATTACTTTACTTGCCTGGCTATTCGCAGAACCCATCTTTAAGTTTCTAGGACTTCCGACGATGATGATTCCGATCTTTAGATATGGTTCGATCGCTGCATTTTTGCAGGCATTATTTTTAATCCTTAATATTATTCATCTCTATTTTAAAGATACGAAACCGGTTTTAATCAATTATGCCTTTTTCATGGTTTCAAACTTTTTATTAAGTTGGCTCTCTCTGGTTCTTGATTTTAGGTTTTGGGGATTGGGTTATCTACTCAGCACTTTAATGACCCTTGTTTTGTCTTTTGTAACTTTAAATAAAACATTGATCTCGCTTAATCTCTTCACATTTATGAGGCAACCTCTGACTCAGAAAAATTATTCGGAGGAACTCTGATGAGACTGATGATTTTTGCATTTGTATTAGGCTTTATGGGATGTTCCGCCTTAATCGAAAAAAAGTATGTTTCGATCAATAAATGGGGCTATCAGCTGCAGGCCTATCGTCCACCTCATGATCTAGAAAGAATCCAAAAGAGCAAAGACACTCTCTGGGTCATTGATTACTCATTAGATGGAACTGATTCACGTCGTTTTCGCCCTGATCAAATTGACTTACTTAAATCAAATAATAATCTACTCATTAGCTATCTCTCCATCGGTGAAGCGAATAGCTTTCGCTACTATTTTGATAAAATGCCAAAAAGTCTTATTTCTGAAAGAAATCGTGATTGGGGTTCTCTTAAAATTCGATTCTGGGAAAAAGAATGGCAGGACATGATTCTTGATACCTCCTCTCGCTGGGGGAAGGGGTACCTCGAAAAGATTATTGAAGCTGGGTTTGACGGAGTTTATTTGGACATCGTAGATGGTTTTGATAATTTCCCCAAAGAGCGAAAACTTCGTGCCCAGAATATGGCCGATTTTATTGTCGCCATTTCCAAAAAGGGTAAAAAAAATAACGAGCATTTTCGGGTCATTATTCAAAATGGAATTCATCTATTGGATTTGATTGATAATCCTGACCAATTTTTAAAGGCCATCGATGGAGTTGCTATTGAAAGTCTTTTCTTCCTTGGAAAAAAGCCAATAGATAACGAATACAACCCTCAAAAAAGTTTGTATCCACTCATTTCGCGATATCAGGCTGCTGGTTTAAAGATCTTATCTGTCGAGTACCTAACTGAACAATCGAAGATTGATCAATACTTCAAAGAAGCGAGAGAAATGAAAATTATACCTTTAGTTTCTTCAAAGCTTCTCGATGGAGCTTTGGTATGGCCTACAGAGCAGTCTGGGAAAGAGTGATCCACAATTTTTCTCGACATTCGGCAAGAGCTTTTCTGTCTGGAGAGCGATCTCTTAATAATTGTGTTAATTCAGCCATGTCTGATACTGGAGAATAGGCATACTCGAGATAATCATAAATGGCGTGAAACCATTCCATTTTAAAAGGATCGTTCTTTATTGTAGAGATATCAAAGTCCTTGCCATTAACGTAAACAAATTGAATCTTAATTCTATCGCGATAGGGTATTTTAGCTTTAGGCGATTCTGGAACAAAGAAATTTTTAAAATCATCTTGCGAAAGTTCTTTGAACTTTTGCTTTACCTGAGGACCGGCAAAACATCTTTTATTATAAGTGTTCCATCCATTCATGAGATAGATATCACCAATGTCATTGTAATAAGTTTCAATCACATCATCATGATAATAGGCGTAGAGTTCATGCATCGCTGATTGAGAACGAAATTTAGGAAAGTTTTTGGCGAGCCAAGGTTTAATTTGATTGAATAAAACATTTCGAATTGCCTGATCAGCATTAGTTGCTGGTTTTGAAATGATTGTATCAAGTTCAGCATGTGCAAATTCATGAAAAATAGTAGAGGCATGAACCCAGTAACTAGGACCGAGTGTTTTTTCTAATTCTGAAAGTGTTCTTACTCTTTTGACTCCCATATCTTCAATTGAAACTTCTGGGTTAAATGTAATGAGATTAAACAAAGGATTATATGTGGCTGCTGCATTTGAATTCATGCGAGTTGAATACTTAATTCTTATCTTTGATCCAATCTCTTCCAATTGATGGCGATTGAGGCCAACAGCTCTTTCAAGCGAAAAGGCAAAGGCTGAGATGTCAGCAGAGCCCGCAAAGAGATTTGTGCACAATAAAAGTGAGAGAATCATTCCCAAAATTTTCATAATACCTTCCTTGAAGGCTAAATTATGACAATTTGAAAACAGCATGGGTACTGACAATCTCTATCAGTATGGGTCTATGCGCCAAGCATCTTAACAAATTCGATAGCGAATCGATGCGCATCACCTGGCCAACGAGCCGATAAATAGTTTTGGTCACGCACCACAAATCCACGATTGAGATTTTCCATTGAATCTCGGAAGAGCGGCATCGGTCCTTTGAGAAAGTCTCCTTGAACGGCCAATGCTTCTCTTACTTCTGCCTCTACTGATTGCGAGTATGTTAGATAATAATCTTTAAGCCAAAGACAGGTAAGCATCCAAGCAAGATATTCTTGAGTGGCAAGGAGAGAAGTTGTTTTTTTTCCAAAAAGAACACTCCGTCCATCAGCTCTTTTACTTCTTGCCGCAAGGACTACTCCATGACAAATGGCCCCAACGGGTTTCTCTTGCTCAAAGTATTTTACAACCTCGCGCTGAAGCTTTGCAGATTCAAGATACTCTCGCATTCCTTTGTCGTGTCCGCCAGGAAGAATGAGCCCATCAAAATTTTTCTCTTCTAAATCATTCCAATTCAGAGGCTGGTTAAAGGCGGTAGAGTGCTCCATCTCGGCATAAGCAGTACGAGCGTTGGAATCTGCCATCAGCACGCTAGAGAGAATTCCTAAGCGTTTGCCCGTAATCATTAACTGGTCGCAACTCGCCTTTTTTCCATCAGGAGTTGCAAAGATGACTTCAATATTTTGATTCGTTAAAATTTTCCAAGGGATGGCCACTTCAGTGGGATCAAAATGTTGATGAGGAATAGGGATCAAAACTTTTTTACTCAAAGTCGAAAAAACCTTCAACAGAATAATGATCGCTGGCTTCGCAGGTATTGCCATTATGAGTGTACTGAATACTTTTGGCCTTTAAGGTCGCTTTATTCATGACCGAGTCGTTATTCACCCACATATGATCGATCCACTCTCTTGGGTGGTCTTCCCGTCGATAGCAATCAATCACAGTAGTATAATCAAGATTACCGACGAGCTGAGTGGCCGTCATATTCATCAGCTCCTGGCCCTGCTGAAACTCAGGTTCATCTCGGTCGATGTTCAAGTCTCCGATTAAAAGCTGAGGCACGCCATCCTCTTTATGCTTTTGAAACATTTCTTTGATTTGCTTGAGCTGCAAAAGTCTAATGTAACCCATGCGTTCATCTGCTTGCATATGAGTCACGGCAAATTGAACCTTCAAGCCAGAAGGCAGTTTAGATTCAATTAAGATGGCACCTTTGGCAGCATAACAATCAGCAACTTTGCATTTATTAAAGTAAACCTTATCGATCACAGTAAAGGGATGTTTACCCATTACGAAGACGCCTGAACCAAAATAGGGAATGATAATTCTGTGATTAGAAAGATATTTTTGAAATGGATATTTAGCTTTTAGTTTTTTGGTCAGATGTCTTTTAAAGGCACCTGAAAAAGCTTCTTGAAGAAAGATAAAATCATAGTCGGTATTTTGCAGCGCCTGAGCGATGGCTTTTTTTCTTACTATTTGATTGGTGAATTTCACGGGCTTGGGAAGCATGAAAGTGTTCCACGAAAATAGCTTAAGCTCGTGGGCCTGAATTGAAAAACTCATCATGATTAAAAGTAACAGCTTGATCATAGATCAATTCTACCTGATGAAGGTAGAGGCTAAAAGGGAGTGTGTTTTTCTTATAGGATTTTGACTCGCTTTTGCTCGTGAGGGGGAGTGGTTTGTGAGGGTTTTTTGACTCGTGTGGAATTGTGGTTTAAGAGGTTTTTTTACTCGCTTTCGCTCGTGTGGAATTGTGGTTTAAGAGGTTTTTTTTACTCGCTTTCGCTCGTTAGGACTCGGTCAAGCGCTCGTCGTCGCATCACGCTCCTCCTCCGCCTGACCACCTCGAATTGCTTTCGCTCGCATGACGCTCGCTCAGCCTCCACTGGAGGCCGCAATTCTCGTTTCGAGTCCTCTCGGGAATCTCGAGATGTTCTATATTCTGTGAATAAAAAAGTTGAGAAATGGCGCACCCGAGAGGACTCGAACCTCTGACCTACGGATTAGAAATCCGTTGCTCTATCCAGCTGAGCTACGGGTGCATGGATGAGATTTTACGATAACCGTGAATTTAAGAGGGGTTACGGTGTTTGTCAAGCGGCTACTTGCGCTAAGTGTTTAAAATTGCTAAATATCTGTTAAAATTTCCTATAACTTTTTTAAGGAGTTTTCCTGAAGACCCTCAGATTGCGCTCAATTGACGATGTTTCAACCGCCGTGGCCAGCGGCCAGGCACTTTTTTTGATTGGCTCTAAAACCAGTACGGTTATTCCTTTTGAAAAAATGGAAGCAGCTTTGGGTGATTTTAGTGGCGTGATTGGCGACCTTTCGCAGATGCCTCCTTCGATAGAATTATTAGAAAATAATGACATGAAGATTGCCGGCGCTGTATCGTGGAAAGACGCTCGAGAATTTTGCTGGTCTAAAGGCAGAGAAGTGATGACTTCTCCGACAGAAGAGTTAGCTCTTGTTCTCTCTGGTTTGGCCACATCATGCACAGGTGAGAGATGTTTTGGATTAGGGACATTGCGCGATCAAGTTGTGAGTCTCAAATATATTGGTGCCGATCAACAAGAACATGAGCTTCATGCTGATCGTCTTCTTAAGAATTCGCCTCTTTTTAAAGATCATTTAGATTTATTGTCACGATATCAAGAGAGTTATGAGAGGTATCGACCTTTTAAAAATGCACCTTTTCCAAGACTCGAATTGGAAAGTGATTTAATGATTGGCTTTGAAGGTCAGCTCGGAGTTATTACTGAAGCCGTTCTTAAAACTCGCAAAAGCAAGGACCTCACTTATATTTTTATCGTTTTGCCGAAATGGGAAAATGATTTAAATCCTCATCTCGAACTATTTCAACAAGTCCAACATGTTCGTGATCGTGTCATCTCTTGTGAATTGATAGATGAAAATTCATGGAAATATCTTCCTGCGAATGAACGTCCAGTCGTTGATCGAGATACCGTTTTTTTAGAAGTGGAAAGTGAGCATTTTGATTCTGTTTATAATGATCTTTTATCGCAATTAACACTCGTTGATGCTGAATCGATGTTTGAAATGAATGCAACAAAATGCCGTGAACTCAGAGTGAAAGTTCCTCGAGCAATCTTTGAAGTTAACTCCCGCATGGGAGTGACAAAAAAGGGAACTGATGCGCAGTCTGGTCTTGGTCATTTTGAAGACATGATGAAGCTTTATCAAGATTGGTCTAAAAGGGGAGTTGATTATAATCTTTTTGGACATTTCGGAGATGGGCATTTGCATTTTAATTTCATGCCGACAAAAGAAAAAGATGCAGAAACTTTAGTTTGGTTGGAAGAGCTCTATCGAGATATTGCCAAGTGGGGAGGTTCTCCTTTCGCTGAGCATGGAGTCGGTCTCTTAAAACAAAAATTTATGAATGCCTTTTATCAACCAATTCATCATGAGATGTTTCGTTTTTTAAAGCAAAAGCTTGATCCTAAAAATATTTTCTTCCCGATGGGATTTATGCAAGTAGGAGCAAAGTGAGGGCCAGAGTTTATAAATCTCATCAGAAATATCTAACCTGCAAGATTTTAGAGACAGGTGAAATCGTTTCGGCCGTGGCGCTCGGAAACTTGTTAAAAAATGATAGCTCAGTCGTCGTTGGTGATTACGTCAATGTTGAAAAAATGCAAGACGGTGACGAATGGCAGATCAATCAAGTTGAAGAACGAAGCAGTGAAATCTTCAGAATTTTTGTTCGCGAATCTCGCAAAAAAGTAACCGCGGCCAATGTCGATGCTTTGGTCATTGTCATGAGTCTTACTCGTCCGGCTTTTAAGCGCGGAATTCTCGATCGTTATTTAATTAGAGCTTCCCAATGGGAGCTGAAGCCAATTGTGATTTTTAATAAGATGGATGAGTTTGAACCTCAAGGTGATTTTGATATTGTCTTTGAAGCCGAAAGATTAAAAGGCATCGGTGCTCAAGTTTATGAAATTTCTGCCATTAAAAAAGAAGCCTATCTTCCTCGTTTTTTGCCTCAAGGATATGACCAGCTTATAGAAGCCTTAGTAGGCAAAACAGCTGCTTTTGTGGGGCAGTCAGGCGTTGGTAAAAGCGAAACAATTAGTGCGCTCTCCGGTGGTGAAATAACCCTTAAAACGCAAGAAGTGGGGAAAGTCGGAAAAGGTCAGCATACAACGACTTGGTCTGAGCTCGCCGAATGTTCAAAGTTCGCCTTAATTGATTCCCCGGGGATTCGAAGCTTTTCAGTCGAAGATATTTTAGCAAGTGATTTGATCCACTATTTCCCAGATATCGAAGAAGTTTCATTGAAATGTAAATTTACCAATTGTAAGCATCAGGAAAATTCACAAGGTTGTGCTTTCGTTTTAGAAGCCGACCAAAAAAATCGGGAAGCCCTCTTTTCTAGGCTTGAATCATATCAGAGAATTAGAGAAGAATTGGGTGAGGTATCCGACTGGCAGAAGAAGTTCTAGGAAGAATTGTCCCCCCTCGGAAGAGATTTCCCGCCTTCCTCATACCACCATCGAAATGAGACGATAGATTGTTGTCTATTTCGTGGAGTGACCAATGACAGATAAGGTTCTAGATTTCAGCAAAAAGAGAAATGAAAACATTGAAAAGAAGCGTCGTACTTTCGAACGTATTCTTTTTCAAAATTTCTTAGGTGCCTATACTGTTATTGATCAAAATGGATCAATTTATCCAGTAAGTTTAGTAGATATTTCAAAGACTGGATGCTTATTCCAAGTTCCTTGGAATCCGTCTCGCGATACTAAAATGAAAAATAATGAAGAACTCAATATGAGAATCTATTTTACAAAAAATAGTTTCATTCCTGTTTTCGTCAATGTGGTTTATGGCAATGAGTTCGTGGATAGCGATGGCCAAACCTATATGCGTTATGGGTGTGAGTTCGATCAAGAATACCCAACTTTTGGGGCGATGAAGTCGTTTATCGAGTTTCTCTTTAAGTATGCTGAAGTCAGCAGTATAGATAAAGGCGATGCTCGTCGCTTTTTTATCTAAGTTTTAAGCACTTTTAAGTCATTTTGCAATGCGTCCAATGTAGCCGTTTAAAGGCCAGGATGTTATCAATCTCCTATGAAAATTTGCATTATAGGATCTGGTCGCAAAGGCCTTGCGATGGCACGGACACTCTTTGATTTGGGTGCTCACGTCAGCGTATTTCATCGCAATGAAGCAGGTGGCTTTGCACACGATCTTATCCCTCACATGTCGCCCGAGCTTGCAGCAGAATGGACTCAAAAAACAATTGATCAGTCCCTTTTGAATTGGGCAAATGAAGTTGGCATTCTTCGCCAGGGTGAGGTCGTTCGAGTTCATAAAAGAATTTTAAATCGAGAACAAGATTTTAAAAATAAATCACGTCTTCACGATCTTTTTCGAGTTGTTTATAAAGCAGACTTTTCAAAAGATCTTCACAAGCAACGTGAAGAAAATCCTGAACTTTTTGAGAAACTAGATCGTGAATTAGTCAATTCTCTCCAGGGGACCCTCGAAAATTTTGATGACTTTGATATAGTCATTAATGCAAGTGGAACTCTTGGCCAGCCAAAGCATGCAGGGCCAGCTGGGGAGAAATCACTCAACGAAGATTTGTCACATAACTTTTATGGATTAGAAGCCCTACAAAATATTGAACAGGCCAAGACTCATCAGAAAATAGTCATTGTGGGCTCTGGTATGATGGCGGCTTTAGCGATGCTAAAACTAGAAGATTGGCTCTCTGCTGATCTCAATCGTGAATTGCATGTGATTACGACCGAAGTTCCTCCCTTTGCGGAATTAAAAAAAGAATGGCCACTACTTTATAAGAAAGTTGAAGTCATGATTGATCGCTATTATCACCTTTGGCTTGAGAGTACAGAAAAGTATCGTCGTGATGTTCATGCCTGGAGAGAAATGGAAGAGCATTTGCGAGTGAAGTCAGCTATGCCTCAAGAACCTCAGAGCCAGTTAATGATTCGACCAGAGTTTCAACTCATGGCCTTTGATCTTCTTTCTGATCGCAATGGTATTTTTGTCACGGCTGAATCTATAAAAGAAAATGATGTCCTTGTCACAATTGCTTGTGACCAAGTTTTAGTTTTCACTGGTCATCAGCAAAATATAAAATTGGATCAACAACTCAGAACCGAAAGAAACCTTGCTCTTAAAGGAGCAACTGATAAAAGTGGACTTCAACCGGAGCCAGGCTACTATCTTTTATCAGAAGTTGATCAAGTGCCCTCCGTTCAAAACAATATTCTCCAATTTTTTAGTCGAGTGTCAGAATGAATTGGTTTTCTAGATTGATCCTCATTTCAATTTTAATACTCTCTGGATGCCAGGGCCCACAAAGCGTTGCCTTTCAGAGACGAGTTGAAGATGAGTATTACCTTTCATCTGGACCCGTTCGATATTTTTTAAGCGAGCTCCCTCATTGGGCCAATACTTCACAGTCTGCAGCTTGCTTTAGAAAAGAGTCAGCACGTTTCTTTGATCTCAAAGCATTAAGAAGTAGTTTTAGTTTGAGCTATGAAGACGCCCTTCAATTACAGCTTTCTTTTAATCAAGACTTAAGTAGGTTAAAAAAGATTAATACCTCTGGATCAATCCCCATTTCTCAAGAAGAAGATTTGTTTCTTCAAGTCAGTGAAAAGATTTCTTCCAAAATAAAAGTTTTTCAAGTTCCAACTTTTCCTCGCGTCCATTTGATTTGGATTGATTCCATTGAAGAAGAGAGAAGAGGCGCTTTGCTTAAAAAGTTTCTCAATAGTGAAAAAGGAATGAATGGATTTCCTATTTTGTTTTCGCTTTGTCAGAGCACTGCTGAATTGGGAGATTGGGTGAGTCAGAACCTCGTAGGTCAAAGTGTTAAGATCTTAGGTTACGAGATGCTCTCGCCGTATACAGATGAATCTGAGTTGAGTACTGAATTCTCAACTTACTGGGATCATTTCTTTGATGAGAAACAAGCTGTTATTTTTTACAAGAGTTCAAAGTTTAATAAACCAAGTGAAGTAAAGACTAAAAAATACACTTGGAAAGATATTGATTAAGGAGAAATTATGTTCGGTTTAAGCGTTAAGAAAAGTGATTACAAGGAAGACCTAAAGAGAGTCAAAGCTCATTTTAAAACAAATAAGGGTGAATTCACAATTGAACTCTATGCAGAGGAATGTCCTGAAACAGTTTGGAACTTTATTAATCTGGCTGAAGGCCGCCAAGAAACATCTCGCAAGGGACCTTTTTATGATGGTCTTATTTTCCACAGAGTGATTGATGGATTTATGATTCAAGGAGGATGCCCTGACTCTCGAGGTTCTGGTGGACCCGGTTATAAATTTGCAGATGAATTTCGCGATGATCTCGTACATGACTCTGAAGGTATTCTTTCTATGGCCAATGCTGGACGTGGAACAAACGGTTCGCAATTTTTTATTACCTTAGGGCCAACTCCTCATCTTAACAACAATCACACTGTCTTTGGAAAAGTGATTGAAGGAATGGACGTTGTTAGAAGTATTGGCCAAGTTAAGACTGGTCCTATGAATCGTCCTGTTGAAGATGTGGTGATGGAAAAAGTTACTATCGTTCGTTAAGTAGCCATTTCATAAGCTGGGCTTGGTTGAAGACGAAAAGTATACTTGTAAGTCAAATATCCCAAGCCCAATCCCATCACAATATCTATAACGTGGTGTTGATAAGTCAAAATCACCGAAGCGCAGATCATCAAAAACCACACCAGAGAAAATAGTGAAACTTTTAAACTTTTGTTCATATCGTGAAAGGCCATAAGTCCTAAGTAAGAATAGGTAATATGGAGGGAAGGATAAAGATTATGAGGCTTATCCAAAGTATAGAGAACTTCATAGATCGGTTTCCAAATACCCAGAGTACTTGGATCGGGTCTTACAAAGCCGCACTCCCCTGGGAAAAGTATAAAAATGATGGCAGCCGGAATAATACTGATCATCATATGCAGCGCAAGTCTTTTTGTGTGAACTTTATCAAGTAAAAAATAAGCAACAACAAAAATCCAATCAAGGGAGCGATAGGGAATGATCATCCATGGTACGAGTGGAATTTTGAGCTCCCATGGGAAATAAAGTTTGTAGGTATGACTTACGGTGGAAGCATAATAATTACAACTGCCATAAACGACAAAAAAAACAATTGTCGCAATTCCAATCCAAAAAAAATAATTTGTCGATTTCTTTTCAAATATAAGCACCATCGCCTCCAAAGCGTTTTTTATAATCGTCCATTGAGTCGTTAAAGTTTTTTATAATACCAATCTTATGAAGCAACTGAATAACTTTGAATGATAAATCGAGCTCACCTTTTTTGAATCCATTTCGAGCACTGCGCGGATACACATGGTGATTGCTATGCCATTCCCCAGCTACCATTCCTGGAAGTTTTTGATTTAAGGAATTTGAAGTCTGATCAGTATCTTTTGAAAAATCTCTTTTATCAATTCCACTACCATGACTTTTGTAGTTAAAAGTTCGAATTGTAAAAGCCCAAGTTGATATACCTGCCAAGATTGCCATCGTAACTTGGGGGCCAACTAAAAGATAGAAACAGAGAGAAGTGAGGGCCCATGACGTGATCGTTTCGACAATGATGATTAGAGGATGAGAAAGAGAACCCCATCTTTTATATTGAGCGTAAGAATTAACATAAAGTTGGGCATGGTTAATGAGCTTCACAAGTTTTGTATAATCATCTTCACTTAGATCCCGTGCAATACTTTGATGATTGGCATCTGCTAAAAAGCAATACCACCAACCTGCTTTAGGATTATAAGGATCTCCAGGTTGGTCAGGGTATTGATGATGGACATAATGTGAGATTGCAAATGATTCTTCAATAACAATTTTAGGAACAAGCATTTTAAAAAGGATGACCCAAATAGGGTGAGAAAATTGAAAGGCCTTATGTGAGCAATAGCGATGAAGATAAATAGTGCTATGAATATTTAAAATGAACATAGGATAAAAAATGATTACGGGAAGATCATACCAACGAAATGTAGTGGGAAAATAGAAAATTAAGTAACTCATACAGCAAAAGAATATGAGCCAACTCCAGAAGGGCAGCCAGTTACGACGATCTTTAATGACATTGATATGAGTTAAAAATTCACGAAGTAATTCACTCAGGCTTGGAATATATAAATCTTGGCCACGCAAGTAGCCATAGCTAGGTTGTAAAAGTATGTGATCCCAAAAACTCCTGTTATTCGTCATGTGGATATTCTAGTTGAAATTGACTACAATATCCAAGCGACTTATAAGAGTTGCGCGAAGGAGTAGCCCTGAAAAATCCACCCGACTGCCCTAAGTCATGGCATTTTGTTGCAGAATCTAAAAGCATCAAAAAAGATAAGCCTTATTTATTTGAATTATTTGGTGAAGAATTTATTCTTTTTCGTGATGAAAATAATAAAATTAGCGCAGTAAGTCCGAGGTGTGCTCATCTTGGAGCTTGCTTTTCAACTGGTTATATCAAAGAAGGGAAGCTGGTATGTCCGTTTCACGCTTGGAAATATGCTGCAAATGGTGAATGTGTAGAGCTTCCTTCTGGTGCGCCAATTCCAAAATCTGCAAAACTTAAATCCTATCCCGTCCATGAACAATGGGGGCTGGTTTTTCTTTTTAATGATGAAGTCGCTGCATTCGATTTTCCCTTCTTTGATGATTTCCAAAATCGAGAAGTTATTCGATCAAAATGTTATGAAGTTTATCAAGAAGGCGTTTGGTATACGGTCCCTTCCAATGCTTTCGACAGTGAGCACTTTATTCATGTTCATAATCGTTACCCGACAAAAGAACCCGTCATCGCCATTAAATCACCTCATCTCGCACACATTAAATATCAATATGAGATCAAAGGGAAAATATGGTCCGATCGTTTGATGTGCATTCTTTTCGGTAATGTGGCTGAACTTGATTTCAGCAATTGGGCGGGAAATCTGATTCTTGCGACAACCAAAGTCGGACCCTTTCAAAATAAGATGCTCATTTTTTTACGACCTTTAACCATGACAACTTCCGTTTCTCAAATTTTTGTCTTCAGAAAAAAACAAGGACTCCTTGGCAAAATGCTTTGCGAATTTCAAGCCAAAGCCTCCCAACTCTTTTTTGCAAAAGAAGCACGTGAGCTAAAGAAGGCTGATATAATCAATGGCAATTTTACGGCTTCAGACAAAAACCTTGTGACTTACTTGAAGTGGCTTGGAGATGCTTCGTAAGGAGTTCTTTCAAAGATAATTTCCTCAAAATTTTTGTCAATAGTAGGACTCGAGTCAGTTGCTTTCTCAGGGCCTCGCCATAATCTAAAATAGATTTGAAAAAAACTTGGCATCGGATCACCAGGAATAACCAGCTTGGGAAGATGTATCCAGGGGAGATTTGGGTAGCGATGATGGATTTGATGAAAATGATAATTGAGAAAAAACCAACGAACAATGGGATGAGCTTTAAGATTCCAGGCTCCTTCGCGAATGTTGCGAGGAGTGAAGGCATGATCCGTATATTGTAGGCTTCCCCAATTTATTCCAAAGAACCAATAGCACAAGAGCCAAATTTTAAAAGAAATTCCTAATCCAAAAATAAGAATGAGATGAAAAGATAAAGCGGCAAGTGATTCTAATCGAATTGTGGTGATAGGAGTTTTTCTTTTTGCGACACTACCAACCATAGCATCAAAATTAAAGGCCTTATTAAATTTTGAATTAATAAATTTTTCACTTTGATAGAAATAAGGAAAGAAAAGAAATATCATACAAGAAAGAAAAGCCGTGCTCCAATAAATGCCACTCATGATTCCAAAAATCGTCAACTTTTTAAGCCAAATTTTATCGCCTTCATAATACAGATCGAACATTTCATCATCTGTACGATTTCTTCTGTGATGACCCAAATGATAAATTTGTTGGAGAGTGTAGGATGTCGGAAAAAAGAGTGCGCTTATTCTACCTAGCCAAACATTCCATTGGCGATCAGAATGCATCACCCCATGGACGGCTTCATGGAGCAAAGAGAATAGAGTGTTATTTGAAAATGAAAATAGGACAGCCCATAAAAGTGTAAAAAGAGGATTGCTGCTCTTTTCGGCAGCGTAAAGGCATGTGATACTTAAACTTGAAGAAAAGACGAGGATAGCAATATTCAGTTGACTCGAAATCGGATAATTTTTGAGATCAATTTTTTGATACAAATCAGGCTCCTCGTAGACACCTCATTCTAAAAGGGCACTCGTCAATGCACAAGACAAAGAGTAGCAAACGCACAAAAATCAGTATCGTTTTAGTATTGTCGATGACATTAATCGGTTTCTTGGCCCGCCAAAAAATGGATTCTGATTATACCCAGGGCCAAAGCCGAGAAGAGTGGTTAGCAGAGTATCAAAAAGAAGACAATTATTACTTAGAAATGGCCGCTCAAATCATGGATACTTCTTTTGATTTCACTTCACTAGAATTAATTGAAATTGGCGCTGGTCCTCGCTATTTTAGTAAGTGGGGGCATATTTTTTTAAGATTTGTTGGTAGCCGAGAAAATCTTAAATCCGATTTAACCGTTAGCTTTTTGGTCGATGCTAATGAATATGAAGTCGATAATTGGAAAGGATTCTTCGGCGGGAAGTACGCTATTTATCCTTTGATCAAACCGATGCAAGTTCATATTCATGACTATGTTGAAATAGAAAAACGAACCATGACTCGTTATCCTGTTTCAATTAATAAAGAGCAAAAACATAAGTTGAAAGATATTCTTCGTCGTTGGATAAAAGATCGAAGCTTAATGGGAACTTGGGCCTTTTTCGATAACAATTGTACAAATCTTTTGAATCGCTATTTGTTTGAAGCAGGACTATTTGTTCATCCACTGACAGAGTCCAATATAACACCAGTTGAGCTTCTCGAGCATTTTCGCAAAGAGGGAATTGTTTCAGAATCTATAGCTTTATGAGACTATCAGTAACCCAGGCTATAATTTCGGCTTGATTAGCTTTCTTATCTTTTGAGATTTTTAAAGATGGAGTTTTTTCTCCTCTGTAAAAAATGAAGACCATTTTGTCTATTAAATCCACTTTATTTATTTTTTTGTTTAAAACATCAATAAATGAGTAAGTTGGAAATGGCGATTTCTCGGGAATGCTGTCGATAGGATATGATGCTTCATTTTTTAAAATGAGTTTCTTGTTTCCTAGGTAAACTTGGTTCTCCTTTACGGAGATACTTAGAGATTTTATATGGCTGGCAATGAGTAGAGGAAGTGAAGGGTACAGTTTTCCATTGATTGAATTAACAAGAGAGAGTCCCGTTACAAATTTTTCTTTACTCATTATCCCATTAACCATTCCAATATTTCTAAAGGCTTCAGACATCTGTTTATTGGGTATCCAGCCACAATTAAAATCGTGAAGAGCGAGGGAGTTGTTTCCTAGGTCTTTTAAATTGAGATTAGCCTTACACGATTCTTTTTCGTTAGTCGCTAGGGCTTGAGTATACAAATTTGAATAAGTTTTTATTGATGAAATGAGTAGTTTGTCCTCTGGCTTGGGTAAATCTAAGAATATTTTTACGACAATTATTTTTGCTTTATAAAACTCATTAAGAGTTTTGATTACATCAGCATAATAATTACGCTTGATAGGGAAAATTCCAATTTTTTCTTCTGTTTTTTGGTCAATATATAAAATAGCAATCTTGGATTCGAATCCAAAAGTCTCGCAAGAGATGAGAATTGAAAATACGATTAAAATTAGTTTAATCATTCTTTAATGCGCTTGAGGGGCAATGCTTTCAATCATGAGTTGTAAATACTCAGCACCGTTAAATCTATTTATTCCCACTGTAAAATAACAAACGAGAGGCTCTCCTCTTTTTTGCATTTGATACAATTCATCCGGACGATAAGAATCAGTTTTAGTCATGAAATTAAAGCTGATTCCTTTTAGATTCACTTTTTCGCCTTTGGTACTGGCAAGATTCCATCTCACATGAACTTCTTTTAGGAGGTCATATGATTCGATCATAAAGTCAGTCATTTTAAATAATGGCTTCGCATTTCCATTTCCATAGGGTTCTAATTTCTCGAGATCACGGGCGAGCTTAGGATTAATATCATGAGGCGTGACTTCTAAATCATAAGTAAAAGTTTTAGTTCTTTGGATAGCAGGAATTTCTTTTAAAAGTGAGTTCATACGTTCTATGAATGCAGGAAGATTCTCTTTCATCATAGAGAGACCAGCCGCTGCTTTATGCCCTCCAAATTTAACGAAGAGATCGTCGCATTGCTTGAGACAATCAAAAATAGACAGATCTCCGGCCGTGCGAGCTGAAGCTTTGATCATCGTTTTATCTTCTGTGTCAGTGAAGATTACAGCTGGAACTTTAAAAGCTTCAACTAATTTAGAAGCTACAATTCCGATCACTCCTTCGTGGAATTCGGGGCTATAGACGATACTTATGAGATGCTCTTGATCTTTGATGGATTGAAAAACTTGTTCGCGAGCGAGTTTAAAAACTTCTTCTTGAATCGCCTTTCTTTCACGATTGCTGATATCGAGATGTGAGTAATTCTCAAAGGCAATTGATGAGTCATCGCATGTTAGTAAGAGCAAAGCTCTTTCGGGATGATCAAGTCTGCCTTTTGAATTGATCATAGGCCCAATTTGAAAAGAAAGTTTCTCACTAGATATAAAAGGCTCTTTTCTTTCTTCTTGATTAAAGAATTGACGAATTCCCATATATTGAGAGGTTTTAAGTTGTTTCATTCCATGACGAACGAGCTTGATATTAGCTGGTGTGAGATAAGCGAGATCGCAAATTGTTCCAATGGCAACAAATTGCAAAAGAGGGTAGAGGCTTGGTGTTTCTTTGCCTTGTTTTGCAAGATCATTTTTAATTTGCAGGGCCAAAGCAAAGGCAACACCGACACCCGCGAGTGGTTTTAAATCTTCAATATTTTCATCTCGGCGATTGGGATTTACAACGGCATAAGCGGGTGGCATCTCTTCACGTGCGTCTTTGTGATGATCGGTAATGATGAGATCGAGTCCACGAAGTTGCGCATACTCTGCAGCCTCATTATTGGTGATGCCACAATCGACAGTGATCAGAACTTTTATTCCTCGCTCAATCGCTGAATCAATTGCAGGAGGATGGATGCCATAACCTTCGACAAAGCGACTTGGTTGAATCGTTATGATTTCCGTATTGAGCATTTTAAAAAAGTGATAGAGTAGGGCACATGAAGTTGTTCCATCAACATCGTAGTCACCATAGACACCAATCTTTTCATTCTTTTCGATGGCCTGAATAATTCTTTGGGAAGCACGATCCAAGTCTTTCATCTGTGTGAGTTCTGGAAGGGCCTTAAGATCCCAAGAAAGAAATTCTGCGATTTCTTGATCATTCATGCCGCGCTTGTGCAGCAATTTTACGATATTTGGGTGGAGGGAAACGCTTTCGCGGGCTGAAGCTTCATGTGTGTGTGGTGTCGTCATAAATAAACACTAGCACGCACTTTTTTAAAAGAGGAGAACTTGATTAAAAGAGTTGATTGGAAGCGGTCCGTTATCTACTTGAAAAGTGGAAATTACCAGAGGACGTAGAGCCCTTTGATCAGATCTTCTTCATGGATCTCTTCAACCGCAGCAAACAGCTTTTCAAACTCTGTATTGTTCTTACTGTGGACCTTACTGAAATACTGTAAGGGTAAGTAGCTTTGGCTGCATTTTTGGCATTTCATGGGTTCTGTTTGGGTCTCGTTGAGATTGCCACAGGAATGGCATTTCTTGATTAGGGAAGTTCCTCTCGCCCGATGAGGGATGGTTTCAACTTTCATTGCGGTCATCCTTAGAGGCCATTGGTTAGTGAAGCATTCGCTTCTGGGCCTTCTAATAACATCTTCGGACTAGGCAAAAAAAACCTTAGGAAAAAATTACCGCTTGATTAAACAACTCGGGTAATTCTAGAAAGCAAACCCGCCACTCGAAGGAGTTCTTCTCATCATAAGTGAAGGTTGAGTCGGCATCATCATTGATTGATAAGGATTTTGCTGACCTTGGAAAACTTGCTCAATATAAGGATTATAATTCCAAAACTGTTCAGTCGAATTTCTATAAGAGCTAATATCACCAATCAAATTGTTGCTTTGTTGGTTTGATCCAAAGCTCATATAATCTTGATTCCACTTTTGCATCATACTCATCATCATAAAGTTGTTCATAACACCAACAGAAGGGTTGGTAAAAATATCACCAGATTGTTGAATCATTGCCTGAATTTGATTTTGCATTTGAGCGCTCATCATTTGCATCGCTTGCAATTGCTGCATGGCCATGTTTTGCATTGCCATCAGTTGTGAAAGGTCTCCTGACTCAATCTCTTCGTCTTTAACTGATGGAACTTTGATCTCATCAAGCTTCTTGGCAATTTCTTTTTTATCTTTGATGAGCTTTTCAATTTCAACCTTGAGTTCAGCAACACTATCTTCATGCTGACATCTCATATCGTTTATTTCTTTTTGAGCAAGCTCAATTTTCTCTTTAGCTTCTCGCTCTCTTTCACCGCTCGCAGAAATTTCAACTTCACTTCTTTGAAGAAGTTCTTCTTTTTCAGCTATGGCCTTTTGTTGACCCAAGATAACCGCTTCCAGTTCTTTAATCTTTTGATTAAGTTGAGCAACTTTTTTCTGATATCCAATAACTTGATTTTGCAATTTGATTTCGCTAGCTAAACCTTTTGCGACTGTTTGACGAAGCTTTTTGATTTCTTCTTCTTTTGATTTCAAAAAATCATTTATGTCGAAATTTACATCAATATTAAGTTGAGTTAAGTGTTGATTAATAACTGAAACATTGTTTTGAACTCGAGCGTCAGTGAGGGCAACAGTTTGCGAAGAAGAACTTGCTCTTTGCTTTTTAAGCTCATCAATTTCGAGATTGAGAAGATCTATCTTCTTTTGATAATCCGAAATAAGGATATCTTTTTGGGTCAATTCCTCTTTGCGGGCAGAACTTATGGCGTTGTTATCTTTAAGCAATTTATCCATATCAACAGTTTTCGACTTTAGAGCTGAAAGTTGATCTTCCATCTTGAGAAGTTCTAAGGATCTTTTATCCAATGAATTTTGTGATTTTTTTAGCTCTTCTTGCAGATGGGCAATCTGTTTTTCTTGTTCGGGACTAACTTCTTTAGCTGCTTGAGCGGCTGCAAGTTGAGTCTTTAATTGCTCGGCTTCAAGTCTCGCAGCTTCGAGTTGCTTTTCACCTTCTAAGACTTTGAACTGCAACATGGCATTGTCGAGTTCTTTCTGCTTTAGAATTTCCGCTAAATCAGATTGTTCTACAGAGGCTGGTGAACGGTTTGATCCCGTTTCACAGTGGTAAGAAAGGTCCCAGCTCTTCTGCTTCATCGGAGACACCATATGAGGTGTTACTGATGATGCCAAAAAGGCCATCGGGGTAACAAAAAGTAGGGACTTTATTAAACCTTTCATACTCTCTCCAAAATTAGGTAGTCAAAGCTATACTTACAAGAACTGTGCCAGTATGGAGTGTGAGATTATGAGGGCTTAGTTGGTGGACAAGTGTCTAAACTTTAGACAGTGTGAAAAAAACACCCAATTGAGGAAGACTCAACTGGGTGTTTTTAGATATTAGAGAAGAGTAATAGATGTGCCTTTCTCGTCTTTTGTTAACTTGAAATGAATTCTATAAGAGCCAAAATTAGAGAGCTGAGTAAAATCTGTTCCCGTCTGCTCTACGACGAAATTGAGTTTCTTGCTAACCCAAATATCAAAACTACCAGTGATGATCTTTTGCTCATCCAACTTAAGCATCTGCTCAGGATTCAAGACATCAGCAAGGGCCACTGTGATTGTTTGCTCTTGGATTGATTCATTTGAGAGTTCAGTATTGTTGAGAATCTTATAAATTCCGTCTTTGAAGGCTTTCAATCTGACATCAGATGGAGTTACTTGAACTTCATTTCTTTGTCCTGCAACAGTCGTAACTGTTTGATAAGTTGAAGTTTCAAGAGGTCCTTTTAAAACAAATTGAATGGCATCATTAGTTTGAGTACAAGCCAAAAACTTGAGCTCAACATCAACACTGATCGATTGATCGTCAGCAGTTGCAGCTACAGCTTTTGCTGAATATGCACCTGTTCTATTGCGATAGAGATCAAGTTTAGATTTACAAGTCGCAGTTTTTCCATCGGCGACTTTGACAGTGTTAACAGTTGTATTGGCCATGGCCGCAAATGAGAGTAGAGAAATACCTAAAATGATTTTTTTCATAAAGACCCCAGTTTTAATTTTAGGCAAACATACAATTAAAAGGGACTTTTTCAAAGTGAAATGAAATATTTACGTGTTCTCAGATTGTCAAAGACTAAGTTTTTTAGGATTTACACTTATTCTTTTTCGCGAGCTCTTTTGTGATGTCTTGAGCTTCATCCCAAATATACCAATGATTATTGATGGGTTTCCCGTTAATAAGTACTTGGAAGATATTGTCTTTAAAGTGTTTTTTCACCGAACAGACATCCTTTGTCGGAACAATTTTACCAGAGCTACAAGAGCTAAATAGAATAAGTGTAAATGCATATACTATTTTTTTCATTTTAAAGTACTCCTTTATTAAAGATCAAAGTCGAAGTCATCACAGCTACGAGATCGTCTAAATCTTTCCTCTTCGCCAGCTCCTGGTAATTTCTTGTAAAAGAAATAGAAGCAGTCATTTTGTTTTTTATTTTCTTCAAAATTCATCACATTGTCGCGAATATCCCAGGGCTCTTTGGCCAAATCATAGGCAAAACCTTCTCCGTGCCTTGTTTGTAATGAAGCAGCCTCTTTCTTTTTCTCCTCAACTATAGGGGTTGGCTTTTCTTCCTTTTGATCTTTCGAATCAGGGATGACGCTCGTTGCAGCGGCAACGAGCGCTCCAAAACCAAGTAAGGCTCCCGTTGCCGACTGAAGATTTGGCATAAAGTCTTGCTTGATTTTTTTGAGCATCTCAGGATTTAGTTTTTGAACAGCACTCGTTCCATTTGCGATTAATTCATTTGAATTAAAATATTCACCAGCCTGAAGACGAAAGGGTTTTATTCCCTGTCCCTCTACTGCAAGCTCACCACTGACGAGTGCCACATCGGCAGTGGCCTTATTAGCGGCTTGATAGGCGTTTACGAGAAACTCTGTTCCTCTCACTCCTAAAGCAACAATTCCAGATTTAAAATTGATTTTTTCTTTAGGACCCGTTTTCTTTTGAACGTGAATACGAACTTGTCCTCTAATGATATTATATAAGGAGTCTCGTTCACCTTGAGAGTTTTTATATTGAGCAAAATCAAACTCTGATGATGGACCTAATGTCACAATCGTTTGATCTTTTAATTCAATTTTAGCAAAAGAAGTTGCCCCTGTAGTAATAACATCGCCAGATTCAATAGGATCATTGATCTCCATTAATCTTTTATAAAGAAGTACATCACCTTTGATTTGTTTGATTACTCCAATTTGCTCGGCAATTACATTGCTTGAAAAAAGCATAAAGAGTGCAAAGAAAAAATTTCGCATAATTTCATCCCTTAATTTTTTGTAAATTATAAGGGATGTTCTTTAATTGAGGGGAGTGTTAATTAAAATTAATTGATTAATAACAGATTATTTTTGTATTCAATATTAAAACGGCTATTCGCAAAGCTTGGATTCGTTGGTGAAGCACTAAATTGCTCAAGATTTTTGAGATTATTTGTCCGGCACAAGTCTTTCGCTGCCATAGAACTTGAAACGGAAAAGTAACTCTGGCCAGGCAATCTGATTGAAGAACTGGTAATGACACTTGGCTTATCTAAACCAGAAAATTCAGTTGATTGATTGACTTCAAGAAGGCTCGAATAAATATCCGATAATTTAAAGTGTGAGCTTAAATGATGAGCAGCAGCTCCTGTTGCAATCATCATATTGATTTGAATGCTTTCTAAATCTCTTGCAGGGGATTTTTGCAAGTCTATCAAGTTTAGGACGATACTGTCGGCAAAAAGAACTTCTTGCTCGACACAGGTCACTGTCAAGAGATGAAGTGATTCAACACCTTCTTTAGAATCGAGAATGGCAAAGTGATGATCGCGACCTTTTATTTTTTTAAATTTTGTTTCAGGAAAACCAACCACGACTTCACGTGAAACTTTGTCGTCAGTTTTAATCACGACCGAACTTAACTTACCTGTTCTATCTACACATCCTCTTTTTCCAAGGTAAGAAAAGGGAAGACCAAAGACTTGATCTTGAGAAAGCATTGATTTCAGTTTTCCTTCCTTCTTCTTGAGAGATAAACTGGTATTTCTAACGATACTTATGCTGTCTGTTCGACAAGCATAAGTATTGAAAGAGAAAAATAAAGCTAGGAAAAATATTGCTTTCAATTATATTCCTTAAATAGCAAATGTTGTCGAAGCTGCTGGGTTTACAAAACCACGACTCAAGTCAATTGTTTCAGGAGTGATTGAATGTCTCGTGCCTGGTTGAATAAAAGGAACTGAGAGTTCTGCTTTATTTGGAAACATTAATGAGTACTGATCAGAACTTCTATCAACAGAAGGTGATCTTGATACATTGGGATTGTTCATTCCATTGTAGTTGTAAACAGGTGCATAGTTAATGGAAGATTGTTGAGGCCTCATATTCATTTGCATGTTCATCATATTGAAAAGTCCCCACGTCATGTCCATAGAGTTCATGCCTCCTCCCATGCTAAGCATTGAAGGCATTTGCATGTTAAAAGGTGAAAAAGGCATCATGAAATTCATTCCCATGTTCGGTAGGCCCATTCCAAAATCCATGCTTGAAGGATCAAAATAAGACATCACTTTTTCTTGCTTCTCGATCAAAACTTCAATTTTTTCTACGAGATTGGTCATCTCATTTCTTTGCTGACAAAGAGTTTCTTTTAATCCATCGATTTCTTTCTTATTGGCTTCTCTTTCTGTAACAATTGCGGAGAGTTCTAAGTTGTTATCTGAAACAACATCCTTATATTCAATTATTTTTCTCTCAACTTCAGCAATTTTCGTTTCGAGTGCTTCCATTTTCTTTTTATCTTCTTCAGATAATTGTTCTTGAGCATCTTCTTTTAATTTCGTTAATTCGTTCAAAATCTCGGACTTTTTATTAAAAAGATCTGGAAGAACTTCTTTTCTCACTTTAAGTATTGCAGAGATATCTTCTTTATCTGAAACAAGCTTTGCATTGAGCTCATTCATTTGTTCTTCTAAGGATAGGGCTTTCTTCTCAGCAGAAGTGATACGTTCTGATATTGAGATCTCATCACTGGCCACAATTCTTTGAGGATGAAATTGTCCTGGGCGGTAACTGTATTCCCATGCTCCTTGTCCTGCTAATACTGTTACCAGTACCATCATTGCCGGTTTTTTCCAGTTAAGCTTTTTCATGATCTCTCCCTCTTTCTTTGTTCAAACTTTTTACAGGCGTCGCCTTTTTTACATGGTGTTTTAACCATGAATCGGCGAGTTACCTCATTATTGAGTTCGTATTACAAATAGGTAGTTCAAGATCGATGCCAAAAAAAAACCTGCTTATTAAAAGCAGGCTTATTTCGATATCATATATAAAGATAGGGATTATTCGACTTCGTTTAAAGACTTCATGTTCTCAGCAAACATCTTTTGCATCTTTTTCATGAGGGCCAACTCTTGCTGATATCTCATAGTTTCAATGCGCTTTTTCATCATCATTTCATTTTGCTTTTCAAGCTTGGCACGTACCTTTTTCAACGTATCTATTTGCTCTTCACGCTTTTGAAAATTGCCATCGACCTCGATCATGTCTGATTCGATTGGTGTCGCGAAAACTGATTGAGCTGCGAGAAGGAGGATTACTGTCATCATTGCGCGCATAAAAAGTCCTTTTTAATTTAATTACGCTCTATTAGTAACCAAATTGACTCTATTCGTAAAGTAGACAGGAGACTTAAAGTTTAAGCCTCCTGACCAGTTTCACTATTTCGACAACTTAGCTTTCAAATTGACATCAATGGCCTCAAGAAAGGCTTCAGTATTGAGATAATGCTCCGTAGAAACTTTATCTCCATGGATACAGGCGGCCAAATCTTTCGTCATTTTGCCAGACTCAACAGTCTCAATACACACTGCTTCGAGAGCTTCAGAGAAGCGCGCAAGGTCAGTGTTTCCATCCAGTTTCGCTCTATGAGCGAGACCACGAGTCCAAGCAAAAATTGAAGCGATGGGGTTGGTTGAAGTAGGCTTGCCTTGTTGATGCTGACGATAGTGACGAGTCACTGTTCCATGTGCGGCTTCAGCTTCCACTGTTTTTCCATCGGCTGTCATCAGCACTGAAGTCATGAGACCAAGTGAACCAAAACCTTGAGCAACGGTGTCTGATTGAACATCGCCGTCGTAGTTTTTACAGGCCCATACAAAACCACCATTCCACTTCATCGCAGCAGCGACCATGTCGTCAATCAAACGGTGCTCGTAAGTGATTCCCATGGATTCAAATTTCTTTTTGAAATCAGCTTGGTAAACTTCAGCGAAAATATCTTTGAAGCGACCATCATATTTTTTAAGAATAGTGTTCTTAGTTGAGAGGTAAAGATTCCACTTTTTCCCAAGCGCCATATTGAAACATGACTCAGCAAAATCGCGAATCGATTCATCTGTGTTGTACATTCCCATCGCTACGCCATCACCTTTGAAGTCATAAACTTCGTGAGTTTCTGGCTGTCCACCTTCTGGGGTGAAAGTAATAGAGAGCTTGCCTTTGCCTTTTGTTGTAAAATCCACGGCCTTGTACTGATCACCAAAAGCGTGACGCCCAATCATGATCGGCTTGCTCCAGTGAGGAACGAGGCGAGGAATATTGCTACAAATAATAGGTTCACGGAAAACTGTTCCACCTAAAATATTGCGAATTGTTCCGTTAGGGGATTTCCACATTTTCTTGAGTTTGAATTCTTCAACGCGAGCTTCGTCTGGAGTAATGGTCGCACATTTGATACCAACGCCGTACTTTTTAATCGCTTCGGCAGCGTCAACGGTGATCTTGTCGTCAGTTTGATCTCTGCTCTCCATCCCGAGATCAAAATACTTAATATCGATATCAAGATAAGGAAGAATCAACTTCTCTTTGATGAAGTGCCAAATGATTCGAGTCATTTCGTCGCCGTCTAATTCCACTACGGGATTGGCCACTTTGATTTTGTTCATAGTGATTTCCTTCGTTACATATGTTGGGGTTAAAACAGCTAGATTGTAAGGGATTGAGGCCTTCTCGTCGAGAGATTAGGACATTTTTAAATAGAGCTTGAGTTTGTCCAACAAGACTTGAAAATTGCCAGAGTAAACAACAAATTCATTAGCACCGAGATTCATCATATCCAAAATTTCTTCAGGTTGGCCCTTGGTTCCAAGATAAAGAATGGGAAGTTTTTCCTTGTCGGGGTGCTGCTGACGCATGAGTCCGATTATTTCGCGCCCCGGCATGTCATCGGAATCTTCAACAACCAAAATGCCATTATAGGTTTTGTTTTCGTTGAGATTGAGAGCATGAAAGCCGCCAGTCGCTGCTTCAACAACAAAACCAGAAACTCGCAAACGAGAAGAAAGCGTATTTCTGCGTTGGAGATTTCCATCAACGAGCAATACCTGAATTTCCTTTTTATTTTGCTTGGCCATAGCCCTCACAATAAACACTAATTAATCAACAGGAAAGTATCATAACGAATTTTGAAAAAATGGAAAGCTTACTCCATCCCAATAACACACACTATTTCTCAACCAAAAAAAAGTCTGACTAAGATCAGCATTTAATGCGAGTTTTCTCCTTATTGCTCAGATCAATCATTGCTATAAAAGAAGAACATTTAAGGAGGAAGTAATCATGAGAACTGTGCTTTTAATTGTTGTTTTATTATTACCATTAAGCTTACGAGCACAAAGGTCGGGCTTTAAATGGGAGGATTCTTCTGAGTGGGGAAGTCGCAGTCGTTATGGAAAACTTTATAATGCAAAATCGGTGGAAACGATTACAGGTGAGATCGTCAAAGTTGAAGAAGTTCATCCCTATAGTGGAATGAAGGCTGGCATTCATCTCCAGCTAAAATCGTCAAAAGAAAGTATCTGGGTACACTTAGGGCCAGCTTGGTATGTTCTCAATCAAGGCATGGAATTAAAAGTCTCTGACGTAATCAAAGTGACAGGTTCAAGAGCTTCATTTGCGAACAAGCAAGTCATCGTTGCGAAAGAAATTGTTAAAGGAGAAGATCATCTGCAGTTACGTGACGATCTAGGGACACCTTTTTGGTGTTCAAAATGTTTTCCTGTCAGAAAGTAGAGTACTAACGGCCGCTACGGCTCGTGCCTTCGCGGTCTGCATGGCAAGCCATGCCTCAGGTCGCTGAAGCTTTTGGTTTTATAAAAGAGTGATTGATTGGTAAAAATTGGAGCGGGTAACCCGATTCGAACGGGCGATTCCTTCCCTCGCATCCTGCTCGTGACAGTCCACTGGACTGACGGCCGCTACGGCTCGTGCCTTCGCGGTCTGCATGGCAAGCCATGCCTCAGGTCGCTGAAGCTTTTGGTTTTATAAAAGAGTGATTGATTGGTAAAAATTGGAGCGGGTAACCCGATTCGAACGGGCGATTCCTTCCCTCGCATCCTGCTCGTGACAGTCCACTGGACTGACGGCCGCTACGGCTCGTGCCTTCGCGGTCTGCATGGCAAGCCATGCCTCAGGTCGCTGAAGCTTTTGGTTTTATAAAAGAGTGATTGATTGGTAAAAATTGGAGCGGGTAACCCGATTCGAACGGGCGACCTTCTGCATGGCAAGCAGACGCTCTACCAACTGAGCTATACCCGCATAAAAGTGTTTTCGGATATTAAGGTCCCGAGGTTTTCTTGTCAACAGGATTTAAAGACGACTTTTGAAGCCAAGTTCCTGTTTTTTATATTATATTTGGACCCGTGGGACTTCATTATGGCTGCACAAGGTCCAATGGCCAGGTTTTAAAGATTTTATATCAATTTGAAATTGATTTAATTTTTTTCGCAACAGGTGCAGTTGAACGTTTAAGTTTTTGTGGTGAACAGTCTGATTTCCCCAAATTTTCTTTTGAAATTCTTCGCGAGAAACCTCTCGGTCTCTTCGCTCGAGGAATAGCCCAATGATTTTGTATTGAGTTCTTGTGAGATCTTTAATCGTGTGATTGCCAATCTTCAATTCAGTCATCGAAGATTGTTGTTCTCTTTTTGAAAAATAGTTTTCAAGACTTATAAGCAAAAGGTTTGTTTCAAGATTTTTAGAAATGAATGTATTGATGCCCGCTGACTGGTATTTTCTGAGGTTGTTGAGATCGGTATCAGAGGGAATAAGCCAAATATCGACAGGGGAAAAATCGTGAATCCATTGCGAAAGCTCACCTTGTTGTCCATCAAAGTGAGTGTCACTTAAAATAAGGTCAGGTTTGGGGGTCTTAAGATACTCAATTAACCCTAGACGTGGATGATCAAAAAACGTGACATCAAAATTATCCTCGAGATCAAAGCGATAACTATCTTGCTGCACTTTGTTAGGTTCAAATATCCAAATCTTCTTTAATTCTCGCATACAAACATCCTGTTTAGAGAGGGAGAGAGTTAAGGGGAATTATAGCCAAGAGGATAAGTGAAAATCAGGGAGGTCCCATAATTCTTCAGAATCTGTGCAAATGCAGAGTGTTTATGACGCAACGCTTGCGGCAATGGGCTCGAAAGCTAGTCAAAGCCAGTCTTTTTCAATTATGGTTATTTTAATAATGGAGTGAAATGGGACCAGAGGATATCAAATTCATTCGCAATTTAAATAATTTGTCGCAAGAAGAAATGGCAAGTCGACTAAATTGCTCTCGATCAATCCTGTCTCGTCTTGAGACAGGATTGTTAGAACTTTCTCACGATGAATGGTTTCAATTCAAAATTCAATTTCCAGATTGGGTGGCCAGGACCACTTCTAATCGCAGGGCCAGAGCTCACTTTAATGATTTTCAGCAAGCTCTTCCTCAACAATATAAGAATCAAGGACAAATTGGTTTTCGTTTTGTTTCAGAATTTGAAAAGTGGATTGTTTTAAAGTTGGGTCATGAAAGCTTACGTCATTTTTGGAAAACAGAAAGAGTGGAACCATTATTACTTAAAGACAAAGTTCGGTTTTATCCCTTCGATCTCTTTTTAAGAATGGTTCAATGGTTAAAAATGAATGGCGAGCTCATAACTGAGAAACAACTCTTAGATTTCTCATCTGCTTTATGCAATGACCCTATGTGGTGGGGACAAAGATGGACTTGGTATAGCGAAACACAAGTTCACTCAAGATTTGTGACGTTGCTGGAGAGTTGGGCCTCAAATACTCAAAACCACACTGCAAGTTTCAACTTTGACCAAAAAGCATTGTCATCAACACTTAGTTTCAAACCTCGTCCATTTATCAACAAAGATCTTTATTTCAATGATGCTATTATTGGAGATTTTGTAGGGGAGTGGGCAAGAGCATGGTGCATGTCGCTTTTAAATAAAAATGCAACTATTAACATTTCAAAGAAGGAGGATTCATGGTTTTTAAAAATCCAAATGAAAAAACTCCACTAGAGAAATTTAATGAACTCATTATTTATTTAAAAGACTGCCTCGGTAATGAACTGCAAGATCGCCTTGGCGTCACCAGAAATGAATGGAGAAGATTATACCTTGGAAAGAGTCTTCCTTTCGACAGGTTTGAACAAATTATTTCTCATTTAGGCATTAATTCATTGAATTTAGTTTATCAAAAAGTTGATCATTATGTCTGCCTACAATATCTCATGGGTCATCGCGATTTGGCCCCAATGGAATATCAGATCGGAGCATTCTCATCTCGTCGAATTGGATCCGTTCTGTTAAAAATCTTGAACGAAAATATTGGCCCTGGATTTTGTCAACAACTCTGTTTATCCCTGCAAATCGGATCGCAATTTTTTACACCTGATACGGAATGTGAATTTGTAAGCACGGAGCTCTACGGTGCTTTATACGCAATGCTAGTTAAGGGATTCGGATTCAGTGAAGAAGATCTTTTTTGGCTGGGGCAACAAACTGCATTTGAAAACAAAGAATCAGCTTTCGCCAAAAAGTTTAATAATTTTTCTATTTTAGATAGTTATTCCTGCTTTTTAGAAGAAGTTGCAAATAATGTTGAGCAATCATATAACTACGAAATGATAAAGCTTACGTCTGAAAAAGCTATCGTTAAGAAAACACTTTCCCATAAATTACAGGATACGTTAAAGAAGAAGAGTTATGGCAATAAGTATACTTGTATTTATTCATTGGGATTTGGTTCCACGGTTGGCTACTTTAGTCGCAATGAAAAATTTCCCAACTCGACATTAACAAAAAATCTTTATTCGGGAGAAGATTACACTTTGTTTGAGTGGAAAATAGATGATCCTAAGCAGCCTCGTCTTTTCCTTTAATTTCTGAGTTTTCAACAGAGATGCAATTTCTCTCGTCCCAAAAACTTCGGTATTTATCATAAAGTGAAAGACTTGCCTTCGAAAATTCATTGAGAACGAGAATATGGGCCGGTGATTGATTGATATCTTTTACCAGCACAACTTCTTCACAAAGCTTTTCAAAACCTAACCATTGAATATAATTCGAAGCTCCATTTGGAATGATACCGGTAACGATAATGTGATCAATCTTTTTACTTAAAACGATTCCTACGATGGCAGTGGTAATCAAATCTTTGATTAATCTTCTTTCATCAATCTCAAGACGAGAATCCTGATAATTGGTAAATGATCCCATATAGGCAAATTGCTTATTAGAATTTTCATTTTGTGACATCCAATTTGAAACGAGCTCGTGATGGAACTTGTCATTGATAGGGTCTTGAATGGTATGGAACAGAGGAAACTCTACTGAAAAATTTTGACATGATAAGAAACTGACATATTTAAAGGTCGCAACGATTTGTTGATTGCAGTTCCTTTGAATCGCAACTATATCACTCAGAAAATCTTCAGGGCCAAAAGGAAAGACCTGGTTTCCATAACGCTGTTGGTAGGATTTTAAACGACAGGCCAAGATCTTTGAGAAAAGGTATTGGCCTTCTAATTTACTTAAAGTTTCGTAGGGCGATTCTAGGTGAATGATATTATAGGGTTGGTTCATAAAGCCTCGCAACTTAAGTTGAAAGACAATCATGTTCTTTCTTTTATTTTTGTGTTTGAATCGTAAAAAGGAAAAAATGATGGGATTGACAAGCATGCAGATTATCAATACTTCCAAAGGTTCTGTTAATGTTCAAGTAAGTGGGCATGGAGGGAAGGCTCTCGTGCTCATCCACGGAAACTCTTCTTCACATTTATCCTTTTCCAAATTGATTAAAGAAAAAATACTTTTGGAAAATTATACTTTTTATTGCATCGACCTTCCTGGACATGGAAAATCAAATCATTTCGAAAAAAATAACTACAATCTTGAATTCATGGCATGTGTTGTACAGGAAGTGATCACCGCTTTAGACTTGCAAAAATTCGATTTGCTTGGTCATTCTCTGGGGGGGCACATTGCTTTGAGAGTTGCAGCAAAAGTAAAGCCGCAGAATTTAATATTAGTACAATGTTCTCCAGGCAAAGACCTCGGAGAAGTCGCTACTTTTTTTCAACCTCTCCCTCAGTCTCAATATCTCTACGTTGAAAATCCTAATAGCAATGAAGTGACCTCACTCTTTACTGCTCTTACAAATTCAAAAGATGAGAAAGGATTATTAGCTCAGGACTTCCAAAAGACTGACCCTGCCTTTAGAAGTGGCTTAAGTGAATCACTTGGGAGTGCTGTATTTGCTAATGAACTAGATATTCTCGAGAATCTCAATAAAGCGGGTGTTCAGACGACGCTCGTCATTTCTCGCTTTGACCAATTCTTAAAGACTGATGAAATCATGCAAAAATGGTCAGGTTCAGAATTATTAAATTATTTGGAAACAAAAGCGGAAGGTCATTATGCCCACTTCGCAGACTTTTCCACATGGTTTCAAACATTTAAAGAACTCATGGTTAAATAGGTTAAAAAAAATCTAATTTAGGTAAAAAAAAATTTACTCTGAAAAAAAGCAAAACTGATGAATGATGACACAGTTCATTTTCACGGAGTTTTTATGACAGCAACAATTGATTTTTACCATTCGAGAACTATAAGAAATCACTTTTGGATAAATGGAGAGGAAGGTCAGAATAAAATAAGCCAAATGACTGTGGCCATTGCTGGCTTAGGTGGCATGGGCTCAGGCGTGGCCCAAACTTTAGCTCGGCTAGGAGTGAAGAAGTTTAAAATCGCTGATAATGACATTATTGAAGCGAGCAATATTAATCGGCAAGTTATCGCAACGAAATTAAATATTGGTAAATCAAAAATTGAAGAAACAAAAGTGATGCTCCTCTCTATTGATCCAAGTATTGAGATCCAAATGTATCCTCAAGGTGTCGATTCGCTCATGGTTAGTGATTTTTTAACGGGCGTTGATATTGTTGTCGATGAAATTGATGTTTATCCTATAGAGGCTCACCTCGATTTGCACCGTGAAGCCAATTCGTTGAAGCTGCCAATCTATTCAAGTTTCGTGATTGGAATGGGAATTCATTTGTATAAATTTATTGGAAGTGAGTACACAATTGAAGATATGTATCATCCCGATTGCTTTACTAACGATAATCGTGTTTCAGGAATTATTAAAACCTATTTGAGACCAGCTCCACAGTATATGAATCAAACTGTTTTAGAAAATTTTACCAGAGAATTAGAGCTCGGAAATGTTCCGATTTTTGGCCCCAGTTGTCTTCTTGGGCATTCAATAGTTGCGACTCGAATTGTTTTGGATTATCTCGAATTAAGTCCTGAGCATACGCCCATCATGCCAGAATTTATTTCTCTTGATGCCACTTGTCTTAAAGCCACTACTCATGTGATGCGGGCTTGGGAAAAGTTATCATGATGAAAAGGCCGTTCTTTACAGGGTGGCAATCATGTCTGCTTCGATTTTGAAGTTCAAGTTTCCAATGATGTTTCTCACATAAGTCTTTTAAGCTAAAAAGACCTAATCCATGCCCTTGAGTTTTGGTGCTTGCTTTACTTCCACTTTTTATTTTTAAGAGCACCTCCGAATTAATACCTCCTCCATTATCATGAAACGAAATGGAGTTTTTTCTCAAAATAATTTGCAGACTCGTGGCATTTTGCTCAATTGAATTTTGAATAATATTAGAAATTACACGATCAATATGAACTTTATTTACTGTTACTATGGGTGATGCAATAACCTGGTAGTCAATAAAAAGTGGAGACATTTTAAATGTCTCAATAGCTTTGATTATTAAATCATTTAACGAAACCTCGACTTCAATATGATGATTGACCATATCATCTAAAAACTCAGTTAGAGTAAGCAAAGTCTTCGTTGATTTTTCAAAATAAGTTTTAGTATCAATCCAAGCTAATCCAGATTCCATCTTCTTTTCAAAGAGCTCGAGATTGGCGATAACAATATTAACTTTATTTCTGAGATCATGTGCAAAAGAAGCAACCGTGTCATTCATATTTACCCTAATGTATGATTTAAATTCTATTTTAGGGGAATATGAGAATCGCCACTAGAGATGAATGATCAATAGTCCAATCTTGTGCAAATTCGGACAAAATATTAAATAAATTGACCTGAAAAGTTAAAACTTTCAGGATTAAAAGCAGGGAGTTTTCCTCGGCCATCTGGTCGGTCGATTATATATTGGGGAATGGCCCATCCGGGTAATTGATCTCTAAGCTCTGAATATATTTTTCGACCTTCTTCTAGGGGAACCATAAAATGCATTCCTCCTTTTACGCTATCGGGGTGATGAAGATAGTAAGGTCGAATTTTATTTTTAACGAGTTTGTTCATTAAGTTGACTATGTCTTGAGCCGTGTTATTGACGTCTTTTAAAAGAACCGTTTGTGATAGCAATTGGAGACCTAAGCGATTCAGCTTCATGATAGCAGTTTCAATTTCTTGATCCCATTCATCGACATGATTGCTATGAATGGCGATGGAAATAGTTTCAAAATGTCCTGAGGACTTTTTTAATACCTCTAGCAGTGGCTGATTAATTCGAGATGGCAAAATCACAGGTATTCGCGTGTGAAAGCGAAGATGCTTAATGGATTTAATTGATGCAAAAAAATCTATGTAACTTGCAAGCTTTTCATCTGATAGTATAAAAGGATCTCCACCGCTGAAAATGATTTCATTGATTTCAGAGTGCTCAAGAAGATATTTTTGCGTTTCAACTAAGTTCGCCTCAAAGAGTTCTTTTTCATTAAAGAGTTCATTTTTGCGAAAGCAATAACGGCACAAAACGGGACATATATTTGTCGGCATAAAAAGAGCACGATTTTGATAACGGTGGATGAGTTGACCTGGCTTTGAGTGAACGAGATCACCAATCGGATCAACAAGTCCCTTATCCTCATTTTCCAAAGTCGAAGGAACAAACTGCTTCCAAAGAGAGCTTTGTTGGCCGAGTTCTTTTATCTTTAGCGCCAATCGTACTGGAATAAAAAGGGGGTAATCTGTTTTGGGTATTTCAAAACCTAGAAATTGATGGAGCTTGTGAGTTGAACGAAATGAATTTTTGAATTCATCTCTCCAGTCATTCTCAAATTCTAAAGATGAATCAAGCATGGTTTTGAGTTTGTTCTTTGAGATGGTGGTAACGGGCCCAATAGGCACAGCCACGAATAAGTGAGGCTCCAAAAATCGCCATTCCTACAAAGTGCATAGAGACTTCAAAAGTCGTTAGACTTCCAGACTCTGTGAGGGCGTAAAACATCCAATAGAGAAGAACGAAATGAAGAATGAGAATCACCAATTGTTGGAGACGGTAAAACCAGTTCGACGCATTGATGAAATTTTTCATAACACCTGTATATTATTTCTTTTTCGATTTTGCCAATTGATCTAAGCGCTTCTTCAGCTCGTCGGCGTTAAGTTCTCGAAACTCCGAAATTTTTTTAAGAGCAAAGGACTTGTAGACATCGCTTTCTAGACAATGGGCGTAGAGAACATTGCCCTCAGGAAGGGGGAGAAGCGAGATGGGTCTTATAGGGCGAAATTCACCGCGACGGCTGCCGCCATTATATTTGATATCGATAACTTGCTTCTTCTCAATCTTAGAAATAAGCCCGATAAGCTTTTCAGGAATATCGAGGTCTTTATTTTTTTTGAAGTCAAAAAGTTTAAAGAGTAAGCTTTCGCCCAAATAGACTTTTCCCTGGTCTCGTTTCTGCTTAATCATTCCTTTGGCAAAAATCATCAGGGAGGCATAGGCATCATCTAGGGCGCGGTGATGATTAAGTAAGGGAATATTGAGAGTTTCAGCGAGTGTGCCAAGCTTGTGGTTTTCGACTTCTGTTTTAAAAACCATGCGAGAATACTTAACAGAGCAATAAACTTCATTTGATTTGAAACTCATACCCATTCGATGCAACCAAAAAATAATAAAGCCAATATCAAATTTTGCGTTGTGAGCAATCAAGGGAAGATCATCTGCAAATTGAACAAAGTGGGGGAGGACATCTTTAATTGTGGGCATGTTGGCCACATCTTCGTCTTTGATTCCATGGATATCGATAGTGAACTGAGGAATTTTAATTTCTGGATTTATTAATTGGTCGAAGGTTGAAATTCCATCGGGAGTTACCTTAAAGGCTGATAATTCAATGATTTTGTCGACAAGCGGCGAGAGGCCAGTTGTCTCGATATCAAGGGCCACCACTCCGCGTGGGAATATTTCTAACAATGCGTCGCGTTCTGAATCAGCTAAAATCAATGGTTTCCTTTTAGATAAGTGCTTAAAATCAACGAACTTTCGTTGACATAAAAGACCCGTGACCTTAAAAATTGTCAGGTTATATCAGAGCTTAAATTAAGACTCAAACTTTAAGGATTAAAACATGAAAAGTTTTGACGTTATCGTCATGGGAAGTGGACCTGGTGGATATGTTGCCGCCATTCGCGCCAGCCAATTAGGAAAAAAAGTCGCCATCATCGAATCTGATAAATTAGGTGGTGTTTGTTTAAATCGCGGTTGTATTCCAACTAAAGCGGTTTTGAAATCAGCTCACTCGGTTCACGAAGCTAAAGATGATTTCAAAGGGCTCGGAATTAATATCGAGATCAAATCTCTTGATGGCTCTCAAGCCGTTAAAAGAGCTAAAGATATTTCTGACAAAATTTCAAAAGGTGTTGGCTTCTTGATGAAGAAAAACAAAATTGAAGTTTTTGAAGGAACTGGTAAATTAAAAAGCAAAACGCAAATCGAAGTGAAGAGTCCAAAAGGACATACTGACACTTTAGAAGCGAAAAATATTATTTTGGCCACTGGTGCCCACTACAGAACTTTTCCGGGGCTCGAGCACGACGGAAAAAGACTGATCGGCGCATGGGAAGCGATTAAGCTTGAAGAACTTCCAAAATCAATCGGCATCATTGGTGCTGGCGCGATTGGTGTTGAGTTCGCTTATTTCTGGAATGCTTTTGGCGTTGATGTCCATATCTTTGAAATGCAAAAAAATCTTTTGCCAATCGAAGACACCGACTCTTCTGTTGAAGTTGAAAAAGCCTACAAGAAGTACGGTATTAAGATGAGTCTTGGCATCACAGATGTGAAGGCTAAAAACAACGGTAAAGATGTGACGATTTCTTGTATGGAAGCTGGCCAAAAGAAAGAGTACAAATTTGAAATGGGACTCATTGCTGTTGGTATGACAGGTAATATCGAAAATAATGGCTTTGAAGCTGTTGGGATAAAAACCGAGCGAGGCTTTATTGCTGTGAATGATATGTACCAAACTTCGGTTCCCAATATATATGCCATCGGTGATGTCTCAGGACCACCTCTCTTGGCCCACGCTGCTTCTCACGAAGGCGTCGTCGCTGCTGAACATCTCGCAGGACTCCATCCCCACAAAATAGATAAGATGAATATTGCTGGTTGTACTTATTGCCAGCCACAAGTGGCGAGCGTTGGTTACACTGAGCGCGCTTTAAAAGAAAAAGGTATCGAATATAAAGTTGGTAAACTTCCTTTTACTGCAAACGGAAAAGCCGTTGCTTCAAATGAGACAGTTGGCTTCGTTAAAACCCTTATGGGCAAGCATGGAGAAATGCTTGGCGCTCATATCGTTGGGGCCCAGGCGACTGAGTTGATTCATGAGTATGCCCTTTTTAGAACGATGGAAGGAATTGACGAAGAGATCTTCGCGACAATTCATCCCCATCCAACTCTTGGAGAGTGGTTGGCCGAATCAGTTCTCGCTTCAAAAGGTCGCGCCCTCAATTTTTAATTATAAAAATGATTTTTAAGGAGAAATAAAATGAAACATGAAATCGTAATGCCAAAAATGGGTGAGTCGATTACAAACGGTACGATCACTAAATGGCATAAAAAAGCGGGCGATATGATTGAGATCGACGAGATCTTGTTTGAAATCTCGACCGATAAAGTAGAGTCAGAAATTCCCTCTCCCATGAAAGGAAGAGTTGAAGCGATTCTTTTTCCTGAAGGCACAACTGTTGATGTTGGTATTAAAGTTGCCGAAATAGAAGATGATACTTCAGTGGCTTTTAGTGGTGGTGGCGCAGCCGCTACTCCAGCAGCTCCAAAAGCAGCCGCAGCTCCGGCAGCAAGCGCGCCTGTTGCAGCAGCAGCTCCAGTGGCCGCTCCAGCAGTTGAAGAAGGTCGTCGTTTTTATACTCCGCTTGTTCGCGCCATGGCGAAAGAAGCTGGTGTTGCATTATCTGAACTTGCTAACGTTCAAGGCACAGGTGCTGGTGGGCGTGTAAATAAAGAAGACTTCGAAAATTATTTAGCTTCGAGAAAAGGTGGAGCCGCTCCAGCTGCCAAAGCTGCAGCTCCTGCCGCCGCTCCGGCTCGTCCCGCTGGCGTGGCCAGTGTCACGGCCAGTGGTGAACGCGTTGAAATTATCCCTATGGATAATATGAGAAAAGCGATTGCTCGCAACATGGTTGAATCTAAGCTCACTTCTCCTCACGTCAATTCCATCGATGAAATCGATATGTCTAAATTGGTAAAATTCAGAGAAGGATTTAAGAAAGAATTCCAAAAGCAAGAAGGCTTCAGCCTCACTTATACTCACTTTATTCTTTACGCCATTGTACAAGCCCTTCGCGAGTTCCCTATGGTTAATGCTTCTATTGATGGTGATAACATCATCCTTAAGAAAGACATCAATCTTGGTTGTGCCGTTGCTGTTCCTGGTAATGGTTTGGTGGTTCCAAATATCAAGAGTGCTGACTCCCTCAACATCACGGGCATCGCTCGTAAAGTGAACGAGCTGGCCCAAAAAGCTCGCAGTAAAAAACTCACAATGGACGATCTCACTGGTGGAACATTTACTTTCACCAACGTCGGTTCATTTGGAACTCTTATGGCTACTCCGGTGATTCTGCAACCTCAGTTGGGGATTTTTGCTTCAGGGGTGATCAAGAAGCGTCCCATTGTCACTGATGATAATGCTATCGCGATTCGCGATATGATGTATGGAACTCACACTTACGATCATCGTTTGGTTGATGGCGAGCTTGGTGGCAGGTTCTTAAATGCAGTGAAATTGAATCTTGAAAATATGGATCCAAGCTCACTCTTTTAACTTCTATTGAAATTGAGAATTAAAAAAGGCCGGATATTCCGGCCTTTTCTTTTTTGATGATCTTAAAAGTTACTCGACAATACATTCAATTTTTTCAGTGCGATCTTTCAATTGAATAGTTCCTTTGAACTTATCTGAGAAACGACTTTGCTTAACTTTCAAAGTAACAACGGGCTCAACATATTCTTCATCGATGGCGATGAGCTTGAGCTCTGTATCCATGTTCCAGTAACCAAGAATATGATCCTTGGAAATTTTCGCTTCAGCTCCATCGACAGTGAGAATCAACTCACCAATCAAGGGATTGCCGTAAAATCTGCCAGTGGTGCCAGAGATGGCCACTGATCCATCTTTTGTAGCACAGTCAAATCCGCCAGTGGCAAAGGCTTGTGACGATAACAATAGGGTTAGCAAGGCTAATATTCTCATTTCTCTCTCCGTGTTTGCGTTGTGCCCCGACTTCATAGCACTTGTTGGTACTGCGTTGAAGGGCCCTTGTAAAAGTCACCAGCTACCCACAATACGAGCCAGTAGCAGTTAACTGCAACAAATGGGTGGCAAAAATAGGAATTGTTGTACTGTCGCTAAGTACTTAAAAATATTAAGAAGTTTTAGTTTACTGTGATTTCAATCAGCTGAATTTCAGTTCTCTCTTAATATTGATGAAATCTTTACAATTGGCTGTTACTGGCCAGATTGCTGAACGTTTGAGGAGGCACTAGTGGCAAAGAAAAGAGCGAATAAAAGAATTAGAGGACTTCAATCCAAATCAAAGCACTACATTGGTAAAAACCAAATGCCACTCCAGTTGCTCATGGCGCTGGATAGAACTTTCGAAAAAACTTCAGAGTATGAAGTGAAGGAAAGACTTAAGCAGGTTTATTTAAATTAATCCCAGCGACTAAAGAAGACGTTTGCTGTCCCTAAATAGTCGTAAGAAACTTGAAAATAACCGAGATTGGTTTCGATATAACAAGCTAGTGAGTTATGCATTCCTGGTTGAATAAACTTGCAACGTGAGTGTGATTTACCCAGTGGTCCTTTTCCGAAGTTAATGTCCTGACGAGAGCATCCTTCTTTTTGAACTAAATTTTTAACTGCAAAAATGGCCTGCGCTAAATAGTCTTTACCAAAGTCTGGAGCATCATAATCATTAAGGTTGATAGTGAAATTTTGTGAATCACGACGGTGTCCGTCTGTTAAAATATCAAGACACTTTGATCCTTTCATTTCTGATTGAGCAAAGAGTGAAGTGGAAGTGAGAACGAGAACGGCGACTAATAATTTGCGCATAAAAACCCCTATATAAGATACAAAGTGTGAAATTTTTAGCATGACCGACTAAACACATCAAGCTTAAACCCTTAGTGTCACAAAGAGTAAGGATCAAAAAATTGCATTGCGGCGATGCGCAATGAGATAATTGTCAGGATTAGGTTGGGCTTGTAAAAAGTATTAGCCAGAGTAATAGAAAAATGGTTTAAATACTCAAAGATTTAAAACGGGAAGGTCATGTGAAAAAACTATTCATTGCTCTCTGCTTTTTACCGCTATCTGTCTTCGCTGCTATTGAAAACTATTATCCAACTTCGTTCATTGAACAAAAAGCCTCCCTACAAGATGAAAAATTAAAAAATGAGCTTTACGCTATTTTAGTAAAAGCCCATATCTACTTAGGTAAAGATAAGCGCGACTTATTGGTAGATGACTGTGGTCTTAATAACGGTCAAGGTCGTTGTACACAGACTAAAGTTTTAGGTTACAACACAGCTAGAAAAGTTCTGTTTGGTAAGCTTCACTTAGAAGAAGGTTCAAACGGCTATTATATCAATGATGTTTACTGCCACAAGAATTTCACATCTTCTTCAGGCGTAGGCCCAGATCGCATTCCTAATAATAACAACATTAACTGTGAGCACACTTGGCCACAGTCTAAATTCACAAAAAACTTTCCAAATGAAATGCAAAAATCTGATCTTCACCATCTCTATCCAACAGATAGCAAGGCGAACTCAATCAGAGGAAACAATGAATTTGCAGAAGTAGATGGCGATCCAGTTGATAACTGTGATGCTTCTTACTATGGAAACAATAAAGGAAGCGGAATGTACTTTGAGCCACCAAGTGAGCACAAAGGAAACGTTGCCCGCGCTCTTTTTTACTTCTCTGTACGTTACAAAATCTCAATTTCTCCACAGCAAGAAACTTACCTTCGTAAGTGGAATGAAATGGATCCCGTTGATTCAGATGAAATGGAAAGAAACGACATGATTGAAAAGATGCAAGGGAACAGAAACCCATTCATCGATCAACCAGAGTTGGTTTCTCAAATCAAAGACTTCTAATTCTTAAAAATTAAATTAAGTCATTAATTCCAAAGCTCGCTCAGGCGAGCTTTGATGTTTTTCTCGCGTCCTTCATCAGACGGACGATAGAACTGGGGAATTCTTCCTGGCCCATAATCTTGTTTCACAAAATGATTTTGAAAACTATGAGGATATTTATAGTTTGAAATTTGATCGTCGAGGTTTCTGAGATGTCTTGGCACTTCAAGAGTCGGATGCTGGCGAACAAACTCGAGGGCTTCATTAATGGCCACATAGCTGGCATTACTTTTCACAGTGCTTGCCAAATAAGTTGTCACTTGAGCGAGATTGATTCGCGCCTCAGGCATTCCGATATTCTTGACGGCCTCAAGTCCGGCCAGAGCGAGGTTGAGAGCGGTAGGATCAGCATTGCCAATATCTTCACTGGCGAAAATAACCAAACGACGGGCGATAAAAACCGGATCTTCGCCACCATCGAGCATGACTGCCAACCACAAAATGGCGGCATTGGGATCTGATCCTCTCAATGATTTAATAAAAGCAGAGATGACATCGTAATGACGATCTTGAGACTTGTCGTATTGGCGAGCGTTCTCAACGACTAAGCGCTCGAGGTCTTCAAGGCTCATACTCTGTTTCTGCTGAGAAACCAGATCGAGAGCATTGAGAGAGATGCGTGCATCTCCACCACAAACTTTTGAAATAAGCGTGATAGCTTCATTCGTGACGTCGAGGTCAAAGCGTTGTTTTGTCAGCGTTAACATTTCCTGAATTTGTTCCATCGATAAGCGCTCGAGCTCAACTGTTTGAACGCGGGAAAGAAGAGCGCGATTGACAGAAGTTTTGGGATTCTCTGTGGTAGCTCCGATTAACTGAAAATCACCGGCCTCTACATACGGTAAGAGGGCATCCTGCTGTGACCGACTAAAACGGTGAATTTCATCAATAAAAATAATGCACTCTTTGTGAAACATCTGGCGCATTTCATTGGCCCGCTCAATCAGTTTGCGCAGCTCGGGAACACCACTCAAGACGGCGTTAAAGCGATAAAACTCTTTTCCCGAACGATCGGCCAGAAGTTGGGCCAGAGTTGTTTTGCCAGTGCCTGGAGGTCCCCACAGAATCAAACTGGGAGTGATCTCGCGTTTTAGGAAAGGATACTTGTTTTGAAGTTGAGTAATACCCTGAAACTGTTCAAGCTTTTCAGGTCTCGCTTGATGCGAGAGAGGAGTTGAGGATTTTACTCTCTGAGTTTGAGCTTGCTCAAAGAGGTTTGCTTGGTTGTTGCTTGCATTGCGTTTAGTCATTAAAAATCCTAGTTTTCATTGACACTGGGGAGCGCTCATCCTAACTTAACCCATCTAAAATTGTAAAACCCTTCAGTAGAAGGCCACAACGCCACGAGAAGGAGGTGACTAAAGATGACAAGCTCAAAACATTCAGCAGCGACTGTAACGATTGATGACAAGTACGGCGTAGAACGCTCACTCAGAAAATTCAAAAGAATTTGCGAGGCGTACGGTGTTGTTCGTGAATATCGCAAGCGTCAAGAGTACAAAAAGCCATCTGTCCGTCTGAAAGAAAAAAATGCAGCGGCCGAAAAGAGAAGAAAGAAACCCGCTCGTGAAGGACGCGTTTACTAAGATCTCAAATTCAAAGATGATTATTTTAAGCCCCTGAGAAATCAGGGGCTTTTTTTTATCTATCGAGAATGACCTTGAGAATGCCAACCCATCGATTGTGCATGGTCGTAATTAAATTCATATTGGAGGGAGCGACACTGCGGAGACCCTTGGTCATCTTCATATGAAAAGTATTCCAAGCAATATTTGTTTCTTCGAGTCCTTCTATCAAATAGTCCTTATTATTTTTTCTCACGACAAAATCTTCAAGGAGCTTAATGTAATTCATATAGACGAAATTTATATTATCTCGAAGCTCTTCCCCCATCAGGGAAGCTAGCATCAACTCACTAGTTAATTTCATTTCTTGGATGACGGGTTGAAGCTCAAATCGTAATTCGGCACTTATATTTTCATTGTTTGCAGAGGTTTTAACCATTAAACGTTCGATTTTGTGAACCAATCGATAATTGAGGTTGGCGAGTTCATAAAGGGTATGGGTGAGAAAAAGTCGGTTATCAATCATAAAATTGTCGATCGGACCAACAAGCAATTGTTGAGATTGCAAGGTTGTGATTCTTTTATCTACGACTCCAGCCTGCTTATAAAAGCTGCTTAGCTCGTTATTACACTTGGTCTGATCTTTTGCACATAAATTTGAGAGGTCATCCCATGTATAAAAGAGTGATTGGATTTCAAGCTTGAGATTAACTAAATCGTTATTGATAGGATCGACCTTTCTTAAGAAAAGGTAAAATTCAGAAATAATATTTTTTACTTGAGGGAGAACATAGTTTCTAAATTCATAATCTGAACAATCGATAATTTTTTTATCATAGCTAAAGTAATTATTGATAGGATTGGCCGCAGCATAAGCCACGTTCAATCCCATTAACAAAATAATCATTAGTCTCAGCATTTAAGCCTTTTTATTTACATCAAGAGTCAGCTTATGCTCATCAATTTCAAATTGATGTTGTGTCGGTTTACCTGCAAGCAAAGATGAGCATAGTGTTTCCTGAGTGATGTATTTTTCATGCAATTTAATCGCATCAGCTAAATCACCCTCTGTGGAATAAGCGATTTCAATTCTATCTTCAACATTTAGGCCAATCTCTTTTCGTGTTCTTTGAATGCGGTTGACCACTTCTCGGGCCAAGCCTTCGAGAATAAGGTCGCGATCAAGAACCACATCAATGTCGATGCTGATAAGACGATTTGAGAGAGCTTCTGTACCTGGTTTGGCTTCTCTAAAAATGAGAAAATCGTTTGGTGAAAAATCCATACCACCTAATGTAATAGAACCAGCTTCTTCAAGCTTATTAAGATCATCACTCTTAACACTTTGAATGAGCTTCATGTACTTGCCCATCTCTTTGCCTAGTTTTTTTCCTAAAACGGGAAGGTTTGGTTTGGCATAAAGGTTGATGTACTTTTCTTCATCATGTGAATACTCAATATTCTTAATATTGAGCTCAACGCGAATATACTCTTCAAGCTTTTTAATTTCAGTTAAAAGAGCCTGATCCTTGTGAATAACTGTTAATCTCTTTAGAGGAGTCTTCACTTTTATCGATACCTGATTTCTCTTCTGACGTCCCAATAGAATAATCTGTTGCATACGATCAACAGCTTCTTCTAGAGTGCGATTGATTTTTTTGTCATCTGCTTCAGGGTATGTCGTTAAATGGATTGATTCGGGAACATCAGTTTCAATTTTGTTCACTTCTTTTTTGCCAGCAAAGGGATCAAAGGCGAGAAGCTCTTGATAAACAAATTCCGACAAGAATGGAGCAAAAGGCGCCATGGCTTGAGAAACTTCTTTGATACATGTGTAGAGAGTGGAATAAGCATGCTTTTTGTCTGCAGTTAAACCCTCTCCCCAAAAACGATTACGATTGAGACGGATATACCAATTGGTTAAATCTTCGATGAAGTTAAACAGCTGAGGAACAACGTTGTACAGTTTGTATTGTTCCATTTCAAAAGCAATATTCTTTTTTAGAGTTTGAAGTTTCGAGATGATCCAGTTGTCGACGATGTTATCGCCAAACTCAAGATGCTCACGACAATTCCAGCTATCAACCTTGGCATAAGTAGAGAAGAACTTGAAGGAGTTGTACCATGGTAGAAGAGCACGTCTTACCATGTCTTTAACGCCAGTATCTGAGAAGCGTTGCTCTTCAGCTTTTACTAAACCTGAGTTGATGAGATAGAGTCTTAGAGCATCAGCTCCAAAGTGCTCCATCAATTCATCTGGCGCCGTATAGTTCTTTAAGCGCTTACTCATCTTTTTGCCATCTTCGGCCATGACGATGCCGTTGACGATAACATTTTTAAACGCTGGTTTATCAAAAAGCGCTGTTGATAAAATAGTGAGAGTGTAAAACCATCCACGAGTTTGATCCAAACCTTCAGCAATAAATTCGGCTGGAAAACCTTGGTCAAAAATTTCTTTATTTTCAAAAGGGTAGTGGAGTTGGGCGTAAGGCATTGAGCCAGATTCGAACCAACAGTCGAGGACTTCAGTAATGCGTTTATATGTCCCTTCTTCTCCGGCGACTTTAAACTCGATATCATCAACGAACTCTCGGTGAAGATCATCAACTTCGACACCAGAATACTTTTTAAGCTCTTCAATGGAGCCGATGCAAACAAAGTTTCCAGTTTCAGTATTCTTCCAAATTGGAAGAGGAGTTCCCCAAACACGATTTCTCGAAATGGACCAATCGCGTGCGCCTTCCAACCATTTTCCAAATCGACCATCTTTGATGTGATCAGGAACCCAATTGATTTGGGCATTTGATTTCAGCAGGCGATCTTTAATCTCTTCAACTTTGACGTACCAAGAAGGAATCGCCTTGTAGATCAAAGGAGTGTCTGAACGATAGCAATAAGGGTAGCTGTGAACCAGAACGCTTTGCTCATAAAGTTTATTTTCGTCTTTGAGTTTCTTGATGATTTCTTTGTCGGCGTCTTTGACATAAAGACCTACGAAGTCAGTGATCTCTTTGGTAAATTTACCTGCATCATCTACTGGACAGGCAAAGACTGCAGCAAGGCCAGCTTCTTTCATGACACGATTATCGTCTTCACCAAAACCTGGAGCGATGTGAACCACTCCTGTACCTGCATCTGTTGTTACGTAGTCATCGTTTAAAACAGTAAAAGCTCCATCGCTTTCAAAGTGCTTGAAGTAAGGAAGTAGAGGCTCATAGCGCTTGCCTTTGAGTGCACTGCCTTTCAATGTTTCAAGTTCAGTGAAATTTCTTTTCTTGGAATAAGACTCAAGTCGCTCTTTGGCGATATAGAAAACAATCTTTTTGTCTTCATCTCTAACTTTAACGTAATCAATGTCAGCACCTGCACAGAGTGCAAGGTTTGAAGGAAGGGTCCAAGGAGTTGTGGTCCAAGCTGCGATATAAGCATCTTCATCTTTCAATTTAAAGAGAATGGTGATCGCTGGATCTTGAACATCTTGGTAGTTTTGTCCGGCTTCAAAGTTAGAAAGAACTGTTCCTAGGGCCGTCGAGAAAGGAACGACGCGAGTTCCTTGATAGATCAGATTCTTATCCCATAGAGATTTGAAAACCCACCAGATTGATTCCATGAAATCGGTATCCATGGTTTTATAATCATTTTCGAAATCAACCCAGCGACCAATTCGTGTTACTGTTTTTTCCCATTCTTTCACATAGCGACTCACGATGGCCCGGCATTCGTTATTGTATCCAGCAACGCCAAATTGCTTAACAGCATCTTGAGCACTCATGCCTAATTTTTTATCGATCTCATGTTCAACCGGGAGTCCGTGGCAATCCCAACCAAAGCGGCGTTCAACATATCGACCTTTCATAGTCCAATAGCGAGGTACGGCATCTTTTAAAATTCCGCCAACGAGGTGGCCGTGATGAGGAAGGCCTGTCGCAAAAGGAGGACCATCATAAAAAATATAAGGGGCAGCGCTTTTGGTTTTTTCCAAAGTTTTTTGAAAAATTTTGTTTTCTTTCCAAAATTTCAGAATCTGATGTTCTGTCTCAACAAATGAAAACTGCGTGCTCTCTGATTCCCATTCTTGATTATTTGCGTCAGACACCTTGATCTCCTTCTCAAAAAACGATTTTCAAATACTGGCCATCTTAACGGCCGAATGGCCTTTTGGGTAGGGACATTCCTGCCTTCTCCCTCTGTAAAGTGATAAAAAATTGGGCCGAATCAGCTCTTTGGCGATGAGAGTGTATGCGTTTATTTATACTCTTATTCTTTTTTGTGATGAGTTCCCCAAGTTGGGCAGATGCTGCAGGGCGATTTCGCGGAGAAAAAATATCAATTATTGACTGGGAGAATACCACAACCACTCAGTGGACAGATTTTTCTCAATGGAAACGAGAATTGGAAGTCAAAAAAATGATTCCCGATTGGGAGCATAACTTAAGAGAGATTGGTCGCACAGAACCTGTGGCAAGAGTAATGGATTGTTCTGGAGATTGTCGCGTCTATCGTGGACTGGGCTTCTCTAGAGTTCAGTATTTATCTACGGTTTACGAAGGTGATGAAATTTCAACCAACGATAATGGCTATCTTTGGCTCTATCTTTTTGATGGAACAATGGTCCGTCTTTCACCACAAACCTCAGTTTCAATTCAAGAGGTGAATGTCAGTCCTGAAGAAATTTTTTACTTTGTAAGACTCAATACCGGTAATGTTTTATGGCTATCTCGGTCCCAGAGTCAGTTTACTCCAAATCCTTTGAAGGAAACCGATGTTCTCTATTTTCCCATGAAAATGTATGAAGCTAATAATGCCGAGGAAATCGTTCCTCAAATTGATGAAGAAAATCTTTTTGCCTTGATCGAAGAAAAGTCAGTATCAATGTTGCAATACGAGCGTCTGAACAAAAAAATGGAAGAGCGAAAAGAAGTTAAGTTTAAACCGGTCTATACATTTTTGGTTCTTCCAAACGGAACTCTTTTTGGAAAGAACTTGGCGGTTGAAGCTGTTGTGCTTACAGGCTCGGAGTCCTTTTTTAAGCTGCGCACACCGGAGCAATTAAGCCAGAAAGAAGCCAAGATTAACGAAGATGTCTCTCTTTATTACCGAGGTTTTGAAAACAGACAAGTGACCACTCCTCCAGTCGGAAAGTGGTGTCAGATTGATGCAAAAGGAAGGTCATTCCAAGAATTCCCTGCAGAGAGTATCTTTGCCATGGGTGAATTTGTGACTAGCAATATCCCAACGATTTATCTTACAAGAGAGTTTATGATGGATCGTTACGGAACTTTTCTCCATCAAGATTTATCAAAAGAAGCGCTCGCAACTGATTACGGTTATCGCTTATGGACCCCTTTTTCAGCAGAAAAAAGTGAACTGAAGCAGAGAGTCGCCTTTTTACAGGAATTTACTCGCCGTATTGAGACCACCAACTTATTATCAGCAGAGAAGCTCTCAAAGCGCCTAGAGGACAGAGGAGAGAAGCTTTCCGCTTTAGAATATGGGCCGCGCTTTTTTGAGAAGGCCATGAACAGATATCACATTTACAAAGAATCAATTCAATTGGTAAATACAGATCGCGAACCTTTAAACTCAGAAAAAAAACCTTTTTGGAAAATTATCAATGTCTACAAATAAATACTCTCTCGTTCTCGCCAGTCAAAGTCCTCGTCGCAAAGAATTGTTAGGTTGGATGGATATTCCTTTTGAAGTCATCACCAGCGATGTTCCTGAAGAGAGCATGTTTGATGCGCCTGAAGAGATTGCGGAAGACTTGGCCGGACTCAAAGGTCGTGCCGTTTTTGATCGTTTGAAAACAAAGTCTGGATTTGGGACAGAATATTTCCCACTCGTGGTCGCCTCAGACACAGTGGTTGGTTTCGAGGGAAAGATCTACGGCAAGCCTGAAGACCGAAATGATGCTCGTGAAATGTTAAAGGAACTTTCAGGAAAAACTCACGTCGTTGCAACCGGAGTTTATATTGGTTGTTGGGATGTCGCGAAGAAATCATATCGTGAAACTCTTTTTTCAGTCTTGTCTGCAGTGACTTTTGATCAAATCGCGGATGATATTTTAGAAAATTATTTAAAAACAGATGAGTCTCTCGACAAAGCTGGAGCCTATGGAATTCAAGGTAAGGGTTTAACTTTTATTGCTGAACTTGAAGGTTCTTATTCAAATGTGGTGGGATTTCCTCTCGCTGACTTTATTGATGAATTAAGAATATTCTTAGGTTTTGATAAAGATAAAAAAGGTGAGTGGAGAAAACTCTTTCATGGAGCTTGATCAACTCCTTCAATTTTCTCCGGCAATTAAAGTTATCAAGCAATCAGAAAATGAATTAGTGCTTGAAATAATCGTTCGTGCCAAACCGGGTTCAAAAAAAGAAAGAATCGAGATTTCTGCAGATTTTATGATCGTTGCTGTTAACGCACGTCCCATTGATGGCGAGGCGAATGAAAGAATTCGCGAATACGTTGCGAAATCATTGGGTATTGCTAAACGGGATGTTCTTTTCATCTCGGGAGAAAAAGGGAAGTCTAAGAGATTTCAAGTGTCCTTTCATTTTACAGACCACAAAGACATTAAGTACTATTTAGAGAAATGGTCCAAAGTTGTAAAAGAGTAGTGTCATGAATTTTCTTTTCCTCATTATCAGTCTCGCAGCGGCTGAACCTCGTGGAGGTTCTGTTCCGGTAAGTGCTCCTGATACTCCTTTTGAAATTACTCTAGAGATAAGAGGAGATCTAGAGGGTTTAAAAACACTTAAATCTGAAGAGTTTCCCAATCGCATTGAAAAAATTCGAGATGAAGTTGAAAGATATATTGAGCACAAAGGGAGAGTTTGCAACGGTGAGTTCTCAACCATCGTTTTAACAGAAAAGACGGATAAAGCAGATCTCTCTAAACCGAATTTACCTAGTAACAAACTTTCAAAAGAAGAGAGAAAGCTTTGTTTTAAAGAGTTGAAAGCGATTCATTCAACCTATATTAATAATCTTTTTATTGCTCGGAAAAACTATCTAGAATTTATTCATGGCAAGAGAACAGCAGAACTTGAGCTCTCTCGAGAAGACGCTGTTAAAAAACTTCAGAAACTATACGACTCAAAATAATCAACTCGCTTAAGCCTTGTCAGCTACTTTAGCGGCTTTTGGACGAACACTTTTGATGTTCTTTACAGAACGTGTTGGTCTCAAAGAAAGATTCTTTGAAGTGCGAAGACCGTAACTTCTTAGATCTTTGTTGATCGTAATAGTCGGTGTTTCGTTGGTTTGTGATAAATCTGTCTTTGCTGGTTTCATATCCCTACTCCTAAGTAGACTCATTCAGTTTTTGTTCAACTGAAATCTGAGCTACTCACAAAGAGCTAGGGCCCGAGATTTCAGTGCAAGTTAAAAGGCTTTGACCTCAACTAGCAACTCCTTTTGAAAGAACACATCTTTTTACCATTTAGAGGATGCTTTAGCTAATGGACCTCTTTTCGGTCTAATTCAGCGAAAACTATAGCTCGTCGTAGTAAAGACGTAGGGTTATTGTAGCACGATTCGGTGCAAGAATAAAGCTAGCTAACCCTCGGTAAAGATGACCCCTTTTTTCCCCTGAGTTGTAAACCCCTGTAAACTAAGGCATCCTATTCGAAAAGTCTTTTCAATAGGTTAGGTTCATTTAAAGGGACAGTAGCATGAAATTTTGGCCTTCATTTCTTATTCTCTTAGTAGCAACAAGTGGCTGTTCTTCAATTAGAAGAATGGCGATCGGAACCACGACTCCCGTTTTGTTAGAAGCGACGGATGAGCTTCAACGTGAAGCTGATTGGAATGCGCTTGCAGAAGGTATGCCTGGAAATATCATGATGATGGAAGGCTTGCTTGGAATTAAGCCCAAAGATTCTGATCTTTTGGTGGCTGCCATTAAGGCCCATGCTGGTGCAGGTTTTGGGGTTTATGAAACTCTTTATCTCGATGATAAGTACTCAGAAAAATCAAATAGCGTAAATAAGCAAAGAACGCTTGTGAGTTATTCAAAAAGCATTGCTCACGGACTCACATATCTAGAAGATCATGGAGTAACTTTGGATGATCTTACCAAGGGAATAGCGCAAGAAGGTGGAGTGAAAAAGGTGCTCGATTCTGAGCTTTCTCATAATGAGAAAAACCATCAAGCCCTATTTTATATTGCTCAAGCTTGGGGCGGATTCATCAACCTTCAAAGAGAAAATATGTCTCTCATTTCACAACTTCCGATTGTTAAAGGAATGTTTGATTGGGTTTGTGACAAAGAGCCAGAAATTAATTATGGGGCTTGTGCTCTTTTCTATGGTTCCTATGAAGCTGGACGTCCGCGCATGCTGGGGGGAAACCCAGAGAAGGGATTTGAAATTTTTAAAGCTGCTCTTAAAAAATATCCCTACAACTACGTCATACAATCATCAATTTTGGAATACTATGCGATTCCACTTGAAGATGAAGATGTCTTTAATGAGTATGCGGCCCAATTAGAAAAGGCTCAAACTAAATTGAATCAACTCTTAATAAGAGCACCTGGAACAGATGTTCCTCTGGAATTCAAAGAAGAAAAAATGAGGCTTTTCCAGGCCATCGCTCTCAAGCGCTATAGTCTTATCAAAAAATACAAAAAGGACATTTTTTAATATCTAGCTAAAAGGACTACAAATGAAATTCATTACATTACTTTCGCTCTTCATTTTTACAACTGTTGTTCACGGCAAAACGACCTTAAAGGTGGGAGTACTTGCACCAGAGGGAACAAGTTGGGCCAACAATATGAAGAAAATGGGAAAAGAAATTGAGAAGGCCACAAATGATGAAGTTAAAATTAAATTTTATTTTGGTGGTACTCAAGGGGATGAGCCCGATGTCTTGAAAAAAATTCGTATTGGGCAACTACAAGGGGGGGTTTTCACAGGAAAAACCCTTGGTGAAATTTATGGTGACGTCCGGGTTGTAGAGATTCCCTTTACCTTTGGTGCAGATAGAGAAAAGGCCATGGGAACAGTTAAAAAACTAGCTCCTTATTTTGATAAAGAATTCTCAAAAAATAATTTTAAGAATTTAGGCTTTTTTGAAATCGGTTTAGTTTACTTTGTTTCGCAACAAGAGCCAAAAGATCTTGAAAGTTTAAAAGGGCTAAAAATTTGGGCTTGGGAAGGAGATCACCTCGTTTCTAGCATGGTTGAAGCTTTGAACCTTGTATCTGTTCCTCTTCCGTTACCCGATGTTCTTTCTTCTCTTTCCACCGGTATCGTTCAAGCTGCTTATGCTCCACCACTGGGAATCATCGCTCTTCAATGGAATACCAAAATAAAATATTTATTAGATTTCCCTTTAGCTTTCTCGACAGGGGCTTTTCTTGTAGACAACAAAGCATGGGATAAAATACCAGCAGCAACTCAAAAAATAGTTCAAGAACTCGCCACGAAGTATATAGATGAAGTCAATAAGGCGAATGCAAAAGATAATGAAGACGCACTTGCCGCGATGAAAGAGCAAGGAATCAAATTCGTTAAATTTCCAAAATCTGACAATGACAAGTCAATGAGTTTAAGATCGGGAATTGTGAAAAAATTAACTGGAAAACTCTTTACTCCAGGAGCCCTCGATCAACTAAGCAAGGCTATGAAATAAGTTTAGGAGTTTTGAATGAAGTGGTTGTCGACAATTGACGATGGAATCGAGAAGGCCGTAACAGGCGCTCTCTTTGTGACGGTATTGCTCATGATTATCTGCTCTATGGCAATCATCGTGATGAGATGGTTTAACTCTTCTTTTATGTGGTTGGAACCTCTCGTTCGCCACCTTGTTTTTCTCAGTGCCTTTTTAGGTGGAGCTTTGGCAACAGGGAAGGGAACCCATATTGGAATTGATATCTTGGGAAAATATTTTGAAAGTAAAAGAATGTGGCGAGCTCATTTAATGGTTAATCGAATCATTAATTTGGCCAGTAGTATCGTTCTGATTGTCTTCGTCAAATTATCTTGGGATTTTGTCCTCGTCGAAGCTGAGTTTGGAAAAGAAGTTTTTTTAGGCATTCATTCTCGTTTCTTAGTTGGTATTATTCCTTTTGGATTTTCCATAATTGGTATTCGTTTTATTCTTAAATTTATTCTGTCCTTTGATTCTAAAAACAAAGGAGCTCACTAATGGCCATAGCAGCTGCGCTTGGAATTTTTCTTCTAGCGATTTTAGGTACTCCATTATTTGTGATTTTGGGTCTTGCCGCGATGACGGCCTTTCATATTTCCGATGTACAACTTTCGGCCATCGCCATTGAAATATATAAAGTTTCATCACAGCCTAGTATTTTAACCATTCCCTTATTTACTTTCGCAGGCTACATGATGGCCGAGTCGAAATCTCCTCAAAGATTGCTCAAACTTTCTGATGCACTTTTGGGATGGTTGCCAGGTGGTGTTGCCATCATGGGCCTTGTTGTTTGTGCCTTTTTCACTGCTTTTACTGGTGCCTCAGGTGTTACTATTATCGCACTCGGTGGATTGCTTTATCCTATCTTAATGAATGAAGGGTATAGCGAAAAATTCTCACTTGGATTAATTACCACTTCAGGTTCACTCGGCTTACTCTTTCCACCTTCACTCCCGATCATCCTTTATGGAATGGTGGCCAAAGTTGATATCGACAGTTTGTTTAGAGCGGGCATTCTTCCTGGAATTCTTTTGATTGTTGTCCTTTCGACATGGGCCGTAATGAATGGAGTTAAAGCAAATAGAACAACAACTAAAAAATTGATTTGGACCGATGTCTGGGTTGCTTTTAAAGGTTGTATTTGGGAGGCCCTTTTACCAGTGGCCATTCTCATTGGAATTTATGGTGGATTTGTTACCACAACTGAAGCTGCTTCCTTAACGGCCTTTTATATATTTGTCATTGAGTGTTTCATTTATAAAGATCTTGATCCTTTTAAAGATATTCCAAGAGTGACAAAAGAGAGTATGAGTTTAGTTGGAGGAATCCTCCTCATTCTTTGCTGTGCTTTAGGATTTACCAATTGGTTAGTGGATGAAGAAATCCCCATGAAAATTCTCGATTTTATGAGAGAGTATTTAACCAACAAGTATTCATTCCTCTTCTTCTTAAATATATTCTTGCTCATTGTTGGTGCACTCATGGATATTTTTAGCGCCATTATTGTGGTTGTGCCACTGATTGTTCCAATAGCGAAAGAATTTGGAGTTGATCCTGTCCACTTGGCCATCATCTTCTTGGCCAATCTTGAAATTGGTTATATCACTCCACCGGTAGGAATAAATCTTTTCATTAGTTCCTTTCGATTTGAAAGGCCGGTCACAGAGCTCTATCGAGCCTGTATCCCATATCTCATTTTATTAATTTTAGCTCTAGGGATTATCACCTATGTTCCGTTACTTAGTTTGGCGCTTGTTCGCTAAATTACTATTAACGTTCTCCCTTATCATAGGTTTGTCGCTGGCGGCTTACTCTGCAGAGGAGTACGCTTTCTCTCAATTAGGAGAGCAGGACACAGGTCACTGGATTGGTGCAACTGACCCTGATATAGAAGTCCTTCCTCAAAGTAAGCAACTGATATTTAGAGAACAAAAAAAATATGATCGCTATTTCGAAGATAATATATCTGATGTTTCCTTTGATCTGTTTCGATTTTGGGATTTTGAATTACCTCAAGCGAGCTGTCCTAATTCTTCATTCTCGGAGAATGTGCATTACTTAAGGTATCTGTTTCGGTTATTGGCCATTAGTTATCTCGCAGAATCCCTTAAAGACCATCATGTTCTTATTCATCAACTGACGGGGGAGCCTACACTGTGCCCTGTCGATTGGAATACACTTTTTAAATCTTGCGTTCCTCAAACAGATGAAATGAAAAAGTTTATTAAACGGTCTCAAGTTCGTTATATGAGCGATCTTAACTTAAAAGCAATTCCAGTTCTTAATAGTTCTCAAAGAGAAGATTGGGTAAAAGGATTTTTAAAAGATCAGGCTTCCAATTTGACGATTAGAATTCTTCAAAAAAGATTGGAGAGCTCAAAGAATAAAGATATGAAAATTCTCGTCAATCAATTAATTTCAAGTTGCAAAGAGAGAACCGATGCCATTCAAATGATCTGTTCAGAAAATGACGATCTTTATGGAATTTCAAGATCTCCTCAGGCGAGAGATCTCATTTTGCAATCTCATATCATGTCAGTCATTAATCAAGGAGGGTTTGGTGAAGCTTGTATAGATCGCTTTATCAATACTTTTAAAACAAAAGAGCGTAACTATGAATGGCTCGATGCTTTGTTCCCTTTGATTAGAAGAAAGCTTTTAGTTGAGAAGAAGCGCTATCTTCAGGGAGATTTGTTTTTGCCTGGTGCTTTAAAAGAATTTGAAATGAAAGGGCTAGGAGATTTTCTTTTCGCAGAGGCTACACCCGCACCGACGCCAGTACCTACTCCAAAGCCAACACCGCTTCCAACGCCGAAGCCGACTCCTATTCCAATGGTCACTGTCGCGCCGACACCTGTGCCGACTCCAAAGCCAACACCAACTCCACCTCCTGCGCCTGAAAAATCAGCCATCCAAATCGCAATTGATACTTTGCATGCGAATGAGAAACTTCCTTCAGTGATTGTTAATATGAAGAAGTTTAAGAAAGACTATGTTTTTACGCCAATTACAAAATCAAAACTTGAACTTAGATTAAAATCCTATCAAACACGTGACGCTCTCGCAGAAATGAAAGAGTTTGATAAATTAGGTTCTGCTGATGAACCAGTCAGTCTCATTTTTATTAAGCTTATGATTGATACTAATAATCACGTCGGACTTTGGAATGTGGTTGGAGTGATCGGAGAAAAATTTTACATCGTTAATGATATTGATAGTTCTTCAAAGCAGACGCCATTGTTTATTAAACTTGAAAATAGTGTCGAAACAAGAGGCCGTTGGGTCATTTCTGTCTTGAGAGAACCAAAGAAAAAGGCCTCTCCGTAGAGAGGCCTTAGGTAAAGCAATTGTCCTATCAATAATTAGTTGTATTGATTCATTACTTTCTTCAATTGCTTTTGAACAGTTGAAGACAAGTCTAAGAGTAGCAAGAAGCCTGAGTTTTCACCGTTAGCATCTTTACCTACAAGAGATAAGTTACCAGCGCGGATTTTACCAGTGTAGAATCTTGCTGTAACGATCGCTTGATCAATATCAAGGTTCACCGGCATAAAGATACCAAAGAACTTAGGTCCTAAGTAAAATGAAATGTTATGAAACTTAGGAATTGAAAAAGCAACTGCAGGTAAACGACCTGTTGCTACACCTGGAAGAGCACGTCCACCTGGCAAGCTTTGTGGGTCGAGAAGCTGAAGATTTGAATCGAAAACATCGGTCAAACTTACAGAGATTGAAAAGAGAGTTCCGCTCGACTGGAGATCAGGCGAAAGTTCCATATAAGAATTCTTATACTTTGGAATCGCATATCTCAACCCGCCATCAAGTTGAACATTTTCAAATACCATAGAGATCAAAACATTATCTTGTTGAAGTGTTACGGTTGGACCATTTACTCCAGGAATTTTTAAATTCACTGAAGAGTCACCGTTACCACAACTTGCTGTAAAAGCCGAAGCTCCTACAAGGACCACAGACAGGAGAAGAGCACGTGATTTTTTAATAATTGTCAGATTCATAATTTTACCCTCAAAAAGAACGATGTCCTCTTTGTTCCCAGTAGCTCTTTTCCACACACGTACCATCGCAATAAACGTACAACTCAAAAGGTCCCGGGTAATTTTTTTAATACACACCACACATTAAACTTAAAAATCTCTGACTGAAATGCTTAATTATTTAAGCCGGCCTTAAGCATATCAGGTTTGATTTTCTGTTCAATATTCAGGTCGGAAAATTTTTCCTGAACTTTAGATACAGGAATAAATTTCCTCTGAATCAATGACTTATAAGCCTCACTTTTTGAAAACAGTGCGATTACGCAATTGAGAATATCGGTTATTTTTCCGCCAATAATATTAGTCAAGTAAGACCTCAGCAATGTCATTTTAGCTATTTAGTTACAAACGCTCTTTTAAGGACATGAATCAATTTTCCCAGGCAGATTTCACTTAAAAAGTAGTGGCATAATGGAATTATGAGAGTGATGGGGTCACAAAATTCTATTCAAAAAACAATTTCAAAACAGACCAACGCTGGAGAAGCTGAACAGTCTGCAGGAACTTCTCATCATAATCGTTCAATGAAGAGAGCGGAGATTAAGCAGCCTTCATTGAGTGCTAGTGAGATTCGTCAAAAAGTAGAAGCCCATCAGACGGGTCGTGGCCAAAAGAAGTTGATGATCAATGAAGCTAATAAACAGACTTCTGAGTTCATGAAAGAAAAGCCAATTGAAATACCGAAGACTTCAATTATTCCTGAAAAGGTCTTGAATCCTCCTGAGCAGAAACAGGTGGCTGCAATCGTCAAAGAAGAGCCAGCAGTTGGGGAACATGTTGAGCCAAGTGAAGGTCATGTTCTAGCAAGTGATGTCGATAAAAATGATCCCAATAGTCCCGAAACGACAGAAAAATTAAAAAGTATTTTGTCTACGGGGGCTTTCGCTTTTAATGATAAAGAGCGCGAGGCACTCTCTAAAATTCTAGAAAAATAAATTAAAGCATGAGTTTGATTTTTTCGACTGTTGACTTGATGACGTCATCAATACCTTTGTTTTCTACGATTGTAGCAGCAGAATGGTCATGTCCTCCACCACCGAGAGCTTGCGCCATAATTCCGACATCCACATCACCTGCAGATCTCAAACTTACTTTGACATGGCCGTTACTTTCTCGAAACATGCATGCCACTTTGACTTTATCTAGAATGAGTAAATGATTAATGAAACCATGTGTGTCTTCGTGTTCGACGTTGAACTTTTCAAGTTCGCGATCTGTCATCTTAATCCATGCGATTTTTCCATCAGAACTCGATTGAGCGCTGGCCAGAACTGTCCCAAGAAGCTGCATATAAGAGATTTTTTTTGCTCCATAAATTTGATTATAGGCAAAGGGTGGTTCAACTCCCGTATCCATGAGTTTCGCGATCAGGCGGTGAGTATCCCCAGTAACAGTTGGATAGCGGAAAGAACTGGTGTCTATTAAAATTGATGTATAAATTGCGAGAGCCATTTCTTTGGTGAACTTTACTCCTAACTCTTCAATTAAATTTCCAACCAATTCACCAGTGGCGGCCATATTTGTATCAACACAATGAATGGCCTTGAGCTCTTTAGGGCAAGGGTGATGATCGATAAAGAGCAGGTCTTTGGCATGAGATACGAGAGTTTGTGTTTTGGCGCCAATTCTCTCCAAACTGTTTGTATCGGTGACGATAAACAAATCGATATTAAATTCTTTATTTTTCTTTTTGTACTCAGGAAAGCTCATGACAACATCTTGCGCATCTAGATAGCAGTAGCGGTCCATGAGAGGTTCTTCATTTACGCAGACAGCGTTTTTCCCCATCGACCGGAGGGCAAGGCATAGGGCGATTTCACTCCCAATACCATCGGCATCTGGGTGCACGTGAGTCGTGATGACAATATTCTTGGCCATTTTGGTCAGGTTTAAAAAGCGCTTAACTTGATTCATACATCCTTTTCGAGCGCTTTAATCATGCTCTTTAGCTTTGGAGAAAGGTTGTTCATTTTGAGACATAAATGCTAAAAAAGAAGAACATTTTTCCTCTTTTAAGGTGACTCATTGGAAATAGCGTTAGAACTGAGCAATATTTCAAAATCCTATCCTGGAACTCTGGCCTTAAACAAGGTGAGCTTCAAAGTTAAGAAGGGCTCCATCCATGGATTTTTAGGACCCAACGGTGCAGGCAAAAGTACCTGTATGAAAATTATCAGTGGATTGCTCGTTCCAACTTCTGGAAATGTTACCATCTTTGGCTTACCTGAGGTCGCCCAGGAGAAAATAGGATTTTTACCTGAGAATCCTCCTCTTTATTCAGCCATGAAAGTTAAAGAATACCTAAAATTCGTTCTCGATATTCGAACGCTCAAGGGAAGTCATGGATTTACTGTCGATGAAATTCTCCATGACTGTGGTCTTACTCAAGTTGCAGATCGCGCAGTCGGAAACCTCTCAAAGGGTTACAAGCAGAGAGTAGGAATAGCACAGGCCCTTATTCATAATCCAGAAATTATTATTTTGGATGAACCAACTGTAGGACTAGACCCTGTCGCTTTAGATGAGATGAGAACTTTTATCAAAAGCCTTAAGCATAAACATACTGTTCTTCTTTCGACCCATCTTCTTCATGAAGTGAAACTGATGTGTGATGAGATCACCATTATCAACAAGGGGCATATCGTAGAAAGTGGACCGATAGAAGATATTCAGAGAAAGTATACTCCGAGACAAATCGTCAATGCTCAGATCAAAATTTGGAATGATGTTTGGCAGAAAGAAATGGAGATGATGTTTGATTTAGAAGTAGTTAAAAGAGAATTTGTTAATTCAATTTATACGGTTGAGTGTATGTCTCGAACAGGAAAAGATACTCGCGATGATATCTCTCGCTACTTCATCCAAAAAAATGCAGGTTTAATTGGTCTATCAGAGAAAGAACAAAGCTTGGAAGATCTCTTCAAGGTGGCAACCAGTGGAGATGCGCGATGATCTTTTTTAAAGGCATTTGGATAATTGCTAAACGCGAAACAAAAGATACCTTCCTCTCTCCCCTGATCTATATCATTGCTGCTCTCTTTATCGTTATCGTGGGCTGGCTCTTTTTTAATTATATTATTTCGTCAAATGAATGGAATCAGAGTTCATTAACAAATTCTGTTATCGTACCAACATTTGGCATAATGAATTTTCTTTTGATGTTCCTAACTCCCTTAGTCACGATGAGATCTTTTGCTGAAGAGAAAAAGCTTCACACCATCGAACTGCTCTTCATGTCGGACTTGAGCGATGTTCAAATTATTTTAGGTAAATTGTTTAGTGGTATGTTGACCATGTCTTTTCTTTTGCTATTAACGGTGATCTTTCCCATTGTTCTTGCTGCTTCAGGATATTCTAACTGGAGTGTCGTGATTTCAGGTTATACGGGACTTCTTTTTTCGCTGGCTTGCTATGTTTCAGCCGGACTTTTTGCATCATCTTTAACTGAAAACCAAATCATTGCTGCCCTCCTCGGTTTTTCTCTTCTTATGGGGCAAATGTTACTTATCATTTCGGCCAATGCTACTCAAAATTATATTGTCGCTCAAATGCTTCAGTACATGAGCCTAGCCTTTCATTATGAAGTCTTTGCTCGTGGAGCCGTCAAAAATTACAATATTGTTTATTATTTCTCGTTCATCGGGTTCTTCTTGCACTTGACGTGGATTAGTTTGCGATCGAGGAGATGGTAATGAATAAGAAATTTTTCATCAACCTCTGTCTCGTCGTCAATGTGGTCCTCTATTTTGTAGCGATCGGCTTGTGGATTTCAATTCCAGATGAACTCACTATTTGTGGGTCAATAACGATCTTTAATTTGTCTCTCTCTGTGTTTGTCTTCCTCTTGGACAAGCCCCGCTTTTCTTTTCTTTATCAATCGGAACAGTTTAAAAGATTTTTAGTTCACGCGATAAATGGATTGCTTGTCTTCTTTATCCTCGGGCTTATCAATTATGTGAGTTTTAAGCATCCTATTCAATGGGATTTTACATCACGCAAGTCAAATACTCTGACTCAGCAAACGGCCCAAGTCTTGAAATCAATTGATGAAGAAGTCACTTTTATTGTTTTTTCAAGAAAAGCGGACTTTGGTTCTTTTCGCCAACTCCTTGAGCTTTTTAAATTTCAAAAATCAAATGTTCAGATAGATTTTGTCGATATTGAATTGATGCCCCATTTAGTTCAAAAGTATAACGTCACTAAGAATAATTCTGTCGTTGTCGAATATAAGGGGAAAAACCTAATCGTCGAAGATGTCGATGAGCTTCATCTTGTAAATGCCATGGTTAGACTTAGTAAAAGAGAAGATCCACTTATCGGAGTTGTAACAGGTCATGGCGAAATCTCATGGCAAGAACAAAGTAAAGATGGTTTAAGTGCTTTGAAAGTTCTACTGACCAACAGTAATTATCTTATTCAAGAAATTGCCTTAAGCCAGGTAAATGAAATCTCTTCTGCTGTGAGCGTTGTTGTTATTTGGGGACCTAAAGAAGGATTTTTTGATTCAGAAATTAAAGTGTTGAGAGATTATCTCAAAAATGGCGGCAAGCTTCTGGTCGCTCTTGATCCTCAAATCAATGGAGATAAACTTGGAGCGCTAAGAAAGCTTATTACTGAATATGATATTAGCATTTCTAACGATTTGGTCCTCGATCGACTGAAACATGTTAATCAATCCAATGGTACTGTGCCAATAGTAGAGAAGCTCAATCCAGATCATCCCGTTACCAAAGGAATTGAAGGCGTTTTCTTTCCGCTCTCTAGTTCAGTGATGATAGTGGATAATTCTGAAAAAGCTGAAGTGCTGGCCGAGACGACTCCCTTTCCTGCCAGTTGGGCAGATAAGAATCCAAAAGAATTGCTGACAGGCAAGATGTCTTATGACGATAAAGTAGATACTCAAGGACCAATAGGGCTCATGGCGATATCATCAGATAAAGACACTAAGGCTAAAGTCGTGGCTTTTGGGACTTCAAATTTTATTTTAAATTCTTATGCTCGTTTTTCTAAAAACTTCAATTTAGTTTTAAATTCTGTTGCTTGGTTAGCAGGAGCTGATGAGCTCATTTCATTCAATATTCCAACCTTAAGAGATGAGCCGGTTTTTATCTCTGGCCCATTGATTGGGACGATCTTTTATTTCTCTGTTGTTTTCAGTCCATTGATTTTAGTCATTATCTCTATCGCTTTCTATCGGCGTAGGTCGAAATTATGAAAGGGACCCTCATTCTTTTGGGTATTGCTGTTCTCTTAACGACTTCAGTCTACTTCTTTGAAGAAAAAGCTGAAGTGAGCAAAAGAGAAACGAAAGAACAGCAAACAATGCTTTTTAATCCTAGTGAACTTGGTGAACTAAAAGCTTTTTCGGGGAACAATTTTTCCATCATCGTTGAAGGAAAGTCCTTCTTCACTGTGAGTCCAAAAAAGTTAGTTGATCAGCGCAATGTTGATGCCTTCTTTAATGAACTTTCTGGACTTCGAGTATCTCGCATTTTAAGTAAAGAAGAGCTCGTAAAGGTTCCCTACGAATCAATGTTTGCCAGTGACTCAGATAAAGAAGTGCTGCTGTTTAAGTTTTCAAATAAAGAGTTGACGTTTAAACTTGGGAAAAAATTAGAATTCGATCAATCTTTTTATATGGAAGTAGATGACGGCCTTGAAAAAAAGATTGTCATTGCCTTCGATAATAGGCCTGCCGATGAAATTTATATGCAAAATCAAGCTCATCGATCTGATATGCGATATAAGAAATTTAAAAGCTTGATTGAACTTGATCAAAATTTTTTCTACGACGCCCGATTAATCAAACGTGAACAACTTCTATTCTTAGATAATCTTGATTCGATTGAAATCAAAAGCTTCCGCAATAAAGCCTATTCACTTTCTATTTTACAAAATACCAGCATTCCCTCTCCTCCGAATGGAGTGGGGCTAGATATCGAATCTTTTAACCATAACTTTCAAGACATCATGTCTTTGACTGCTGCCAAAGTGGTCATCGATCAAAAACTAGAGGGCGAACTTAAAAGTGAAATCATCTTAAAAGGCGCTAATAAGCAGCTATCACTGAAACTTTATTGGGAACCTAAGTCCAAGCAATACTTTGCTAAGATTGATAATGAAGAAGACATTTATATTATGCAAGCAGATCACGTGACTCCTTTCTTTAGACCTGTTCAGGATTATTGGAAAATGTCTCTCGATTGGCCTGATGACAATGTTGTTGAATTAATATTTGATAAGGTCCAAATGCAAATTGAGCTTCCTGAGAAAATTGAAGAGCATTGCCGCCTGATCAAGCCGACTTCAAATCGAGTGCTTCGCCAACAGGCCTGTACGCAGTTGAATTTCTTCTTGAGACAAAGGGCGATAACTGTTGCTGTTGATTCTCCTGAGGTGAGTTCAGTCGAATGGGGCTTTGATATTTTGATCAATGGACGAAAGTACTCAGTTGGGACAAGTTCAGGAGAAGGACTTATTTGGGATAGAGAGAAAAATTTGTTGTATACTTTTGTTAAGCCGATCCCGATGCGTGAAAAGGATTATTTGTTATGAAAGAAATGTTAGGACTTTATTTTTTCAATATTTTTCATCCGTTTCAAATTCAAAGGCAGTTGCGAATTGAACGTGAAAGTCATAAACCGCAACTTTCTCTCATCCAAGAGGGCGAGTCGGTGCCATCAGCAACAGCTGAAGAAAGATGGTCTTTAAGTTTTATCGAATTTTTATCGATCTCTTGGCTTTTTGTGATTGCACACGCCATGTTTGAATTGATAGGTCTCAATTGGGGCGTTCATGTAAGTGAGCAACTGTTCGATGGTGAAATGGCCAATTTCTTTCTTTCATCTTTCGTTAAAATGAGTCGTGTTCATTCACTTATGGGAGTTCTTTTTGAGGTGGTCTTCTTTCCTCTTTCACTCTGGATCTATGCAAAGTTTTGGGAAATGCTTATTACTTTTTTTGCTCAACTCTTTAAAGTTGATGATTCTAGTGCTTCAATTAAACAAGTGATCAATCAATCCTTTGCTGGTCATGTTATGCTTCTGATTCCATTAATTGGCCCAATGATTCGTCATGCTGCAGGCTTGGTGTATCTCTATGCAGGTATGAGAGAGAATTTGGGAATGTCCAAGATGCAGGCTTCAATGGTCGTGCTCTCTCCGGTTGTTCTGTTTCTCTTTTTAGGACTTATCATGTTCATCTCGGTTGGCATGTTTGTGATGAATCTTGTTTATCTTTAAGTCGTATTGCGTTGGCCAAAAAACTTTCCCTGATAGAAAAAGTTTGGATCGTAACTTATTGGAATGACCGATTGACTCAAAGAGTTGATTGAATCTCTTCATTTACAAAACTTTTAGGCCCCGTAAAAATAGAACTCACACACACACACAGAACTAGAGACATTTGATCAAGGGAGTCGGCACGTGGTTTCACCTCATTTTTCACCATTTTTAAACGGCAGTATTGAAGTTGTTTGCGGCCCGATGTTTTCGGGGAAAACAGAAGAACTTATTCGTCGTGTACGTAGAGCGCAAATCGCTCGTCAAAAAGTTCAAATTTTTAAACCGGCAATTGATAATCGTTATCACGAATCAGACGTTGTCTCGCATTCTTCACTGACTTGCGAAGCAACTCCGGTCTCCAATGCCATTGAAATTTTGCAAAAGCTTTTCGATTCCACTCGCGTTGTGGCCATCGATGAAGTTCAGTTTTTTGATTCTTCAGTCTTAAAAGTCATTGGTAAGCTGGCCAAGCGCGGTATTCGAGTGATTTGCGCAGGTCTTGACCAAGACTATACAGGTGCACCTTTTGGTCCAATTCCAGAGCTTCTTGCTATGGCCGATAGAGTGGATAAAATTCAAGCCATATGCACAGTTTGTGGCTCTCCTGCGAGTAAAACTTTCCGTAAGCCAAGTGATACTAAAGATCAGGTTTTGGTAGGCGAGAGCGACCTTTATGAAGCTCGTTGCCGTACCCATTTTGATTACGAAGAAGAAGAAAAAGATCAATTGGCCTTTTCTCTTCTGTTTAAAGATCAAGAGCAAAGCCAAGAATTACGCTAATTAAGACACATAAGACATTTATCTCTTCTTAAGACTCTTATATACTAAGGGTCTTAAGGAGTTCATATGGCGGTAGATGTATTCGTATCTGAAGAAAAAATTCAAAAGCGCGTTGTTGAGTTAGCTGAACAAATCAATCGCGACTATGCAGGTAAAGAGTTGATGATCGTAGGCATTTTGAATGGTGCCTTTATGTTTTGCGCAGATCTCATTCGTCATATCAAAGTTCCCGTACAACTCGAATTCATGAGCGCTTCTTCATATGGCGATGGCACTGAGAGTTCAGGCAACGTTAAAATTAATATGGATGTAAAAAAAGAGATGACAGGAAAGCACGTTCTCTTGATCGAAGATATCGTAGATACAGGATTGACTCTTTCTTCGCTTATGCATCTCTTAGAAAAAAGAAATCCCGCTTCTTTAAAACTTTGTTCTCTTCTCTACAAACCAGCAAGAATTAAGCATCAAGTAAAAATCGATTACTTGGCGTTTGAAATCGAAGACCATTTTGTTATTGGATACGGTCTTGATTATGCCGGCGCCTATAGAGAACTCCCTTATATCGGAATTTATAAAAATGACTGAAACAAGCGGATCGGTAAGAGTCGACCTTTTAGGAGGAACTCTTGATCTCAACCCGATCAATCTTATTTTACCTGACGTCGTAACTCTGAACGTCGCAACTTCACTCAAGGCCCGCGCTGTTATCAGCAAAATAGAAAAGCCTGGAGTTTTAATTGTGAGCCGCGACTATCAATCTGAAACTTATTATCCCTGCGAAGATTTTGTAGATTCAAAGTTGCGTGGCGATCATTTTAAAGAACTCAGTTTTGTCGCTCAAATTCTCCATTATTTTTCCGCCCATTCGCATCTCAAAGTCGAGTTAGAGTCTGGTTCTCCAGCTGGAGCTGGTCTTGGTGGCTCATCGGCCATGGGTGTTACCCTCTATTCTGCTTTGTGTGACTATTACAAAAAAGATCTCGACCGTTCTCTCGCTATTAAAGTTGTTAATAGCATTGAAGCGAGAATTTTAGATTCCGGTCCTGCTGGTTATCAAGATTATTACCCAGCTCTTTACGGCGGAGTTCTGGCGCTTAAGGCGAATGAAGAGAAGGTCATTGTAGAGCAATGCTACAGCCCTGAGTTGGCCCAAGCTTTGGAGTCACATTTGACTCTGGTATATAGCGGTCAAGCACGTCTCTCTGGCATAAATAATTGGGAAGTCTATAAAGGTTTTTTTGATCAAAATCCTAAAATGAGAAATGGTTTAAGTGCTATTGCTGAATTAAGTAGCAAAGCATACAGCGCATTAAAATCTGGCAAATTTCAAGAATTGGTGGAGTTGATCGCTCAAGAAGGGGCGGCCAGAAAAGAATTATTTCCAGGAATAGTGTCATCCGCTATGGCTGAACTTTATGCTACAATTAAAAAAGAGGTTCCGGAATTGGGGCTTAAGGTTTGTGGTGCCGGTGGTGGAGGATGTTTTTTACTTATTCATCCGCCAAGCAAAGCTGAGATTGTTAAGAGATCAGTTGAGCATCATCAAATGAAAGTTCTCGATTTTTCGGTGATGCCTCCGATAGATCTTTAAACGGGAGCCATTTTATCGAGCGCAAGAACATTGCGGGAATGAGCCTCAAGGGCAGTCGACAAGATAATTTCTTTTTTTGTCTCATTGAATATTTTCCAGACAGTGATAGATGGTTCCTTAAAAATGTACTTCAAGTAAAAGACGAACAAGGTGTAAATGGGGACGAAGCTGTTGGCCGATGGCTTGATCGTTATGGTACCCATTCTCTTGTTGTTGATTTTCCGCTGTCAAAACCAGCTTGCCAAGATTGCAATCTGAAATGCCCAGGCATGAGTCAATGTCCCGTTGAAAGTGTCACTAATGTTCAAAAACGGATTTTAAAACTTTTATCCGAAGATCGTTCTATCCTTGATGAAAATCCCAAGCAATACGAACGCAATCGCAACCTCGATGATGAGTTTGATGCCCAAAAAGATATTCTCCAAAAGAGTGCGGATCAACACTTGTTATCGCGATCGTTTAAACGACGTTTGAAAAAGGGCTATTTACCCTATTGGAATCGGCCTCTCGATCTTTGGATTTGGAGTCGCTATTACGATCAGTTACTCGATATATTTAATATCTCATTTGATTCCTTTGGGAATACATCTTTGATGATCATGTCTCGTATGGCCTACTTGAGACATCAGTTTCCTCAGCATTTTTCTCTCTATGAGAGCAACGTCAATATTCTTTTGATTGAATTATGGCGCGCTAAGATTATTCATAAAAAAGATCTTGTGGCCCTCTCTGATCTAGAAGAAGGAGCTGTCGCGAGACTCGACATTATCAAGAAAATTGAAAAAGCATTGAACATTTTTATTTATGATCACGATCTTGAACTTGTGGTGAGTCACCCTAGAGCATTTGAATCTTTTCTACTAGCGATCTCTGGGCAGCGTTTTTTACAAAATGAAATTTATCCATTGCCCTTTTGGACTGAACCCCAAAAATCTTCTTTCATCGTTCCTGAATTTTAATTTTTATCCCAAGGATAATTCCAAAGACCACGGGCAACGTATCCGTAGAGTATTCCCTGAACAATAAAAATCAGAGAGACAATTGGCATTCGAACATAGCTTAATCCCAACATAATACAACTTGGTGAACCGACCCAAACAAGGGCGGTGACATAGCGAAAGGCAAAGTTTTTCTTTTTGGAAAAGAAGAAATAATTGATGAGATGAAGCAAAATCATTAAAGTCAGGAAAAAGAGTAGGGTATTCACAATGAGTGCAAAGGTCGCGTCGAGATCTGCCTGAGCAATACCAGACATTTCCGTTCCCTGGCTATTTAAGGCAATTTGAAGCATTTCATTAAATGTTTGCCGATCAGCGAATTTGACAAAAAGATAGCGCGCCAATACAAGATCACCAAAGAAACAAAACAAAATCGCATAAAGGAGAAATTTTTTTTCACCAATTTGTCTAAGATGTTCCTTCATCTTCTCGTCCTTTTACTGATTTTCAGTTAACATTTAATCTGATTCCAGTATGGAGGATTCGTCATGTGGTTGCAAGTTTTGCTACTCGTAGGTTCTATTGTTGCCCTTTATTTCGGGGCTGAGCTCGCGCTTGAAGCAGCAGAAAAAATAGGTAAGTATTTTGGTTTATCTCCATTGGTCATTGGACTTGTTCTCATTGGCTTTGGAACTTCATTGCCAGAATTATTTGTTTCTCACCTTGCTGCTTACCGAGGTGTACCGGCAATGGCGATGGGAAATGTTGTGGGATCCAACGTCGCCAATCTTTTTCTCATTTTAGGTTTATCAGGAATCTTTGCGAATCTCTATATCCTAAGGAAAGAAATTTTTATGCAATTCATTTACCACATTGTGGTGACATTGCTCTTAGGTGTTGTTCTTTGGTGGAAGAGAATTGATTGGTTAATGAGTCTCATGCTTTTAAGTTTTTTCACGTTCTTTTTGGGTTTCACTTTTCACGAGATGAAAAAACAGAGACAAACGAAGCATGTTCATGATGATGAAGATGAACGAGAAGTCGTTGTACTTGGAATTGGCATCATTGCTAAATTGTTTGCAGGCTTCGTGTTGCTCTATCTCGGTGGTGAGTATTTAGTTTCTTCAGGTTCGGCGATTGCAAAAGAATTAGGTATTTCAGAGTTTGTGATCTCTGCCATCTTTGTGGCCTTTGGAACTTCTTTTCCAGAGTTCGTGACTGCGCTCGTTGCGAGTATCAAAAAGAAAAATACGGATATTATTACCGGTAATATTATTGGCTCTAATATTTTTAATGTCGCTTTTATTTTAGGTACGCTGGGTTTTCAAGGAATCGAAATTAAAGATAATTATTGGGTGGAATGGCAAGTGCTCATGGGTGCTGCTTTTTTCATGCTTGGATTATATCTTTTTAAGAAAAACTTTGGAAAAATTCCGGGAGTTCTTTTTCTTGGGTCTTATATCGGCATGATTATTTATTGGACCTAGTCGTAGTCTCCACGGCGAAGTTTCTTCTCAACATCGCGCTTGGCCTCAGTGGCACGTTTATCGTGAAGTTGCTTGCCTTTCGCAAGAGCAATTTCAATCTTAACCATTGAGTCTTTAAAGTAAATTTGAGTTGGAATAAGAGTTAGTCGCTCAGCCTTCATGCGATGGTAGATATCAAGAGCTTGTTCTTTATGAAGGAGTAGCTTTCTTTTTCTGCCTTCTTCATGATTATTAATATTACCAAACTCATATTGAGCAATATTCATATTATAAAGCCACGTTTCACCTTTTTCATCGATATGAACATAGGCTTCTGCGAGTGATACTTTGCCAGCCCTAAGCGCTTTCACTTCAGTACCTTTAAGCACAATACCAGCTTCAAATTTTTCGATAAGGAAAAACTCAAATCCGGCCTTTTTATTTCTTTCTATGACTTTAATACCCAATTCTTTCTCCTAGAAAAGAATAGATAATCCTAGCATGGCCACTTTTACGTCACCACCTACATTATATCCAGGTGCACCAATCTTTTGTCCAGTCCCACCGTTTTCAAGACCTGAGGACTTCGTTACTTTTCTATCTTCCAATTTTTGATACTGGAATGAAGCACCTAATTTTATGACGTGATCAAGAAAATCAAATCGATACTCACTTCCCAAGGCGTAAATCCAAGTATCGAGATCAATCGAATTTCCACTACCTGAAAAATCGCCCTCGATTGGACTTTGGCGATAGCTCAAGCCACCAGAGAAAGAGAGTGAATCATTAAGGAAAAAACGAGTTCCCAATTTGGGCGTAAACGTATTTCTAAGATTAAGTTTTTCAAAATCATTTGATCCTTTAACGCTTCCTCCTTGATTGATCACTTGGATTGTAGGAGGGCGGTAGTTTGACCACATCTGGTAGTCCACACCGGTCATCAATTCAATGGCATCAGTTTTCTTGCTCCACTGAATTCTAAAGGTATGAGGATCGTAAAACATTAGACTATTAATCGAGATGTTAATGAGTGAGATCGACGGATCGACGATTTCACCAAAGGCTTCAGATTCAAGATTAGTTTTCATTTCTTGTTGGTAGGTAAAATTGAGCATTTGATCATCGTAGCGATAGGAAGCTCCAATGACGGCGCCGACAGAGGGCTTTACTTTAGAAGAAGCCGTCGCTTGTGAACCAAAATTATTTCCGAGAGAAACCTGAGTTTCAACTTTCGCCGAAGCTTGAAACCCTAAGAAGGCTCCGATGGAAATTGAAAATTGATCACCAATCGGTTGGGCATAATTGAGATGCACTTGTGTTCGACGATAACGCGCACGATACATCACATATTCCGGCCATTCTGGATGACCTGAACTTTGTTCGACCATGGTACTAATTGGGGCAGATAAAAAGAATCCAAGTGAACCAGCATTTTCGTAACGCAAGGGTAAAATGAAATTGAGAGTATAACTTTGGTAGTTAGGGTAGTCAGTGCGAACGCTACCAGATTCCGTTGTCGATGAAGTGGCCGTGTTCTTCTTGATCACGCCATTAATCTCAGGAAAAGATGTTTGGGCCGTAGAGATGGAACCAGCGAAGGAAACTTTCTTGGCGAAACCTGCCATTGAAGGATGATAATAGACATTGGCAGCATCTTGATGATTGGCGCTGGCCTGATTTCCAATCGAAGCGGTAGAAACGGCCGTTCCAAAATAGTCGGGAAAGCTAGCGAAGGCAGAAGTACTGAGAGCGCAAAAAATGAATGAAAAGATTTTCAACATATTTATTCCTTAACGCTTAATAATTTGTAGAGCTCTTGGACTTGTTCCAAGGTTAGTGTTTCTGCTCTTGCCGTAAGCGGAACATCGATCGCTGAAAAAGCAGCTTGTAGCTTTTCAGGACTAAAGCTTGATCGTAAGAAATTCCCCATTTGCTTTCTATTTTGAGCAAAGAGAGTTCGCAAAAACTTCTCAAAAGAATCTAATTGTTCATAGGCAATGGCGGGATTTTCTAATCTGACGAAACTGAGCACCACGGAATCGACTTTCGGCGGCGGTTCAAAGGCCATAGGGGGAACTTTAATTAACAGCTTCACATCAAAATAGGTGAGGACTAATGTCCCCAGCGAGTTCGCTGCATTTTTTTGTTTTTGAGCAAAAGAATAAATCTTTTCTCCCACTTCTTTTTGATACATCAAGCTCATATATTTGATCGCAGGGCATCTTAAGAAAAGAATTGAAAGCGGTGTTCCCACATTGTAAGGCAGGTTACTGACAAGCCACAAAGATTTCGCTTGGGGAAAAGTCGCTTTTATAAATTCGTCATAATTGATTTCAAGCGCATCTTGCAGATGAATATGATCTTTTGGAAGATACTTTGCGAGTAGTTCTGGAAAGCGATCATCTTTTTCAATGACATGAAAAGGAAGATTGAGCGAAGCCAGAGCAGGAGTTAACACTGCTGGACCCGGGCCAACTTCAATAATGGCATCAGCTTGATCTTTGAAATTTTCAGTAATGCTGAAGATCACTTCTTGATCTCTTAAAAAATGTTGCCCGAGAGATTTATTGGCCGATACTTGATGCTTCACCGTTTATCCTTTAAATGATGGGCGCGATCTCTCGCCATTTGAAAGACTTCATCTTTTGATAACATTCTCGAATGGGCATCAATCGTAAGGCATTGAGGAAAAGGTATTTTCCAATCTGCACGAGCGCGCCAAGCGAAATGGGCGATCATGGCGGCGTTGTCAGTACAATATTGAGGTTCTACAAAATGAACATCTTGAAATTTTTGACCTAGGGTTTTGCGAAGTCCGCTGTTGGCCGCAACTCCACCGCCGACGACAATGGGCAAATCTTTTAAAGTCGTTTTATCTTTGGCAATTTGAAGGGCGTATTTAAGTTTAAGCGCAATGGCGTCTACTATCGCCTGTTGATAAGCTGCACAGACGTTATTCATTTTAACTTCATCATTTAAGAGATCAGGTTCTTTTTCCAGCATAACTCTGACAGATGTTTTAACCCCCGAGTATGAAAGATTGGAATCTTTTGAATCGCGAAGTCCTATTGGAAAAGTGTAATGCCCTGTTTCGCCTTTTTGCGCACGTTCATCAATGATTTTGCCAGCAGGATAACCTAGCCCCAAAATTTTTCCGCCTTTATCAAAGGCTTCTCCAGCGGCGTCGTCGATGGTTGTACCAATCACTTCAATATCAATAGGAGAATCGACTAATACAAAAAGCGAATGACCGCCACTGACGATCACTCCCAAATAAGGGTATTCAATATCTTCACTTAAATGAATAGCTTCGATATGAGCGTAGAGATGATTGACGGGAACAATGGGGAGTTTAAATAACAAGGCCAGAGTCTTGGCACCATTGAGTCCAGTTAGGAGCGGACCTAATAATCCAGGCATGGCAGTGACACCAATAAAATTGACGTCAGAGGGAGACTTTCCCGCTTCAACGAAACATTCTTCCATTAACGGCTCTAGTTTCATCACGTGATTGCGAGCGGCAATCTCAGGGACGACTCCACCCCATTTTTTCAAGATCTGATCTTGGGAAAAAGTTTTAATGGAGAGAATTTTGGGACGAATGTTTTCACTTGCCTCAAGCAGGCAAACCGACGTGTCGTCGCAACTGGTTTCAATGCCTAGCACAAGTGTTTTACTCAATTAAACTCCGAAATGACGTTTTGAGCCAGAATGCTAGCATAGAGAGAGCTGATTTGGCACCTTTGAAATTGACTCAAAACTAGAGGATAATAAGGGAGATTTGTAACGAATATTGAACACCAAGGAGGGATTCATGAAGATTTTAGCACTGGTATTAGGATTACTTTCAGTTTCTGCATGGGCCGGCGACAGCTCAACGGGATGTGGTTTAGGATGGCAAGTAGCTCCCAAGACAACGCTCGTTTCAGCAACAACAAGAACAATTACGAACGCAACTTTTTCTAATCAAATATTTGGGACTACATCAGGGACTTCTGGCTGTGCCAAGCACTCTATTGTGAAAAGATTTGAAGAGTCTCTGCACTTTGCCAATTTCAATTCAGATCGTTTGAAAATTGAAATGGCGCAAGGACAGGGCGAGTATGTAACCGCTTATGCTGCCACGTTTGGTTGTGATTCAGTAGGTTCAACAATGTTCAGTCAAAAAGCTCGCAACTTACCAATGAATTCTCAAATGACAGGGGAAGACATGGTTGTAAATACTGTTCAAGTTTTAGGACCTGAGCTAAAAGGTCATTGCGCTTTATTTTAATTTCTCTCTATAATGGGAAGGTCATGCGCCTTCCCTTTTTTTTTCTTATTTCCTCTCTCATTTTTTCTGTTTCGGCCAGTGACCTTGAGGACGTGGCCCAAAGTCGTGAATGGAATCTTCTTTTACATTATCGATCAAGCAAATCCGAAGTCGATTCAGGCGCTTTCTTTTTAGCTCCACAAGGACCGGTCGATCCGCTGGCTGAGTTAAAAGAAAATATAGCGGCCGCTAACGATCGTCGAAGAGTTGGATTTAATAAAGAAGAGTTTGAGTGTGCGTTTCCGGCGAGAGCGCAATTCCTCATTGATCAAAGACTAATTCAAAAGAGAGAAGTTCGCTGTGAGCGGCTTCAAAAGTTTGAGCAGCAGATGGGGGCGATGCAAATTTGGATGATTTTTGCTGCCAGTTTTCCCAATAATCCAGCCTCTGTTTTTGGACATACTTTTTTAAGAATTAAAACTCATCCCGAAAAAATGACACCAGACCTTTTAGATTATGGAATTAATTTTGCGGCCAACACACCTGGTACTGACGGCACCTTAGCTTACGCGTGGAAAGGTTTAATGGGTGGCTACAAAGGTTATTATTCCATCACTCCCTTTTATGAGAAAGTACTAGAGTATTCTGAAGTTGAGTCTCGTGATATGTGGGAGTTTGAACTCCCGCTAAGCCCCATGGAAAGAAAACGATTTCTTCTGCACCTCTGGGAGCTACTCAATAATTCATGGTTTGATTATTATTTCTTGGACGAAAATTGCTCATATCAACTCTTTTGGCCCATCAATTATGCGCGCCCTTCTCTAAAACTGATCGATTCAAAAGCTTTTTTTTGGACGCCTGCTGAGACTGTTCGAAAACTTTTTGATCAATTCAATTCCTTTGAAAAGACCAAGAATCGAATGAGCGTAAAGGCCCGCTTTATTCTTCAAAAAGAGAATCTAGAGTCTCGAGATCGTGAGTCTTTAAATGCAATAATCGCAAATGAAAAGAAAATTGAAGACGAAGAATCAGCTGACGTCTGTAATGCTTACTTGGCCTATCTCGAATGGCAGAAATCAAAAAGTGGAAAGCTCGATCAAGCTCAATTTGATAAGGCTTTGAAGGCGAGATCCCTGTTGCCTATAAAAGCACCACCTGAGTTTGAAACTCCTCTTAGCAATCCTTTGCTCGCTCATGATTCTCGATTAGTAGGTTTAAAAGTGAATAAAGATTGGGCTTCTGTCGATCTTGCTCCGTTTTCCCATCATCAACTCAAGAGGGACGGAGGATTTATTCCCTTCTCAGAATTTGAATTTTTTAAGGCCAATATAAGATACGAATACGATCAAAAAAAATGGTCCCTTAATCGTTTTGATTATTTTCATGTTTCAGCTTTGAATGCTGTAGACTCGCTTGATCGTGCCCTTTCTTGGAGAGTGAATATTGCCAGCGATCAGCGCTCTCATTTTGTCGAAGGCGGTGCTGGCTACGGATTCGGTTTTTGGAATCAGCAAGCTTTGGCCTATTCACTTTTAAAAGCCGAGGTGCATTTCCTTAATCATGGCGAGAAAAGATGGAGCCCCGGACCTTCGCTCGAAGTGGGATTGGTTCAACGCTTTCATCGTTTAAAAAATCGTTTGAAGTCAGAACTCTTATATTCTGAATTTATTCGCGAATGGAGCTCATCTATTGCTACGGGTTATTCTCTCAATCGTAATCAAGTATTAAGTTTTGAAGCCTTACATACATATGGCTTAGATAAAAAAAGCAAAAGTGATTCAATAGTTCTTGGCTTTGAGCACTCCTTTTAGGACAATTCTCCTATGAAAAGACTTCTTCTATTATCAGTACTTTTTCTCTCTAGCTGTACTAGTGTTTTTTATCAACCAGACAGTGTGATGTATTACGAACCCACCCAATTTAAACTCGAGTATCAAACCATTGAGTTTAAGTCTGAAGATGGGACTAAGCTCAGTGGCTGGTTGATTCCTTCAACTGCAAAAAAGAAGAAAGGGTTAATTGTTCAATTTCATGGCAACGCCCAAAATATGTCTTCGCACTGGATGAATATCGGGTGGCTTGCTCAGCATGGTTACGATATTTTTACTTTTGATTATCGCGAGTATGGAATTTCAGAGGGAGACGCTGACAAAGAAGGCGTCTATCAAGATTCAATGGCCGCGATTAATTTGGCCTATGAAAAATTCAAAGAGACCAAAGGCAAGACTTTTATCGTGCTCGGACAAAGCCTTGGGGGTGCCGTGGCCATGCGATCTCTGCGCGACTTTCGACATAACGATGAGATTAGTCTTTTAGTCCTTGATTCAACTTTTGATTCTTACAAAGATATTGCTTTTCGTAAGCTCAAAGGATTTTGGCCGACCTTTATTTTTTCGCCTCTCGCTTTTATCTTAGTGAGTGACAAGTTTTCACCTTACGATGATATTCCAAATTTTAAAATGCCAGTCTTGGTGGTTTATGGGGAAAAAGATCGAGTGGTAGAGTCGTACTTTGGTAAGCGAATTGCTGAGCGCTTAACCACAGAACGTAAATTTGTTTGGGATTTGGCCCAGGGAAGTCACACAGACGTTTTCTTTATCGAAAATCGTCGCTATCAAGCAGAATTCTTAAATCTTCTTGAATCACTTGGCCATTAAAGGACAACCAACGGCCTTGATATTCTTTTGAAAGAGTTTTTCATCGAGAGCACCAGGCAATCCATTTTCTTTTTTGATATACCATTCAGGAGCTTGCTCAGCACTGTGACAGTTTAAACATTTCGCCTTCATTCCATCGAGGGCCGCTTGGCGATCGAGACGCTTGCTTTTGTCATCGAAAGGATGATCAGCCGCAAAACTATGGCAATTGAGACATTGCACGTTCATATAATTATCTTGAACCTTGAATTTGTCTTCTAAGCCTTGCCATTTTTTAGCATGCTTTAAAATTTGAGTGTGATCAAGCTTGCGAACAGAGGCGATCTTGCCAAAGCTTTGCTTTAACTCTTTAAGATACTCTTCCATGTGAGCGGCTTTTTTATCAGCTTCTACATCTTTAAAATGAACAATATCGTCCATATTAGAAAAGCCTTGAGGACTCTGGAAGCCAAGTGAGTGACAGCCAATGCATGAAGGATTGTTTTGTTCTTTGGCATTGAGTAGAGTGATATAGGCTAGAGAGTGAGGAGTACTCATCCATTTCTGGGCCTGTTCGCCGTGACAGTCGAGACAACTTCGCGCGGACATAAAGGGTTCTACCCCTGTGGACTTGGTTACGAGTTGCATTTCGCGTTCTTTAATTTGATTAATTTTAGTTCTGTGCTGATCAATCCATGCTGTCCATGGGTTTGGATCGAGAAGCTTTGAAAGCTCTTCTCGCACTTCAATAATAGAGTATGAATCTTTATCTTTACTGGCATCAAGAGCAATGGTGATATTTCCTAAGTAATGATTCTTAGAGAGCACCTGAACAATCTTGGTATTGCCTTCTTGTTGAGGGTGAGTGGTAAAGTTTTGAGTATGCGCACCGGCAATCCAATCAATATTAGGAAAATCTTTGGCCAGCTGTTCATCGAAGTCCATTCCAGAGTGAGAAAAGACAATCACTCTTGAGAAAGGGTCGTTGCTCTTAACACCCTTGGCTTCAGCCTCTTTTAATATTTCTTTGAGGGCCACTTTCGGATCAGTAAAAAAGCTTGCAGTTGCAGAAGGGTAAATCGCTGGATTAACCAAACCAATTAAAGCAATCTTATGAGGACCTTTTTCAATCAATGCCCATTTCTTATGGGGAAAGAGATTTTCATCTTTGAGGTTTGAAACAAGAACGACATATTTTTTATTCGCAACAATCTTCTTATATTCTTCAATACCGGGAGCGAGATCATAGTCACCCGGAACATGAAAATTGAGACCAATTTCAGAAAGGGCATAAGAGAGTTCATTGGCATTTAAGATTTGAGATTCTTTTTGCTCTTTGGGAACTTGGATCGTTGGGAAAAACGAATCGCCGACATCGACAAAGATAACGTCGGAGGTTTTTTTGAGCTCATTGAGTTTTCCGGCCACCTGCGGAAGTCCTCCCAAAGGAAAATGGCGACAACCACAGGGATGTGTTTCACCCGTGAGGTTGTGAGTATAGACAATACTAAGCTTGTCTTTATCTAGTCCTTTGACGACATATGAATTTGAATCAAACAAATTTGTACATGCTTGGGTAAGGAAAAGTAACGGAACTAAAAGCAATGAGCGTTTCATATTATTTTACCAACTTTGCGGCATTGTCCGCTTCCTTGCTTCCAGGGTAGCGCTTGGCCAGTTCTTCGGCCGTTGCACGGGCCTCATCTTTTTTATTTAAACGCAAAAATGTTTTTGTAAGGACAAGCATTCCATTGCGGTTATAACTCGACTTCGAGTGTTCGTTCAGAAGCTGAACAAAATAAGCAATCGCTTGATCATTCTTTTTGTCCATATATTCAATCATTCCTAAATTATGAATGACTCGAGCATATTGATTACCTTTTACTTTTTTACCAGTGTAGAGACCAATCAGAATATCTTTGGCTTCTTTGTATTTACCTCTCTTATAAAGCGCCATACCTTCATCGTAATCAGAACCTCCAGCCTTAGATTTTTTAGCTGATGTTCCAGAGAGTTTTCCTAACGTACTTAGGACATCTTCGAGATATTTTTTTTGAGCCTCTGATTCACTTCTTAATTGATTCAGGCTCTTATTAAGTTCGATATTTTGGGTTTCAATGACAATCATTCGCTCTTCAATTTTTTTGAAGCGCTCTTCGGTAGAGATTTTGCTTTTATGAGTAGACTCTTCCACCATTCCATTAACACTACTAATTCTCTCTTCGAGATTTTGTAAGCGAACTGTGACATCGGCAGATAATTTTTGGGAATCACCAACTTGCACGGCCAGACTATCGACCATTTGTTCTCGAGCAATTTGCTCACGAGTCTTACATGAAACAACAATTAAAAGCAGTGCTAAACTCAAAATCATTTTTCTGTGAAACATATTAAGTGCTCCGAAAGTTTATTTAGCTGGTGCTGGGTTCTTTTTCGCAGCGTACTCTGCTTGCTCTGAAAACTTTTGCGAAAGGACAGCGTATTGCTTGGCCTTATTAAAATATTTTCTTTTGTAAGCACTCTTGGCTTTGAGATAATAGAATTCAGCTTTTCGATAGAGGTTGGGGGCTTGGGATTGAGCTTCAGCTTTTTTAGCTGCGAGAAAGGCAGTTTGGGCTAGGGCCATTTCCATTTTAGGGCGTGTTGTCGCTAGACCGCACGCCCCAAGAATGAATACTAAAATAAAGGCAATTAAAGTTTTAACCATCTCATATTATTTTGCAGTAACTACGAAATTTCCGCGACGATTTTTTGACCAAGAACCTTCGTCATGTCCAAAAGTAATTGGACGCTCTTTTCCGAACGAAATAGTCGTGATTCTGCTTCCTGCGATTCCGTTAGATACGAGGTACTCACGAACAGCTTTTGCACGACGCTCACCAAGGGCCAAGTTGTACTGAACTCCGCCTCTTTCGTCACAGTGACCTTCAACTTGAACTGAAACAGATGCATTGTCTTTAAGGAAAGCAACGTTAGCATCTAGGCTCATACGAGTATCTGAGCGAAGTGTGTGAGAATTGAAATCAAAGTAAACAGTTTGAAGACCACCGGCCTTCATTGAATCTGAATCACCATTGAGTTCAAGGGCCATGTCGCCCATATTTTCTTGCTGCTCAACAGATGAGATATCTGGATCAGTAGTCGTTTTTTTCTTTGGAGTTCCACAGCTTGAAAGTGTGAGAGCTGTGAAGCAAAGGGCTAGGGTCGTGAATGACAACAGTTTTTTCATGGTAATGGACTCCTTATTAGATTGAGCAATGAAACGAAGAGAAATTCTCTTTTGTTAAATATTGATTATCCACATTATTATATATAAAAATTGGCCCAGTTAAAGGTTTTCCCTAAGATTATTAGAGCTTTGTGCAATTTAATTTAGACAATGCCTGTTGTTAAACTTGATTAAATGCCTCAAGAAAAGGGCAGGTGAAGTTACGATTAAGGAATCATTTGCTTCAAGACAACATCTGAAAAATTAACACTCCAATAGTAAATTTTTTTCATAATCAATTTCGAAGGATCATTAACACCGTCAGTTGAGCCTAGCCATGCTTTATCATAGGAATTGGTTGAGACTGAAGAGCGAATCCCGTTATAAACTTGGGTATTATCATTCAATAGACTCAACATAGAAGTCGCATCGTAAGAGAATAAATACTTGTTGTTTCCGTCGAGTAAATTGATTCCAGATGTTACTACGTCCGTAGCTGCACCATCTCGAGTAATTGTTGCAACCACTCTACCAGCTCCGTCTTTGTGAAATCTAATTCCTGCATCCGTTGGTGAGGCATTAAAGATGAAATTGAGGAGCGATCCCGGGGTGGCATCTAATTGATTGTTCCAGAATAAAAGAAATGTCCCTTGGTTTTTGTTTATTGTCGCTGCAAACGTAGATTCTGATAATGAATCAGCAGTGCGTGTTACGGCAGTACCGGTAGTAACAATGGGAGAGCTTGGAGACGAGCTATTTTCTAACTGTGCTCCCCAGGCAAGAATATTCCCCGTTGAGAGCATATTTAGAGATGGCGAGAGCGCTGAGTTCCAAGCAGGATATATTCGAGGATAAATACCAGAACCTGCACGATTTTCTTTCATCCAGACTTGATACCAACCATTTGGATAGGGGATAACCCCACTTGTTCCGCCACCACAAAAAGAACAATTTGTTGATGCACCAGTGGAGAGATCAACAACAAGACAAACACAACTAGAGCCTGCATCTTGAAGGTAAACATTGGCAATATTTGAAGTCCCAGCTTTTAAGAAAACGGAAAAAGTATAATCTAATCCCGGAGAGGTGGGAGTCGTTGTACCAAAAATATAAGATGAGTTTGTGTTCACTGTATCTGTATCATTTAAACTCGCTTCATTTGAAATAGAGCTTAAAGTCATACTCGGATTTGTGATCGTTAAAGCACCAGCAGGAATCGACCACGGTGTTGTGTTTAACACATCTGATCTCGTGCAGATATTGGTCGATGGACCTTCACTCAGAATGCCGATGAGTGAATCAGACGGATCTTTTGCCAGTCGAACTGCATTGGCAGCTGATTGGGAAATTGTATTCGCAGCAATGAGATTATTGCCAACACTTGAGCGAGTTGAAGCCCAACCGTAAGATGTGGAAGTTGTGAAGTCTTGAAGTATCGCTGAATAGCTTACAAGAGTCAGTGGAATAATTAATCCGGTATCATCACTTACGTTGATAATGGCTGTTTCAGGAGAGCCACTTGGCGTATAAACTGAACCTGTCAATGAACCAGTTCCCGAACTGAGAGTATAGGTAATGGTGCCAATACCACCAGTGACAAACTTAGAAAGATCAAAATTATATATGGTCTCAGCTGGGATATTCACTGATGCAGGATTGAGTGAAAGTTCTGTTCCCCCCGCTGGAAAAAATTTAACGTAAATTGAAGTCACATCAGGAGTAGGGGTTGTATCATCAATGACTTTGCGTTCTGTCGTGTTAAGACTCAAAAGTCCTCTCGGAAATTTTGTGTCTTGTATAACTCCAGTACAAGAAACTTGATCAAACGATCTTATTAAAAAGGGAAAGGGCATATTGGCATTTCCGCTTGGAATTCTAAGAGTGAGAGAATTTCTCGATACCCCTGCACTAATAGCGTAACAAGGCGATGCGATGAACTTTCCAGTCGAAATCGCAGGTTGATTAGGATCAGAGACAATGATTTCAGGAATGATAACTCGGAACGATTTTCCATAAGAGGGATGGGTATCACAGTTGACTGAGCCACCAATGACTGTCGAGAGGTCATTACAATGAGTGACATCAATCGTTTGAACGAGAGAAAGATCTGTGGCTGTAGCATCGGTAAATTGTGGCAAGAGACAGTTGGCCTGAGTTAAATTAAGATCAACTATTGCATCTCCACCAATAAGGGCCATTGTTTGTGATCCACAAAAAAAGTTTCCGGCGAGTGCTCCGCCACCATCCCAATGGTAACCATGAAAAATCCAGTTTCCATTTGGAATATCAAAAGTATCGGTGTCACTGGTAATGATAAAACTTTGAAATTGATTTAGGTCCATATTTTTGGCAGTGACATAGACATCGCCATTTTGTGAAAGATTAATTGCACCTAAGGTGAGAGTGGTACGCGTGACACTCGCCTTTTTCCCACAACCAAAGGCCATGAGAAAAATAAGAAAAAGTACTAGCTTTCGATAACTCGACATAAATCTCTTTTCGGTAATTGGAATTATTTAAATGAGTATAAATGAGATAATGGAATAACGTAATTACGAATAGTTACGAGTCAGGGTTTTGCAAATAGTGCCTTTAATTATTGGTATAAAAATTCAACCACAGAATCAAGGTCAGAATGCAGATTTTTATTCATAAAAAAGTCTTCGTGGGCGCGATTTTTAACTAACAGAAATTTCTTATTTTGGGAGCCAATATGCTCAAAAGTATCGCGTCGAGTGGCCTCCCATTCTGCCAATTCATCTTGATCATAAGTTTGTTGAACAACGGGCAATTTTAAATTCTCAGCACCTTTAGAATAGGCAGTGCCACCAACACATTGAATATTGCGATTTTCAATTCCTTCAGCAAATTGAATCACAATCTCGGCGCTCGAAGTATCAACTGATTTTTTCCAAAGAGCACGGCGAGAATCATCAGGGGCATTTTCTAGTAGATAAAGATTTTCCCAGTAGTTTAAAAAGGCCACTGGACCAGTGAGTGAAGTTACAAGCTTGACGTCAATTTCATCAATCGCGCGAAGAGTGCTGCGAAGAATTTTTGAATCAGCGAGCTTCATCAAAGGCAAAAGAAAATTATCTTCACGATCAATCGACATCGCAAGATTACCTGCAAGCATGGCCAATTTTTTAACTTTGCTCTGACGAAGTTCGGCCACTTCCGGTTTAAAGCAATTCTTTTTCCCACAACGAGTGAGACCGGAGAGTGAAGCAGCTGCTGTAATCGCACCTTGAGAATGTCCCATCACATAAATGGGCCCACCTGAGAGCGTGCTCAATTCATCAATCGCTCGCGGAATATCGTCGATGGCAATATCATCCATATTTGAATCTTTCACGTAGTCGGAATGACCTATACCACGCACGTGAAGAACAAACGGGTGTAGGCCAAATTTCTCCATCAAGTAGCGTGCAACGGAGACCCCTTTCTCAGGATCGAGATGCCAGATATTAACGTTTTGAAAAAAGCCTGGAATCAAAAGGACAGTGCCTTTTTTAGGGAAAGGCGAGCGGTAAGCAAACTCCATCATCTCTAAGCAATAATTCTTCTTCAAGCGCGAATCTTTTTGGCAAAACTCACGAGCGATAAAATCTGCTCTCGTCGCAAATAGGGAGCTCGAAAAAAGGACAGCAATAAGAATGAGAGTCTTTTTCATAGGATAATAGGTTACGAAGAAAAGAGACCAAAAGCAATAATCTAAGCTATTGAAAATAGAGTGAAGTCATGGCAATCGAGCCTAAGTCAAAGCGTTGATTGAAAACTTGCAGACGATCTGTTTCTTCAACGGCGCCAAGAATGGGAAACAAGGGCCAGAGATGCTCTGGACTTGGATGCGCTATTGGCGAAGGAGTGATGGCCTGATAGTTTTTATTTTTGATTTTACTCATAACATCTGTTTCAAAATCACTCGCCCAAGAGGGGACTTGATTTGGTGAGTGAAAATTAATTTTGCTAAGATTGTGAACCAAGTTTCCACTTCCCATCAGTAAAATTTTTTTCGATCTCAGAGTTTTGAGTTGCTTCCCTAAGGCCATTAATGATTCGGGAGTGTCGTTGCGTTTAAGACTAATTTCAATCACTGGAATGTCGGCATCAGGATACATAATTTTAAGCACACACCAGGCACCGTGATCAATTCCCCATTCATGATTGAGCTCAAAGCCTAAACTCTGGGCCAATTCGGGATTGCCTTTCACTCTATACTTGGTTTGGTAAAGTTGTTCGGGAAAGCCATAGAAATCGAAAATTTGCGGAGGTTGAACTTGCCCGGTTACAAAACGTTGATCTCGGACCCAATGAGCAGAGATCACGACAATAGCTTCGGGTTTTGGAATTTTGCGAGCGATACTTTTCCATTCTTCAGTAAAAGAGTTTTCTTGGATGGCGAGAAGGGGAGAACCGTGACCGACAAAAAGAAGAGGCATAAGGGGATTTGAAATATTCATTTTAATCCTCCTTATGCCTACGGCCTATTACTTAACAGCTACAGAGAATTCAACTTTGACATCATTGTTGATCACTTTATCAGCAGTCAATTCTTTAAAAAAGTTTCCTGATCCGTAGATCATATCAAACTTGGTGCGATCGAAAGTCAGTGTGCCTTTGTAACCAGACTTGTCTTTTTTCACTTTAAAAGAAATGTCATTGGTTTTTTCTTTAATTGTGAGCTTGCCTGAAACTTTATCGCCTTTAACAGAAGTGATGACCAATTTGGCCGTTGGATACTTCTCGACGTTAAAGAAGTCAGCGCTTTTGACGTGAGTGAGAAATTTTTCTTTCCATTCACCTTCAAGATCGATGACGTCAAAATTGGCGAGATCCATCACGAATTCTCCACTAACAAGATTTCCTTTTTTATCAAACTGCGCAGTTTGAGATTTGAGAGGAATGGTACCGCTGTGACCAGAACCCACTTTTTTAGTGGCAGACCATTTAAAAGTGGAGGCACCAGAATCAATTTCAGCAGCAAAAGCAGAACCTAAAAATAAGAGCGAGGCGAGTAAGACGGCTATTTTCTTCATAAATTTCTCCTTAAAAATAAAACCCCCAAGGGATGTTGGGATTATCATCGGTCATATTTGATTGTTGCAAAAGGAGACATTTTTGGAATACACTGTTTCATATGGTGAACAATCAACTTGACCTCAATTTGCTGAAAACGTTCACTAAGGTATTAGAATTAGGTAGTTTTACCCAGGCGGCGCGGGCGCTGAAGCAACCCAAATCACGGATCTCGAAAGCGATTAGTCGTTTGGAAAAAGAACTCAATGTTCAACTGCTCCGTCGGACCACTCGCAGTGTGACTGCAACCACTGCGGGCCATAGCTTGTATTTGAAAACTTATCCCCTGATTAAGGATATGGAAGCAGAGTTGTCGCAATTATCGGAGCAAAGTCAAAAGCTGCAAGGAATCTTGCGTTTGTCGGCTCCTGAAGATTTCGGACACACTCTGTTGGGAGATTTGATCACTGACTTTAACGATCTTTATCCTGAAATAAATTTCGATGTGATTCTGGCCAACGATTTTGTTGATCTGACCAAACAGAATATCGACTTGGCCTTTCGCATCGGCAAACTCGATGATTCCAATCTGATCCAAAAGAAGATTGGAGATGTCGAACTCATTCTCGTCGCGACCCCAAACTATCTTAAAAAGTATGGTTCTCCTCTGACGAAGAAAGATTTGAGTACTCACAAGATGCTCACCTTCATCAAGCTCGATCAAAATATCGAATTCGATCCTTTAGGTGAAATCATAAAACAAGCTGATCTTAAAACTCGATTCGCCTGTAACAGTTTTCCCGTTCTTTATTCATTAGTGATGAAACACAAAGGCATCGCGCTGATTCCCGATTTTTATTGCCGCGATCAATTGCTCTCTGGGGAACTGGTTCGCATTCTGCCCACTTTCTCTGCGGGAAGGCGAGGCATTCACCTGATCTATCCTCCCAGCAAGTCCATGCCCCTGCGCTTGCGAACCTTTATCGATTTCGCTAGCAATAAGCTCCAGTCGCACTTTTAACCCATCCCTTGACTTTTTTTAACTATTTGGTTATCATGATAACCAAATGAAGCTAGACGACATCTTAGGATTCAAACTTTACAAGGTCACGAGCTTGCTCAAAGGCCAGATCTTTCATCAGTTTTTTGAAAGTGGAATTGATATTAATTTTGAGCAATGGATCATCCTCAACCGACTTTGGGATGAGGATGGATTGGTTCAGAACGATTTGCTTCAAAAAACCATGCAAACAAAAGGGAATCTCGCTCGGACCTTAAAAAAAATGAGCGAAGAAGGATTGATCAACAAAAAAGAGAACGAAGAAGATCAGCGTTCGGCCCGCATTTTTCTCACCAAGAAAGGGCAACAATTAAAAACCAAGTTGCGTCCCATTGCCCTCAAAAAGCTGGCCCACGCAACTGATGGAATAAGTGCTAATGAGCTCAAGATCGTTCATCGAGTTCTTGAGCAAATGGCAGAAAATTTAAAACGAGGTTAGTATGTGGAAGAAATTGGCCCTTTTATCGCTCTCTCTTTGGGTGCTCAGTGTGGCCTTTATTGGTTACCGATTTGTTTTTGGTAACGCCCACGAAGTCGATAAGCGCATGCAAATATCACTGGCGCCAGAGGAAAGAGAACTGGTTCTTGGAGAAATGCGCTTACTCTTAAAAGGCGTGAAAGGAATCATCAATGGACTCTCTCAAGATGATTTCAAAGTGGTCGAGGCTTCGGCATCTGGAGTCGGAATGGCGATGGCCCAAGACGTAAATCCCGCGTTGATGGCGAAACTGCCGATGACCTTCAAAAAAATGGGAATGGGAGTGCATCAAAGCTTTGATGACCTGGCCGTCAAAGTTCCATCGCTCAATCAAAAACAAATCTTAACAGAAGTCGATCGCATTATGACGACCTGTGTGGCCTGCCATGAAACTTTTAAAATTGTGGAATCTAAATAATTCCCATACCAAGTAAAACGGCGAGTACGATCAGTCCAAACGACACAAGATTTTGGACGATATGCATAGTGATTTTCTTCAACACGCGACTGCCGATATAAGCACCAGCAAAAGCGGCGAGGGTGGCCACCACCACACTCACGACAGTCATCTGATGATCATTGCCGTGCAAATGAAAACGATTGGTGTAAATCGCCAAGCGCGACAGATCCACCAAGCACGCGATCACCGTTCCCGTGGCGACAAATTGCTCTTTACTCAAATCGAGCTTGCTTAAAAAAGCGGATCGCAAAGCGCCTTGGTGACCGGAGAGTCCGCCAAAAAAACCACTGAGCGCGCCACCGATGGGCATAAATCTTTTTGAGAAAGATAATTTCTTTAAAAAGGGAATCAACTCAAACAGCGTAAAGAAAATAATAATCAGTGCCATCACCAGCTTGATCAGGGTCACATCAAAAACGCGATCGCCTAGCTCATAAGTAAAGTGAGTCGGATTGAGCGACAATCCTTGCAACAAAATCGCACCAATAAAGGCCGCGATAATCGCCGGCACCCCAAAGCTCAGCACCACCTTAAAATTGACAAACTTGCGCACGAGAAAAAACTTAAAAAGATTATTCATAAGATGCACGATCGCCGTCATCGCCACTGCAATCTCCAATGGAAACCACAGCGCAAACACCGGCAACAAAATGGTTCCGAGTCCAAAGCCACTAAAGAAAGTAAGAAGGGAAACTCCAAAGGCGGTTAAGGCAATAATAACAAGCGAGAGCATAACAATTTCCTTTATAAATCTAAAAAATCCAACAGTGCCACGCGAACTTCCTCTTGAAGATGCAGAGGCAATTCTCCCAGCTCTTCACGAAACAATGAAACATCCCAAGCTAACATCTGATCCACCATAACATCACTCTCTTTCGAAAGTTGGCAAATACCTTTCGCCACATTCACCCGCAGTGGCTTCGCCTTTTTTTTCACATTGGTTGTAATGGGCAAAACCACCGCAGACTTTAATCCCATCTCACAAAACTCAGAAGGCTGAATACACAAACACGGCCGCTGCTTACCAGGCTTTGTTCCCACGCGCGGCTCAAGATCCACCACATAGACAAACCATTTTTTGGGAATGATCATTCGACCTCTTGAAATCGTTTTTTATTTTTAAATTCTTTTTGCACACTCAGACCAGAATCACCAACAGCATGAACGGCAACTTCCCATTGCTTCATGCGCTCTTGGCGTTTCACTTCTTTCTCTAATAGCAAAAGCGCTTGTCTCACCACTTCCACCTTCGACTTGGCATTGGTTCTCGCCTTTAATTGCTCGATCTTCAAATCGTCATCTTCATGAATCATTAAGGGCTTTCCCATAAGGCCTCCGTTATATACACATATATATAATACTATATATATAAATATATATCAAAAAGGCGAGTTGACTGGCTTAAAATAAAGCCAAAGTCCTGACTCGTCTAAGAAAAGCTGGCTCAAAACCCAGTCTTTTTCACTATTAAAGCGCTCTCCCTTGCTAAAGCCAATTCTGCTATCATATTCTGAGTAGCAATCAATTTTGGGGGTGCCCTGGTTTCGACGGGGTGGACTGAGGATTGGTGGGCGTGTCCGGGTTGATCGTCAGGCCCGGTAAAAAGACGATCAAACTTAAATGCAGACTCTTTTGATTCTGTAGCTATGGCTGCCTAATTTGCAGTCTCTCTAGCTTGAGGCGCTATTGCCGAGAAACAGAATATAGCACTCCTGTTTAAGTCGGCAGATTAACTCGGCTTCGAAGATCCGTCGGGAACACTTCGTAAAAAAACACCCGAGGTTCACTCGGTGCACGCAACTGATGTAGCCTTGTCAGCTGGCGATAACCGCTGACTACACACGTAGTTCCGCTCTTCCAACGCTGCTTCGGACGCGGGTTCGATTCCCGCCACCTCCACCACTTGATTTCGAGTGGTGGTCTCTTAAATCTTCCAAAATTTATTAATAACAATAACTTGTTTCTAATAGTTTAGATCATCTTTGCAGCTTCGTACCTTTCGTGAATTTTCTCAAGCATTCTTGAAAAATCTATTTTTTGACTACCTTTTGCCTACCCCTCACGAATTTGTACTTAACCATGGACCACGCAGTGTAGTTTGACTTAACGACTGTCATAGGTTAGCAGTGGATGAATCGTTGAAACTCAATCCTAGTCGAACACTCGGACGATGAATTTCTCTTCATTTTTACACTTATCGACAGAACTCATTGAAAGTTTATAGGCAATTTTTC